>JAEEGJ010009822.1_pt1 | contig 25314 bp, 23 predicted proteins | sample 8958761 | NCBI WGS metagenome assembly JAEEGJ01 (sample SAMN16246546, study PRJNA631951) | gut metagenome | biome: gut microbiome; feature: rumen; material: RS-attached | host: Bos | place: Iran: Karaj | collected 2018-10 | reverse complement strand
CCTTGTGGAGAAGGGCTGCGCGAGCCTTACCGTTGCATCGTAGACCGCGGTATCGCCGTGCGGATGGTATTTGCCGAGCACGTCGCCAACGAGACGGGCGCATTTCCTGAACGGCTTATCCGGCTGCATGCCGAGTTCGTCCATAGCGTACAGTATGCGCCTGTGGACGGGCTTCAAGCCGTCCCTTACGTCGGGCAGGGCGCGGCTGATTATGACCGCCATAGCGTACGAGATGAAGCTCCTCTTCATCTCGCCGACGAGGTTTATCGGAAGCACCCTTCCGCCCTCGATATCGGTGGGGAGCTCGTTCGTGCCGAGCATTTCCAAATTTTTGCGTTTTTCGTCCATTTCTGACTCCTTAGATGTCCAGATCCGCTACGAGCTTCGAGTTGATCTCTATGAATTCGCGCCTGGGCTCTACCTGATCGCCCATAAGCACGGTGAATATCTGGTCCGCCGCCATAGCGTCGTCCATCGTGACCTGCAGCATGATGCGCTTTTCGGGATCCATGGTGGTGTCCCAGAGCTGCTCGGGGTTCATCTCGCCGAGACCTTTGTAACGCTGCACCGTTATGCGGTCGCGCCCGATCTCGTCAAGCGTGCGGTTGAGCTCCTCGTCGGAATAAACGTATTTTTCCATATTGCCCTTCTTTATAAGATAGAGCGGCGGCTGCGCGATGTAGACGTAGCCCTTTTCTATCATGGGGCGCATATGGCGGAAGAAGAAGGTCAAAAGCAGCGTCCTTATATGGCTGCCGTCGACGTCCGCATCGGTCATGCAGATTATCTTGTGGTAGCGGAGCTTTGTCTCGTCGAACTCGGAATCGATGCCCGCGCCGAACGCGGTGATCATACAGCGTATCTCGGCGTTGCCGAGCATCTTGTCGAGCCTTGTCTTTTCGACGTTAAGTATCTTGCCGCGAAGGGGCAGTATCGCCTGGAAATGCCTGTCGCGCCCCTCCTTTGCGGAGCCGCCCGCGGAATCGCCCTCTACGATGAAGAGCTCGCACTTTGAGGGGTCCTTATCGGAGCAGTCGGACAGCTTGCCGGGAAGCGCCGTCGAATCGAGCGCCGTCTTGCGCCTTGAAAGGTCGCGCGCCTTACGCGCCGCCTCACGCGCGCGGGAGGCCTGGAGGCATTTGTCGATAATGAGCTTCGACTCCGAGGGATGCTCTTCCATATAGACGGAGAGCCCCTCCGAAACGGCGGAATCGACCATGCCCTTAATGTAGGCGTTGCCGAGCTTGGTCTTGGTCTGCCCCTCGAACTGCGGCTCGACGAGCTTTACGGAGATGATCGACGTAAGTCCCTCCCTTACGTCGTCGCCGGTGAGGTTCGCGTCGTTGTCCTTCAGTATCTTGTTCTTCCTCGCGTAATCGTTTATGACGCGTGTGAGCGCCGTTTTGAAGCCGACGAGATGGCTGCCGCCCTCCGTCGTGCAGATGTTGTTCGCGTAGGTGTAGATGTTCTCCGTATAATCGTCGTTATACTGCATGGCGACTTCCACGCTCGCCGTTTCGAGCGGGGAATCGTTCTGGGCGGCGGTGAAATAGATGGGCTCCGCATGGAGGACGGTCTTGTTCTTGTTGAGGAACGAAACGAACTCCCTTATGCCGCCCATGTAGTAGAAGGTGTTCTCGAGCTTTTCCTCCGGTCTTTCGTCGGTAACGACGATCGTTACGCCGGCGTTCAGGAACGCGAGCTCACGCAGCCTCTTTATAAGGATATCGTACTGATAATCCACCTCGTCGAAAATATCGGGGTCGGGATGGAACGTGATCGTTGTGCCGTGCTCCTCGGGATCGCAGTCGCCGACGACCTCGACCTCGGTCTTTTTAATGCCGCGCTCGCATATCTGGCGGTAGATCTTGCCGCCGAGCCGGACTTCCGCGACGAGCAGGTACGAGAGCGCGTTGACGACGGAAAGACCGACGCCGTGAAGACCGCCCGATACCTTGTAGCCGCTGCCGCCGAATTTGCCGCCCGCGTGCAGCATAGTAAGCGCGACCTCGAGCGCCGATTTGCCCGTCTGCTGCTGTATGCCGACGGGGATGCCGCGCCCGTTGTCGACGACCGTAACGGAATTATCCGGATGGATCGTAACGTAAACGTGCGTGCAGTAGCCCGCCATGGCCTCGTCGATAGCGTTGTCCACTATCTCGTAAACGAGATGGTGAAGACCCCTTGAATCCGTCGAGCCGATGTACATACCGGGTCTTCTGCGCACCGCCTCAAGCCCTTCGAGGACCTGTATCTGATCCGCATTGTAGTTGTTGTTCTGTTCCATGTTCTTTTCCTGTTCTCCGATTTATTGATGATTTATTGAATAACCTTTTTGATATCCCCGTTCCTTACCTCGAACAGGGCTGCCGCCTTCTTCGCCGCGGCGCTTTCCGCGCCCGTGGCGGTCAAAAGGCATTGGCAGTCGAAAGCGGAGCTCATAAGCGCCTTCTGGCGGTCGTCGTCCAGCTCCGAAAGCACGTCGTCCAACAGCAGCACGGGGCTTTCGCCGACCACGCCGCGCATAAGAGCAAGCTCCGAAAGCTTCAGCGAGAGCGCCGCCGTGCGCTGCTGCCCCTGCGAGCCGTAGACCTTGACGTCCGTATCGCCGAGCTTAATACCGATATCGTCCCTGTGCGGACCGCGCGTCGTAAAGCCGCGGCGGATATCATCCTCCCGCGAGGCTTCGAGCGCGTCGTAGATCGCGTATTCCGCATCCTCCGCTTCAAAGGGGACGTTCGGCTCGTAATAGGTGAAGAGCTGTTCCTTGCCGCCGGTCAGGCGCCGGTGCATATCGGAAGCGATGGTCGATATCTCGTCCATGAAGCTCAGGCGGCTCCGCATGACCTCCGCGCCCGTCCGCGCGAGCTGCGCGTTCCACATATCGAGCACCTCGGGATCGATGGGGTCGTTGAACGCCTCCTTGATAAGGGCATTCCTCTGCCGAAGGGCGGCGTTGTACATCGCCGCTTTTCTGTAATAGGCGGGGTAGAGCTGGCAAAGCTCCATATCCATGAAGCGGCGGCGGACCTCCGGCGACGCCTTGACGAGCGCAAGATCCTCCGGCGAGAACATGACGACGTTCAGAACGCCCATGAGATCGCCCGCCTTGTCCGCCCGCTGGCGGTCGATGAACACCTGCTTCTTGTCCTTGGGGTTCCTGTTCACGTCGTCCCCGGTGCGAAGCTTTATCTCGATAAGTCGGACGCCGCTCTTCGTTTCAAGCTCCATGCCGACGTACGCGCCGGCAAGCCCGTGACCGATCAGCTCAACGTCGCGGCTCGTCCTGTGGCTCCGCCCGAGGGCGCAGAGGAACACCGCCTCGAGCACGTTGGTCTTGCCCGCGGCGTTCGCCCCGTAAAGGAGATTGAGCCCGGGCTCGGGCATGAATTCGGCGTGCGAATAGCTCCTGAACCCGTTCAAAACAAGCTTGCGGATGCGCAAATCCTTTTCCTCCGAGATTACCCCAATTTACGTTTATTATTATAACACGTCAGCTCCCAAAATGCAAGTGTATTAATATAATAATGTAGAAATCCCCGATATTTTGCACCATACGGCAACAAGCGCCAACGCACGGTATAATATATTTTATCTTTTTGCGGGCATATCCCCCACAGGCTGCGCGTAATATGATATAATGGATCATTAACAAATAACGGCAGACCGCCGGGAAAGGAAGCCCTGTCAGCAGGGCGACTCCGATTATGAAAAAGATCCTTTGCTTCCTTCTCTCAGCAGCTATGCTGCTCATGGTAACGCCCATATGGGCGGGCGGGACCACTCCTGAACGCGCCGTCAACAACGGCAACGTCGTGATCGACTCCGATCCCGAGGGCGGTTACGAGGGCGATTACGTCGTCATCTACAACCCCAACACCTCCGCGTCGAGCACGCTCTCCACGGGCAATATGTCGGGCCGGATCTCCACCCAGGTCGGCAGCGCTGCCGCGCCCAAGGCGGGCGAGGTCACCGACAGGCCCTACGTCATAGACGTTGACAGCCGCCTTGACGAGGAATTCAGGGCGCAGCAGCTCCCCAAGACGGAGACCGCGCCGGAGAAGGTCTCCTACAACGTGGGCGATACGCGCAACTTCACCGTTTACAGCGCGTACAGCCCCCTTTCGTCCAGCACCTTCCAGTTCAAGGTGCTCGCGAAGGGCGCTCACTGCTATATCTGGACGCCGACCTCCACCAACGCGAACGTGTATCCGCTCGATTCGATCGATCCCTCGTTCGCTCAGATCTGCGCGGACGAATTCGACTCCAAGTTCGACCTTATGCAGACCTCCTTCGGAAACCACACCAACGGCTCCCAGGGCGACGGCAGGCTGCATATGCTCTATTACAACATAGACGACGGCTGGCAGCCCGGCGAGGGATACATCGCAGGCTTCTTCTATGCGTACGATCTGTACACCAACAACGTGCCGATACTCAATATCGACACTTATCCCGGCGTGCATTACGTTTCGTCCTCCGGCACGGTGTATAACGCCGTTCCCGACACCTTCAACACGATGGTGCACGAATATCAGCATCTGATCAACTATTCCGTCACCGGCGGCTCCGACACATGGATCAACGAGTGCATGAGCGCAGCGGCGGAGGAGATCTGCTATCCCGGCTCCAGCGTAGTATCGAGGATACAGTCCTGGATCAATTACTTCTATTCCGAAAACGACGATTGGCTCGATCCGCCTGCCGAGCATCCCTACGTTTCCTCCTGGAACCTGCATAAGGGCTACTCCATGTATAACTGGTCGAACTCCCTTGCGATGAACGACCTGCTTGCGCTGTACGCGCAGGTCTCGCTGTTTGCACAGTACATTTACACGCAGTACGGGAACACGACCTTCCGTCAGCTTTTGACCAAGATCGCCTCCGGCTCGAGCTTCCCCTCCGCGTTCCAGAGCGTGACGGGACAGTCCGCTTCCGAGTTCGTCGGCAATTTCCGCGTGGCGCTTACCGCCAACACCGCGCCGAACGTGCTCGGCGGCATTTACGGCTTTGTGACGCAGCCCGGCTACGATCCCTCGCAGTATTACAACGTGCAGAACCCGTACAGCCTGCTTACGCCCGTCGTGTTCACCGGCAACACCTGCTCCATTGCGGGCGGCGGCGCGATCTGCGTTAAGCCCGTGGGCGGCGTGTACGTTCCCCCCTCCGGCGCCGCGAGCGGTCTTAAGTACTTCGGCGTCACCCTGAACGGCGGGGATCCCTCTTTCCTCCCCGGCGACGTCGATATGAACGGCGTTGTGGAGGCGACCGACGCGCTGCTCGCCCTGCGCTATTCGATGGAGATGATCGCCCTTACCCCGCTTCAGATAGAGATCGGCGATATGGATAACGACGGCGATATCTCCGCCGCGGACGCGCTCGTGATACTTCGCATGTCGATGGGGATCAATTAGAACGCTTAACAAAAAGAGGCTTCCTTTGGGCGCATTCACTTAACGACATACAGCCTCAAAAGGTATCTTTTTGTGCCCTGCTGCGTTGAAAATGCTCAAAAGACTTTCCAAGTATTTTTCCGCTTTTCGCCTTGCATGGCGCAAAAATCTCCTCTTCTGAGACGCTTCGCGGTTTTTAGCCGAAATACAAAAGAAATATCCGGGGATATGAGCTATCCCCGGATATCTTTTTATACGTTGACTTTTTTCAGGCTGAAAACCTGCATCTCCTTAAGTGAATGCACCCTTATGGAAGCCTCTTTTTGTATCACGAAAATCCGCCATGGCAGCGGGGTTTTTGCGGCGCAAAAAAGCGGAGTCTTTCGACTCCGCTTCATGCTTTAAGAGACCGTCAGTCCGCCTTGGGACCGGCGTCGATGATATGCTGGGGCATATTGCTGTACTTCTTGAAGTTGTTGATGAAGAGCTTTGCAAGCTCCTTCGCCTGCTTGTCGTAAGCTTCCTTATCAGCCCACATCTCGCGGGGATCGAGCACCTCATCCGGCACGTTGGGGCAGGTCTTGGGGACCAGCACGTTGAAGATGGGGTGACGGACGTACTCGACGTCGTTAAGTGCGCCGGTGAGCGCCGCGGTGACCATCGCGCGGGTGTACTTGATCTTCATGCGGGAGCCTACGCCGTAGGGACCGCCGGACCAGCCGGTGTTGATCAGGAACGCGTTGGCGTTATGCTCGTCCATGCGCTTGCCGAGCATCTCGGCATAGAGCGAGGGATGCTTGATGAAGAACGGCGCGCCAAACAGCGTGGAGAAGGTCGCCTGGGGCTCCTTGACGCCGCGCTCCGTACCGGCGAGCTTTGCGGTATAGCCGGTGACGAAGTGGTACATTGCCATGTTCTTGTCGAGCTTCGCGATGGGAGGAAGTACGCCGAAAGCGTCCGCGGTGAGGAATATGACCGTCTTGGGATGACCGCCCACGCCGGGGATGACGCAGTTGGGGATGTACTCCACGGGATAAGCGACGCGGGTATTCTCGGTGATGGAGCCGTCGTTATAATCGAGCATGCGGCTCTCATCATCCATGATGACGTTCTCAACAAGGGAGCCGAACTTGATGGCGTCCCAGATCTGGGGCTCGTTCTCCTTCGAGAGGTTGATGCACTTCGCATAGCAGCCGCCCTCGAAATTGAACACGCCGTCGTTCGACCAGCCGTGCTCGTCGTCGCCGATGAGCATACGGTTGGGGTCTGCGGAAAGGGTGGTCTTGCCGGTGCCGGAAAGGCCGAAGAACAGGGCGGTATCGCCGTCGGCGCCCATGTTGGCGGAGCAGTGCATGGGGAACACGCCGCGCTCGGGCATCAGGTAGTTCATTACGGAGAACATGCCCTTCTTGATCTCGCCCGAATACATGGAGCAGGCTACGGTGACGCGCTTATACTCGAAGTCGAGTATGATGGCGGCCTCGGAATTGGTGCCGTCACGCTCGGGGATGCACTTGAAGCCGGGGCAGCAGAGCACGGTGAACTCGGGCTTGAAATTATCGAGCTGCTCCTTGTTGGGTCTTACGAACGCCTGGGTGGCAAAGAGCGCGGAAGCCGCGTTCTCGCAGACCACGCGGATGGGCAGGCTGTAATTCGTGTCCGCGCCGACGAAGCCGTCGACAACGAACGCCTCGCGGTTCTGCATATAGGCGCACATCTTGCCGAAGATGGCGTCCGCCTTCGCGCGGTCGATGGGCATATTGATCTTGCCCCAGTCCACCTTATCATGCACGTCGGGCGTGTCTACGATAAAGCGGTCGTTGGGGGACCTGCCGGTATACTTGCCGGTGTTGATGACAAGCGCGCCGGTGTTGGCGAGCTTACCCTCGCCGCGGGCGAGCGCACGCTCGGTCAGCTCGGCGGGAGACAGGTTGCGGTAGATCGCGGAAAGCTCCGTGATGCCCATTGCTTCGAGATAGTTCTTCATGATTCGCTCCTTTGAAAAGATTATATTTTTCTCTGGGATTACTTATGGATGAAAAGCACGCCGAGCGTATTCGGCCCGCAGTGGCTCGAAACGGCGCATGCGGCGCTGGTGACGAGCACCTCCTTGAAATAGCCGAGGCTCTTTACCTCCTCGACGCTGATCCTGATAAGCTCGGGATCGCAGCACGCGCTCGTAACGAATATCCTGTCGGGACGAATGTCGTCAAGATCGGCAAGACGGTCGTGGATATAGCTCACAAGCACCTTCGACAGCTTGCCGCGGTACTTCTTGCCGACGCGCATCTTACCGTCGACGACCTCGATACAGGGCTTGAGCTGCAGAAGATTCGCGCCGAGAGCCGCGACCGAGCTGCACCTGCCGCCCTTCGCCATGTACTTGAGCGTATCGAGTATAAAGCTCGTATCCACCTTGGGGATGATATCCTCCTCGCAGATCTTAACGATATCCTCCGCCTTCATGCCGGCGGCAGCCATCTCGCAGGCGGCGAGCACCGTCTGCCCGATGCCGGAGGAGAGGTTCCTCGAATCGACCACGTAGACGCCCTCGGTCTCCGCGGCGGCGAGCTTCGCCACGTTATACGTCGTCGAGAAGCCCAGGCTGATCGTGAAATGGATGATCTCACAGCCGGGATCCTTTTCGCGGATGGCGGCGAAATGCTCGCTAAAGTCGTGCATGTTCTGGGCGGAAGTGGTGGGCATTTCGCCCGTCTCGTCCACAAGATCGAACAACTCGTCGGCGGTCATATCCACGCCGTCGCGGTATTCCTTTCCTGCGAGGGAGATATAGATGGGCAAACAGGCAATATTGTACTTCTCGTACAGCTCATCCGAAAGATCCGCCGTGGTGTCACAAGAGATTCTGATCATATGATACCTCATAAAATAAAGAATAAACGGCTGTGTTTTGCCAACTTTTATTCTATCACATAAATCCTTTCGTGTAAAGAAAAAAAACGCGCTCCGCCGCAAATACGCAAAAGGCGATAATTAATATTATCGCCTTTTTAATCAATAATTTATTCTTATTTGATTATCACGCCGTCCCTGTACTGCGGAACGGTCTCGGTCGTATCGGGAGTGAAGCAGAATTCCACGTCCTCATCGAAGCCAAGCGCGGCAAGGCGGGAATAGTGGAAGGTCTTTGAGATATCGAACCGTTCCTCCTTCCAACCGTTGTAAAGCGCCTCGCAGATCAGCGCCATATCGGAAAGATCGCCCGGGCGGATCGTCGCGTAACCGCGCACCGCGTCGATTATCGCGCCTGCTGTGCACAGATCGTCGGCGGAGGGTTGTCCGTCGGTCCCGGCGCAGACGATCAGGATATCGTGCCCCTCGCAGGAGGCGGCCTTCGCGGCGGCGGTCCTGTTTATCATAGCGCCGATCAGGATCTTTTCCGCGCTCTTAACGGAGTGCAGCGCGCCCGTGCCGTTGGTGGTGGAGATGATGACCGTCTTGTTTTTGACCGTGCGCGACAGGTATTCCTTCGGGGAATTGCCGAGGTCGAATCCGGAGATCTTGATGCCTCCGCGCTCGCCGCCGAGCACGCACTCGCGCGAGCCGAGCCTCGAAGCAAGAGCGACCGCGTCGCCCGCGTCAACGGTGGGGACGACCTTTATTGCGCCCCCGTTCAGGGCGCAGATTATGGACGTGGTCGCGCGGAGAACGTCGACCACGACGACCGTCGTATCCTGGAGCTGATTGTCCGTCTGCTTGCCGAATACGGGAAGAACGTCTATTTTCATTGCTGCCACAAAGCCTTTCCGTAGAATTTGCCTGATATTTTATTATATCACAGCTTTTACGAAAATGCAACGCGGCAGGATCGTCGCTTTATCTGACGAGCAGCAACCCGACCGCAGCGCCCACCGCGCCGCTTATCAGCGCCGCCGGTATCGCGTGACGCGTCTTCGTTACTCCGACTGCGCCGAAATAGACCGCCGTTGTATAGAAGACCGTTTCAGTCGAACCTACGAGCACCGAAGCCGCGCGCCCGACGCGGCTGTCCGCACCGAACTCGGTTAGGATATCCTTCAGCATTGCGAGCGAAGCGCTTCCCGAAAACGGGCGCAGCGCGATAAGCGGGACGAGCGCCGGACTGATCCCGAGCCGGTCGGTGACGGGTCTCATCACTCCCGTAAAGAACTCGACAGCACCCGACGCGCGAAGCAGGCTTATCGCCCCGAGCATAGCCGCAAGGTAGGGCAGTATCGCGATAAGCTGGGGGACCGCCTCTGCCGCGCCATCCACAAAAGCCTTATAAACGTTGACTTTTTTGATGAGCGCATACACTATCAGAATCCCCACGAGAGCGGGTACCGCTATGTTTGCCGCCTTCATTTGAATACTCTCCCGAGCAGCCTGCACGATATGATCGCCGCAAGCGCGGCAGCGACAGACGCGATGAACGTCGGCAGCACGACGTCGTACGGCGAGGCTGAGCCGCACGCCGTTCTGACGGCGATGACGGACGTGGGCAAAAGCTCTATCGCGGACGAATTGAGCGCGATGAACATCGCCATGTCGTTCGAGGCTCTTCCGTCGCCCCTGTCGAGCTTTTTCATCGCCTCTATACCGAACGGCGTCGCGGCGTTGCCTAGCCCGAAGAAGTTTGCGGCAAGATTCAGCGTTACCGGCGCTGCCGCGTCTCCCGCGTCAGGCATGACGAGGCGGAGGGGCTTTTTCATCAGCTTTGCCAGCTTATTGATCAGCCCCGCCTCGTCGGCGATTTTCATTATGCCCATCCACAGCATGTACGCGCCGGCAAGCGAGATCGAAAGCTCCACGGCGCTTTCGCCGCCCTTGACGAGAGCGTTCAGCGCGCCCGCTCCGTCGCCCCTTGCTATGAACACCGCGATCCCCATCACGGTCATTATACCGAAGATCCATTTCATCATAATGGAAGATACGCGTTTTTTCGCCGAATTATTACGATCGGCGCGCCGGTCCTCACAAAAAGTCCGCCGGATCTCCTGATTCGGCGGACGCCTGTATTTACTGTTTTTATTCCTTCAATTCCGTAGCGCGCCGGTAGGCTTCGCTTTTCGGCACGTCCAGAAGCAGCGCCGCCTGCTTTGCGGCGTCCTTGACGCTCATGCCCGAATCGAGCAGGCGCTTCAGCATACCGTCAAGGTCTTCCGTCTGCGCTTCGTCGGCTCTCTCACCCGAAAGCACGATCACACATTCCCCTCGCGGCGGCGTTTCGGCAAACCTTTCCGCAAGCTCCGAGAGAGTGCCTCGCACGGTCTCTTCAAACAGCTTCGTGATCTCTCGCACGAGCGCCGCCTTGCGGTCTCCGAGCAGCTCCTTAAGCTCGTTCAGCGTCGCGCCGACTCTGTACGGGCTCTCGTAAATGACCACCGTCGCCGTCACGCGCCTGATCTCGGAGATGAGCTCCGCGCGTTCGCGGTTTTCCCTCGGAAGGAAGCCGACGAAAAATATCCTTTTTGTCGGCAGGCCGCTCATTATCGCCGCCGTCAGCCCTGCGGAGGCGCCCGGAAGCACCTCGAAGGGGAGACCCTCTTCGATGCACGCCCTGACGAGCCTTTCGCCGGGATCCGAAATGCAGGGCATGCCCGCGTCCGAAACGTACGCTGCCGCGCGTCCGCTCCTTATCAGCTCCTTTACGCGTTCCGCAGCCGCTTCCTCGTTGTGCTCATGGCAGCTTTCGAGACGGCTCCTGATATCGAACCGCTTAAGAAGCGCGCCGGTGTTGCGCGTGTCTTCGCAAAAGATCACGTCGACCCTTCGCAAAGTGTCGAGCACGCGCTCCGTGATATCTCCGAGATTGCCGATCGGCGTAGCGCAAAGATAGAGCTTCGGCTCAAGCCTTTGCTCATCGATCACATTGTTGATCGGATTGTCCGTCAGTTCATTCATCGTTCATATGATAGATCGCCCTGACCTCATCGGTGTAAGAGCCGTCGTCATTTGATATTATCAGCTGTTTTTCGACCTTTAAGCCCGGAGCCGCGCCCTTTTTTGCCTCTATCAGCGCGAGGTACGGGGCTTTGTCGGCGCGTGAGGCGACCATTCGCAGCCGCTTGGGCTCAAGTTTTTCTTTGCCTAGCGCGGCAAACAGCTCCGCGAGCCTTGACGCAGGACAGCATACAAAGAGCTTGCCGCCGTATTTTATGAGTCTTGCCGCGCTTTGGGCGACCTCGTCCATCGTACAGTAAATATCGTGCGTCGCAGCGCCTGCGAAACCCTCCGCGCCTTTTTTCGATACCGCGCCGCCGGTCGCGGGGTAGTAGGGCGGATTGACCACCGCAAGATCGAACGCGCCCCGCCCGAGCTTTTCGTGCACAGTACGCATATCCGCCTCTATCACGGGAACGTCGAGCCCGTTAAGCTCCATCGAGCGCCGCGCCATGCAGCATTGTTCGGGCTGTATCTCCACAGCGGTGAAATGAGCGCCCGTCCTTGCGGCGGCGAGGATCGCTATAACGCCCGTTCCGCTCCCGAGATCCACGGCTTTTTCGTGAGGGGCTGCGTTTACAAAGCCCGCAAGCAGCACCGAATCCGTCCCGAAACGGAACCCCGCGTCGCTTTGGATCACACGGAGCCCCTTATACTGCAAATCTTCGAGCCGTTCGCCTTCCTTCAGCATTATTCCCCTTCGCCCATTATGGTCTCATAGATGGACTGGAGACCCTCTCCGGTGTAATACTCTATTATTATCTTGCCCTTTTTCTCGTCGCCCTGTATGTCGACGCGCGTCCCGAGGCGTTCCCTCATGCGCGTCCTTGCCGTCGCGAGGTCGTTGGTAAGCCTCTTAGACCGTCTCGGCCTCTTGTGAAGCTCGGCGAGTATCATTGCCTTCTTGACCTGATCCTCCGTCTCGCGAACGGACCACCCGCACTCGGCGCATTTTACCGCCGTCTTTTCGAGCAGCTCCTCGTCGGTTATCGAGGCGAGCACCCTCGCGTGACCGGGCTGTATGCCGCCCTCGCGCAGAAGGTCCTGCACTATGCCGGGGAGCTGGAGGAGCCTGACCGAATTTGCGATCGCGGGACGGCTCTTCGAAAGGCGCTTCGCGACCTCCTCCTGCGTGAGGTCATGCTCGTCCATGAGGAAGCGTATCGCTGCCGCCTCCTCGATGGGGTTCAGGTTCTCCCTTTGTATGTTCTCGATAAGAGCGACCTCCATGACCTCGCGCCCATCCATATCACGGACAAGCGCGGGGACTTCCTTGAGCTCGGCGAGCATCGCGGCGCGGAAACGTCTTTCGCCGGCGATTATGGTATACCTCTCGCCGTTCTTCTTTACGATCAGCGGCTGTACGATGCCGTGCTCGCGTATCGAATCCGCAAGCTCATTGAGCTTTTCCTCATTGAATATCTTGCGGGGCTGCCCCGGATTATTATCGATCAGAGTGACGGGTATCATCTTAACCACGTCGTTTTCCTGCTTTTCGTAATCCCCGAAGAGGGAATCGAGACCCTTGCCGAGCCTTTTGTTGTTCTTATTTGCAGCCATCGCGCTTCAACAACTCCTTTGCCAGATTTTCATAAGCCTTCGCGCCTGCGCTCTTGGGGTCGTAGAGGGAGATCGGCAGACCGAAGCTCGGCGCCTCTCCCAGCCTTACGGAGCGCGGTATAACGGTTTCGTAGACCTTGTTCTTAAAGAACTTTTTGACCTCGCCGACCACCATCGGAGAAAGATTCGTCCTCGCGTCGTACATGGTCATAACGACGCCTTCGACTTCAAGGTCGTCGTTGAGGTGCTGCCGCACGAGCTTGACCGTGTTCATAAGCTGCGCGAGCCCCTCGAGCGCATAGTACTCGCACTGAATGGGCACGAGGAGCGTGTCCGCTACGGTCAGCGCGTTCAGCGTCAAAAGCCCCAGAGAGGGCGGACAATCGATGAACGTATAGTCGTATTCCTTCACGATGGGTTTGAGCGCCGTGCGGAGCTTCCTTTCGCGCGCCATCATTGAAACGAGCTCGACCTCCGCTCCGGCAAGCTCTATCCTTGACGGTATCACGTCAAGCGTGGGGATCTTGGTATGCTGAATTACTTTTTCCGCCTCGACCTCGTTGATCAGTATGTCGTAGACGCTGTATTCGCAGGCGTTTTTATCGACGCCAACGCCGCTCGTCGCGTTGCCCTGCGGATCGACGTCTACCAGCAGGACTTTCTTTCCCTGCTGCGCCGTGCAGGCGGCAAGGTTGACGGCGGTGGTCGTTTTGCCTACGCCGCCCTTCTGATTTGCAATAGCAACGATCTTTGCCATGTTTTACCTGTGCCTTTCGGCATCCTTTCCCGGAGAGGCGCTTTTACGGCCGCTCTCTCCGCTCTGTTTGAGTACCCCGCCGCGCATTTTGCCGACGGTATGTGTGATCATGTTTACGAACATATTATAAATGATATCACCGCGCGCCGCAACTCCTTTTTTTGACCTTAGCAAAAATGTTTCACGTGAAACTTTTTTCGGTCGCCGCAAGTCTGGCGCGCTCTTTTAAGCGAAATTGTTTCACGTGAAACATAATAAGGTTCCCGTCTCGGTCGAGGACCGCGTTTGGAGCAGAATCGTCAGCCGATTTTTTCGTTCGGCTGGCTGACCCTTATCAATATCTCAACGCCGTTTTCGATCTCGTCCTGCCTAACGATAACGTCGAGCCCGCTTTCACGAAGTTGTCCGCAAGCGGAATCGATCGTGTTCAAAAACAGCTTGTAGTCCTTAAAAATCCTTATAATACGGGGTTTCGCAGCAGGTCGGTCCGATTTATCCCGGCGTTCGCGCAGCATGGAGTCGACGAGCCTTTCGGAAGCCTTTACGGACAGACCCCCGCGCGCGATCTTCATCACGGCTTCCTGCTGTGCATTTTCATCAAGGCGAACGATCGCGCGCACGTGCCTTTCCGACAGTCCCGTGCGGCGTACGGCGGAGCGCACCTTTGGAGAGAGCTTCAACAGGCGAAGCTTGTTCGAAATAAAGCTTTGACTCTTTCCGACGCGCGCCGCGAGCTCCTCCTGCGTAATATGAAGCCTCTCTATGAGTCCCGCATAGCATTCCGCCTCATCAAAGAAATGAAGATCCTCGCGCTGAAGATTCTCAACGATCGCCATAAGAGAGGAATCCGCGTCACCAAGGCTTCTGTCGACGATGCACTTGACCGTTTTGTAACCGAGCAGTTTTACCGCGCGAAGGCGTCTTTCGCCGGCAACAAGCTCGAAGTACCCGTCGACGCTTCGCACGATGATCGGCTGTATCAGCCCCAATTCCTTGATCGACGCCGCGAGCTCCGCGATACCGCCCTCGTCGAACTCACGGCGAGGCTGACTCGGATTGGGATAGATCAGCCTCACGGGAAGCTCCTCGAGACGCGCCTGGGCATCGGGCGGCTCCGACGGCGCCGCCGACTTTTTCGTTCCGAACAAACTCATAAAAAACCTCCGAAGAAACATTACGTTCCCGTGATGTTTCTCCGGAGGTCACTTCATTCCTGTCTTATAAGCAAAAGAAGCGCCTTTGCGACAAAGCTTTTACAGCGGCGATCTTTCGGCGGTGCCCGCCTTTCGGGGATATTTCGCCGGAGTCGGTGCGGTCTTAACGGCGCGAACGATCGTCCGCGCGCCCCAGGGCACGTCATAATCGACGGCGTCGGCGCGGCACTGAAGCGTCTTCATTGCGTTCGCGCTCTCCTTCAGCTCTTCCCGGGCATTGGAGCCCTTGTACATAAGCGACGCGCCGCCGACCTTTACGAAGGGGACCGTCAGCTCGGTGAGCACGTTCATCGGCGCGACCGCGCGAGAAAGCGCGATATCAAACGAGCCGCGAAGCCCGCTTGTACGGGCGGCGTCCTCGGCTCGTGCGTGGATGGCGGCGGCGTCAATGCCGAGCTCCAGGGTGAGCTCCGTCAGGAATTTCACGCGCTTGCCAAGCGAATCGACCATCACGAGCTCAATATCCGGGCGGACTATCTTGAGCGGTATCCCGGGGAAGCCGGCGCCGGTGCCGACGTCGACCACCCGCGCGCCCTCGGGAATGAGGGAGGCGCCGAGCACGCTGTCGGCAAAATGCTTTTCAGCGACCTCGTTCGGGTCGGTAATGCGGGTCAGGTTCAGCTTCCGGTTCCACAGGACAAGCATTTTGTAATATTTGATAAAAGCCGCCGTCTGTTCGTCGGTAAGGTCCGGCATGCTCTCCCTCAGCATCTGAGGCGAAAGCTCCGGGATATCGTCGGTTTCAAAGGAAAAATCAAACTCCCTGGTCATGCTGCCTCCTTTATCGTTTGTCCGAATGCGCCATGAGATACACCGAAAGCACGGCGATATCCGCGGGGCTTACGCCCGAAATGCGCGACGCCTCGCCGAGGCTCCGGGGTCTCATTGCGGAAAGCTTCTGCCTCGCTTCCGTCCTCAGATTGACTATCGAAGTATAATCCACCGAGGCGGGTATCGGCTTCTCGTCCATGAGGCGGAGCTTCCTTATCTCCTCCTCCTGGCGCTTTATGTAGCCGCCGTAATGCGCCTCCACCTCGATCTCCTCCGCGGCTTCGGCGCCGATATCGGGAAGATCGCACAGCGCGGCAAGATCGGTATAACGGACACCGCTGCGCTTTATCAGCGCGGAGAGCCTGACGCTGCCGCGCTGCGGAGCGAGTCCCTTATCGGCAAGCATTTTATCGAGCGCCTCGGAGGGCGGCACGCTTGCTTCGAGCGCATCCTTCGCGCGGGCGATCGCGGCTTTTTTTCGCATGAGCCTGTCGTAGCGCGCGGGCGTGATAAGCCCCGTCCTGTAAGCCTTTTCGGTAAGGCGCAGATCGGCGTTGTCCTGCCTTAAAAGCATCCTGTATTCGGCGCGGCAGGTCATCATGCGGTAGGGCTCGTTCGTGCCCTTTACGGAAAGATCGTCGCAGAGCACGCCGATATAGGCGTCGCTGCGCGAGAGTATGAACGGCTCCTCTCCTTTTACGAAAAGCGCGGCGTTCATGCCGGCGTAAATGCCCTGCGCGGCGGCCTCCTCATAGCCGGAGCTGCCGTTTATCTGCCCGGCGAAATAGAGCCCGGGTATGCGCCTGCTGCCAAGCGAGGCGTCGAGCTCCGTCGGGTCGATGCAGTCGTACTCGATCGCATAACCGTAGCGCATCACGCGGCAGCGCTCCATGCCGGGTATCGTATGGAGCATCGCCTCCTGCACGTCCCGCGGGAGGCTTGTCGAAAGCCCCTGCACGTACATTTCGGTCGTGGAAAGACCCTCCGGCTCGATGAAAAGCTGATGCCTGTCGCGGCCCTCAAAGCGGACTATCTTATCCTCGATCGAGGGGCAATATCTCGTCCCCGTGGCGTGTATCGCGCCGGCGTACATGGGCGAGCGATGCAGATTTTGCCTTATTATCTCGTGAGTTTTTGTATTTGTATAGGTCAAATAGCACGGCGTCTGCTCCCTGTCGAGCGAGTCCGTCATGAACGAAAAATGCGGGATCGGTACGTCGCCCGGCTGCGGATCCATCAGATCGAGATCGAGCGAATCCCGAGCGACCCTCGGCGGCGTGCCGGTCTTGAACCGGCGGAGCCGGAATCCGAGCGCGTCAAGCGAATCCGAAAGTAGCGTAGCCGAGGCGAGCCCCGAAGGTCCTCTGTCGCGGTGATACTCGCCCGTATGGACGCGGCTGTTGAGGTAAACGCCCGTCGAAACGACGCAGGCGCGGCAGGCATACCTTGCGCCGAGCGCGGTGACTATGCCCGAAACGCTGCCGTTTTCCGTAAGTATCGAAGCGCACTCGTCCTGGCGAAGCACTATCCCCGGGGTGTTCTCGAGCGCGGATTTCATCCGCTCGTGATACCGGCGTTTGTCCATCTGCGCGCGCAGCGAATGCACCGCGGGCCCCTTGCCCGTATTGAGCATGCGCATCTGGATGAAGCATTCGTCCGCAGCAGCGCCCATTTCGCCGCCGAGCGCGTCGACCTCCCGGACGAGATGCCCCTTCGACGTGCCGCCTATCGACGGATTGCACGCCATAAGCGCGACAGAATCGAGGTCGATGGACAGGACGAGCACCTTGAGCCCCATGCGCGCCGAAGCCAGCGCCGCCTCGCATCCCGCGTGCCCGGCGCCGATCACGGCAATATCGAATTTTTCATCAAAATCAGTCATTATACAGTGGGGTGTACCAACAAACTGTCAAAATAATATATTATTTGCCCATGCAAAAGTGGGCGAAAATCGAATCGACGAGCTCCTCTGCGGGGTTTTCCCTGCCGAGGATCGCCGCAAGATGCTCCATAGCGGCGTTCAGCTCATAGAATGCGGCGTCGGTATCGCTGTCGCCGAGCCTGTTTTCTGCGGCTTCGAGCGCGGCGAGCGCGTCTTCGAGCGCGCCGATATGACGCACGTTCGTGACGAGACCTTCGGCTTCCGAGCCCTCACAGGGAAGGAGCCGCTCGGAAACGAGCTTCTTGAGCGCGTCCAGTCCGTCGCCGGAAACGGCGCTTATACGGACTGCCTCAAGACCGTAAAACTCCCCGTTTTCATTGGGAAAAATAACGTTCTCGAGATCGCTCTTCGTTATCACGGCGACCGCCCTTTCGACGTTTATGAAAGCGCGTATCGCCTCGTCCTCGGACGAGAACGGGCGCGAGCCGTCAACGAGCCACAGAATGAGATCCGCATCCTCCGCCGCGCGGCGGGAGCGTTCGATTCCCATGAGCTCCACGCTGTCGAAGGTGGAGCGGATGCCGGCGGTATCGACGAACACGACGGGCAGCCCGTCTATGGCGGCGGATTCCTCCAGCGTGTCGCGGGTAGTGCCGGGGATCTCGGTCACTATCGCGCGCTCCTTCAAAAGAAGAGCGTTCAAAAGCGAGCTTTTGCCCGCGTTCGGGCTGCCTATTATTGCGACGCGGGCGCCCTCCCGGAGTATGCGGGAGCGCATGCCGCCCTCCGCAAGCGCGCGTATCTCGGACTTGATCGGCGCGATCTCGGAGATAAGGGCGGCTTCGTCGAGCTCGACCTCGCCCGTATCGTCGTCCATGGCGTTTGCGAGCCTTGCAAGCGCGAGCTTCGTCCGTTCATAGAGCGACGCGATCTCGCCCGAGAGCCTTCCCTCAAGCTGTCTCGCGGCGGCGCGCCTCTGTCTTTCGGCGGAGGACGCGATAAGATCCATCACCGCCTCGGCGCGGGCAAGATCCATTTTTCCGTTGAGGTACGCCCTTTTGGTGAATTCGCCGGGTTCCGCCGGAACGGCGAGACCTGTGTTTGCGATAAGCCCGGAGAGCTTCGCCGCAACTGCGGGGGAACCGTGGAAGCTTATCTCAACCATATCCTCGCCCGTGTAGGACGAGGGCGCCCTGAAATACGCGGCGCAGCAGGTATCCACCGTGCTTCCGTCCGCATCGCATATGCGCCCGTACGAAACGCGCCTGTGCTCGAGCCGCCCTGTAAAGAGGGCTTCGGCGGCGGGCTTCGCGGCGGGTCCGGTTATTCTCATAATCGCAATTGCACCGCCCACGGGTGTGGACAGTGCAAATACGGTGTTTCTGTCATTCATCTTTCTTTTCGGCGGGTTTGGCGCCCGAGAATATGGGGCTCGCAGCCTTTGCCGCGGCATAGAGCCTTTCGTACTCCTCGCGGCTGATGACGTCGTTCTCGTTATCCGCGGGCTTTTCGTTCCTCACGCGCGGTGCGCTGGTACGTCCGCCCCTCCCGCGGGAATAACCCCTGCCCCTGCGGCGCGGGGTAATGACGACGCGGCGGTTGGGCTCTTCACCCTCGGAATGAGTGGTGACGTCGGGATTGTTCTGCAAAGTGGAATGGAGCACGCGCCTCTCGTAGGGATTCATGGGCTCGAGCGCGCGGGGTCTGCCCGTTGCGCGGACCTGCGCCGCGACCTTCCTGGCAAGGCGCTTCAGCGTCTCCTCGCGCTTCTCGCGGTATTCCTCGGTGTTAAGGGTAACGCGGGTATATCCCTCGGTCTTGCGGTTCTTGTTGATGACAAGCCCGGTAAGATACTGCATGGCGTCAAGGGTCTCGCCCCTGTGACCGATCAGCATGCCCATGGACTCGGACTCGATACGCAGTCTCAGGCAGTCGTCGTCATGGGCGGCAAGCACGGTCGCCTCCGCGCCCATATGCTCGACAAGTCCCTTTACGAACTCTGCCGCGGGATTGCCTTCAGCCTCTTCGCGGGTGTAGACGAGCTCCTTCTCGGGCTCCTTGGCGGGGGCTTCGGGCTGCTCCCTGGGCTCCCTGTGCTCGGGCTTTTCACGGCGCTCGCCGCGCTGACGCCTGCTTTCGCGGCGCTCCTCGGCGCGCGGTTCGGGACGGTTGACCGTCTCTTCTGCGGCGGGAGCCTCTTCGCGGGCGGGTTCGGTCGCCGCGGGTGCGGCTTCGCGAACGGGCGCTTCCTTCGCGGCGGGCTTTTCCTTATCTTCCTTCTTCATGCCGCGCTCGCCTTTTTCTTCGGCGCGCCTGGCTTTTTCGGCGTTCTTCTTCTCCCTGCGGGCTTCCTTCTCGGCGGCTTTCTCCGCCTTCCTGTCGAACCTTTCGCGGGTCTTCTCAAAGCGCTCGTCGACCTTCCTGATATAGTCGGGCACTTCAAATTCCTCCGCGGGGCGCTGGGTCAGCTTTACGATCGCGGGCTTCGCGCCAATGCCGAGAATGCCCTTCGTTTCGGTCTGTATTATTTCGATCGAGACCTCGTCGATCGAGATCTCCAGCTTCTGCAGTCCCTTGAATATCGCTTCGTCCACGGATTTGCCCGAGGACTGTATGGTTTTAAGTTCCGCGTCCATTATTTAGCGGCCTCCTTTTTCTTTTTCCTGTCGAATACGGCGTTGATGATAAGAGTCGAGATGAGCTGGATAGCACCGGAGACCGTCCAGTAGAACGCGAACGCGGTGGTGGAGCTCATACAGATCAGGATACTCATGACCGGGAAGAAGTACATCATGGCGTTCATCTGCTTCGCCTGCTCGTTCTGCTGACCTTCCTTCTTGGTGCGCCTCATCGAGATGATGGTCGACACGAGCTGCATGCCCGCGGCGAGGAAAGGCATTATAAGGAAGCCGTTAGCGGGGGTCTTCCCGTTCTTGGAGATCGCGTCGGGATAACGCTTCATCAGCGCGTTGTAGATATCGGAGCCGGTCGCGGTGGACTGGGAGCCGCCGTCGTCGACCTGCTTGCTGGTCTCAACGCCGATCATTTTCTTGGCGATCTCGGGAGAGATCTTCTCGGGCAGCAGGGACATGCCCGTCCTGTCGGTGGAACAGCTGGAGCAGCTGTTGCAGCCGGAGGTGTTGCCCGCGTCGCCGTATTCGCCGGAGGCGAGTCCTGCGTCGACAAGAGTATTCCAAATCTCCTCGCCCGAAACGAATTTGCCGCTCTTATCGGTGTAGCCCTTCTGTAAAAGGGGCATGTTCTTGAGCGAGTTCGAGCTCAGCATGGAGATGTTCTTCGCGGGGGTTATTACTTCGCCGTCCATCCTGAACAGAAGGAGGTTGCCGCTGATAAAGTTGTCGGGCTGCCAAATGTTCTTGACCCACAGGAACCTGAACCCGTTGAACGTGTCCATCGCCTGCTGTTCGGCCAGGGCGCGCTCCTCGGAGCCCTCCTCCATGGTCTGGGCAACGGCGGTCTCGTACATGAGGGTGATCGTCTCTTCATTGCCCCAGCAGCGGAACGCGTTGAGGAAACAGAAGAAGAGGGGGAATATGAGCAGCATCGGCAGACAGCTCGTAAGCGTGTTGATGCCGTGCTTTTTCATGAGCTTGTTCTGCTCCTCGCGGAGCTTCTGAGGATCCTTCTCGTAACGCTTCTGAAGCTCGTTTATCTCGGGCTGTATCTCGGCGGTCTTGAGCTGGGTCTTGCGGTTGGATATATCGGGATATATCTGCACGAGGCGCAGAAGCAGCGTCGAAACGAGTATCGTCAAAAGATAGCTGTCGTTAAAAAGACGATACAGAAACTGCATCAGATAGTAGAACCATCGGGTGAGAAAAAAAGTCATCTTTGATCCCTTTCGTATTTGGTTTTATCGCGAAAAACAGAGAACGCCGCGCCCATGCAGCCCTTTTCGGGCACGGGATCATACCCGCCCTTTGAAAAGGGGTTGCAGCGTAAAAGACGCCAAAGGGCAAGAATCAAGCCCTTCACGGCGCCGTGGATGGATATGGCTTGTATGGCGTATTCCGAGCATGACGGGGTAAACCTGCAGCATGGAGCTCTGTCAGGTCTTAACTGCCGGTAACAGCGGATGAGATATATGAGAAAGCGTTTGACTGCGTTTCCGACCGGGGTCATAATATCAGCCCGCATCGCAGGCAAAATGCCTGCCCATGAAACGGACGGCTTCACTCCTTCGTTAAAGGGGCGGGCTCAAGCCGCCGTTCCCGTACAACTACTGACTCGTCTCAGCCGATCAAGCCTGCCTTGCTTAAAAGGCGGCGCACGGTGGTTTCGATCTCGCGATAGGATGCTTCCGTTATCGGTGAACGCGCGATAAATATGAGGCGGCAGCCGGGAACTATCTCCGGCAAGAGAGGAGTTACAGCCTCTCTCAGTCTGCGTTTGACCCGATTTCGGACGACTGCGTTGCCAATCTTTTTACCCACTGAAAACCCGACCCGCTTTTTATCGTCGCGGCCGGCGGAATAGATCAATACCAATGTGTGGCTCCCGGCGGACTTGCCGACACGGTACACACGGCGGAACTCCTTGTTCCGTTTTAGAGAATAGCAACGCTTCATTAAACAGATTGCAACACCCGGGCAACCAAAGCCCGTTCAACTTTGCCCGCGGGTTTTCCGGGGCGTTTTTCCCGCAAAATAGTACATGAACCACGGCTTGAGACTGGTTTCTTGAAGCCGTGGTCCAGTAAGTTCAACTGATTATGCGGAAAGCTTCTTCCTGCCCTTTGCGCGCCTGCGAGCAAGAACGTTCCTGCCGTTGGCGGTGGACATACGCTGACGGAAACCGTGGACCTTCTTCCTCTGCCTGACTTTGGGCTGGTATGTCATCTTCATGGATGTACACCTCTTTCCTTTAGATTATTAGTTCAAGGGGGAGCCGCTCATTATCCTTCCGGCGACTTGACCCCACATTGTCACAGATACCTATTATATCGGATAAACGCCGTGATTGTCAAGCAAAAACTTTGCCAAAATCCCCCGTTTTACGGTATATTTTGGCTTTTGGGAAGGGTTTTTTCCAAAAAACAGACCGCGGACATGCCGGAGCCTGTTCGCGGCGACGTTTTTTTTATTTGCTGAAATCGAGCGTTATTTTAGTGCCTTCGCCTACCTTGCTTTCAAGCAAGACCTTCCCGCCGTATTTTTCGGTCACATGCTTAACTATCGCAAGCCCGAGCCCGGTGCCGCCCGTCTCCTTGGAGCGGGATTTGTCCACACGGTAGAATCGCTCGAATATGTGCGGTATATGCTCCTCGGGTATGCCTATGCCGGTATCCTCCACGCAGACGAGCCCCTCGGCGACCTTAACAAGCACCTTGCCGCCCTGCTTATTGTACCGGATGGCGTTGTCGATCAGGTTGTAGATGAGCTCCGAAAGCAGGCTGCGCGAGCCCTCTATCACAAAATCGCCGAGGTCCTGCTCAATCGTGACCCCGTGCTCCTCCGCCGATCTTGCGAGCACGTCGCAGCATTCGTCGGCGACTTCCGCAAGATCCACCGGCTCTCTGTCCGTCTCCGCGCCCTCGTCAAGGCTCGAAAGCCTTATTATATCGGATATCAGCGCGAGCAGGCGCTTCGACTCCTTCTGTATGCGCGCGGCGAATTCGGGCACGTCCTTTTCGGAGGCGAGCCCCGTCGCGATCATCTCGGCATAGCCGGAGATGGACGTGAGCGGAGTCTTGAGCTCGTGACTGACGTTCGCCGTGAATTCCCTTTTGAGCTTCTGCAGCGTGAGCTGCTCGCCCATGTCGAGCAGGAGCAGCATCGTGCCGACGATCTGCCCGCTGAAAATGACCGGGTCGACAAGCACGCGGAGCGTTACACCGTGGCTGGTGTACTCGGTAAGATTGCTCTCGCCGAGCGCCGCGCGCTCGATGCAGCGCAAAAGCTCCGGATCCTTTATCGCGTCGGTCTTCGACATGCCGATCGCCTTTTCGGGCAGGTCGAGATAGCGCCTCGCGTCATTACTGACGGTATAGATGCGCTCGTTGCCGTCCAGCACGAGCACGCCGCCGGTTATCGAGTCGATCATCGCGGCGTAATCCGCGCCGTGATACTGCTTTTCGCCGCGCATAAGGGCGGAGGTGAATACGTAAAGCGCGCCCGCGCCGAGGAATATCGCAATACCTATCGCGACGAGCTTCCACGGCATGGGCACGATCAGCACCGCGACGGCGGTCGTCGCCGCGACGAGAGTGCATGCGATTATGAAAACGATGATCGTTATCGAACGGAAACGCTTGCTCATATCAGTCCATGCGGTAGCCGACGTTCCTGACGGTCACTATCGAGCGTCCGCTCTCGCCCAGCTTCTGGCGGAGCGTCTTGACGTGCATATCCACGGTGCGCGTCTCGCCGGCAAAATCATAGCCCCAAACGGTGCTGATGAGCTTCTCGCGGCTCTGGACGGCGCCCTTGTTGGACATGAGGGCGTACAAAAGCTCGTACTCCTTGAATGTGAGCTCGATCTCCTGCCCGTCGACCGTAACGCTTCGCTTGTCGCTGTCCATCACGATCGCGCCGGAGACCAGCTTTTCATGCTCCGCCTCCTTGGGCGCGGCGCGGCGCAGCAGCGCCTTCACGCGGGAGACCAGCTCCATCACGCCGAAGGGCTTGGTAATGTAATCGTCCGCGCCCTGATCGAGGCCGCGCACCTTGTCTATCTCGCTCGTTTTGGCCGTCACCATTATCACGGGCACGTCCGCGGTCTCGGGATCGGCGCGCAGGCGGGAAAGTATCGCAAGGCCGTCCTCGCCGGGCAGCATTATATCCAGCAGCACGAGGCGGGGCGCGGCGGCGGGAAGCTTTTCGAAGAATTCCGCGCCGGAAGCGCAGGCCGTCACCTCATACCCGCTGGAAGTCAGCGCGTAGCTTTCCATTTCGCGAATATCGAGATCGTCCTCAACTATGTAGATCATTTATATTTCTCCTTTGGGGCCGTTTTTTCAATTATATCCCATGCGCGGATAATTGTAAAAGGGTAATGAGTAAAATATGGGTAAAATCGCGGAAGGATACGGGGCGCGGCGGCCCCCCGCGCCCGCAGGGATCATTCCCCGAAGAAGCCTATCCCCTGCCCGAGTCCGCCCGTCAGCATGCGGTTATCGACAACGAGGAACGCGCCGTCGTTCATGCGGAGCTTATAGAGCGAGACGGGGCCTCCTCCTCCGCGGCCCGTGGGCACGAGCTCCCACGAGAGGCAGTCGGAATAGAGATAAGTCCTTTCGGGCTTTGGGAATACGCGGAATGAGAAGCGATCCTCATAGAGGGTGACGCGGGTCGAAAATATCTTCAGCCCCTCGAAAACGAAGAAGACCGCGCCCGCCAATGCGGCGGCGGCAAGGGCAAAGCCCACGACCGTCTGCTCCGTGCTCCTTCCCCGGGTGGAGAGCGCGGCGAGCGCGCCCAAGCCCAGGCAGACGACCGCAAATACCATCATTGCGATGAAGCCCGCTTTTCTGCCCTCGCGGTAAAGTGTTTTGGGTGTTTGTTCCATATTGCCTCCAAGGATGTGCTGCGGCTCCCCATCCCGCCGCCTTTTATCAAAGGGCAAGCCTTTCGGCTTGCCCTTCAATTACGCTGTATTCGATTACTTGATCTGATCGCGGACAGCCTGCTTGCCAAGCTCGATGGCCTGCTCATTCAGGGGAATGAGGTGGGCCTTCTTCTCGCCCAGTTTGTAAAGCAGCGCGTCAAGAACGCTCTTGGAATCGACGGCCTTGGTCGCCTCGAGGTAAGCGCCGAGCATAGCCATGTTGCCTACCTTGGGGTTGTTCAAAGAATC
>JAEEGJ010009821.1_pt1 | contig 25315 bp, 15 predicted proteins | sample 8958761 | NCBI WGS metagenome assembly JAEEGJ01 (sample SAMN16246546, study PRJNA631951) | gut metagenome | biome: gut microbiome; feature: rumen; material: RS-attached | host: Bos | place: Iran: Karaj | collected 2018-10 | reverse complement strand
CGCTCAATGCCTTTACCGATGGTGAATATAACTTCACTGATGACCAGCAGATGGTCATCGGTATCCAGCCGCCTTATTTGGGCCCGACCATTACTGCCAGCGCCTTGAACATGGCCATCGAGTCCTATGCCGAGAAGTCGGCCACCCAGGTCCTCTCGGTATTCGGCTACTACCTCGACCATGACGTGACCGTTACCCTCAACGACCCCAATGGCGTCTTCTCGATCGACGTTAACCATATCGCCTTGAGCGAGGTCGAGAGCGGTAAGGATATCACCATCACCTATGCTCCCCAGGAGGTAGGCACCCACAACGCCACCATCACCCTGAGCAGCGAGAATGCCGAGGACGTAGTCGTCAGCATCGTGGGCACCTCAGTGTTTGAGAAGCATGACCCCGTGATGCTTGAGGCCAATGAGGACTTCATTAAGCTCACCGAGTTCCGTGCCGACTGGACGGACGAGACCCCCGACAAGAATGTCGAGAGCTACACCCTTGAGGTGGCCACCAAGCCCATCACCGCTCTCCTGGGCGAGACCGACTGGAGCGACCTCACTTACAGCAGTTCCAGTGTGATTTCTCACTGGCAGGACTACTTCCCCGAGGGCTGGACCTATGACGGCCCCCAGCTGTTTACCGGCAACGGTTACCTCCAGTTGGGTTCCGGCGGTGGCATCATCACGCCGCAATATGACCTGACGGGCTACGAAAAGGTGACTGTTGTTCTGCGAGCTTCGGGCTACAATACCTGGCGCACTGCTGGCGTGACGGTATCCACCAGTCTCCAGTCAGAACACGTGGATTTGGCTCCCGGTAATTTTGCCGACTATGTCTTTGTGCTGGATTGCACCGAGAGTGAGCAGATCACCATCCGCGGCGACTATTATCCCAATGATTATGGCCAGATCGAGAGCATCAAGGTTTATGCCGGCGATGCCAGCGAGCCCGAACTCAAAGCTGTTAACGAGGAAGGCGATGCTACCTATCGTCTTATCACCGGCATCACCCCCGACAAGTTCTACACGGTTAAGAACCTGACTGCCGGTGGCACCTTCTTCTTCCGCGTGAAGGCCCACTACACCGACGATACCTGGAGCAGCTGGAGCAAGGCTAAGACCGTTGTTCTCGCTGGTGAAGGCCACGGCTACTCAATCGGTGATGTGGACCATGACGGTAAGGTCACGATTGCTGATGTTACTGCCTTGATTGATGGCTTGTTAGGAACTCAAGATAATATTTGCAGCATCTGTGCCGATGTTGACGGCAACGGCGAAATCAATATCGCCGACGTGGCCAGACTCATCGACCTGCTGCTTACTGGCAATTAAAGCAAGCCGCTGATAGCTCACCAGTTTATCAATTCGGGCCCTGTGTTTGCACCATCTGAGTCAAACGCAGGGCCCATTTTTTTGTTGAATGGTGTACGTTTTGTTTGGAAAATGCTGAATATTGGATATTTTCGCTTATCTTTGTAGCGATTCTTTGACAAAATGATGCTTCAAAGGACTAGCCGTGAAACCTGATTAACCCAATTTCACTATTGTAAACTATAAACCAAGCAATTATGAAAAGAATTCTTTTTCTTGCCGCAATCTTGTTGGCGGCAACGCAAGTGTTTGCTGCTCAGGTCGATGTAGCAAAGGCTCAAGCAACTGCCAATGGCTTTATGCAGAGTGTCGCCGGCAAGCGCCTGATGGGCGCGTCGGCACCCAGCCTCAGGCTGCAACACACCGAGTTGAGTTCGTCAAATCTTAACCAGCCCGTTTATTACATCTTCAGTTCTGAAAATGGCTTCGTCATTGTCGCTGGTGATGACCGTGCCCAGGATGTTCTGGCCTACGGCGCCAAACCTTTCGACATGAATGCTATGCCCGAGAACATGAAATTCTGGTTGGATAACTACAAACACCAGATGGAGTACCTCCAGGCTCATCCCGGACTGGTAGTGGAAAAACCCGCCCTCAGGGCCAATCGCACCGAGAGCGTCGCACCGATGCTCGAAGCCAAGTGGAACCAGGGCTATCCCTTCTACAACCAGTGCCCCATGGACGGTGACCGCCGCGGCCAGACCGGTTGTGCTGCCACGTCGCTGGCACAGGTGTTCTACAAGTGGCAGTATCCCACACAGCCCACTCCCGAGGTGCCCGGTTACACCACCCGTACCCGCAGATTCGACCTCCCGACATTGCCCTCCATCACCTTTGACTGGGCCAATATGCTGCCTGAGTACACGTTGTACGCTACAGATGCAGAGCGTAATGCCGTGGCATGGCTCATGCGTTACATCGGTCAGGCCGAGCAGATGGATTACACCAACGAGGGCAGCGAGGCTTGGGAAGACGACATCCTCAGGGCTTGCCATTTGTTTGGCTATGTGGATGCCCGTGTCGAGTACAAGGCCAAGCTGAACTTTGACACCAATGGCGAAGATATGCTCATCAGTGATGCCGACTGGAGTGTGATGCTGCAGAATGAGCTGGCTGCAGGCCGCCCCGTGGTCTATTGCGCTTATAGCTACAGCAATGCCTATAACTCGTTCTACGGCCACGCCTTCAATGTCGATGGCTATGATGCATCCAGCGGCATGTACTCCATCAACTGGGGCTGGGGTGGTACCGGTAACGGTTACTTTGCCCTGCGTGCGTTCAGCAATCAGGGCTACAACTACAGCCTGGGTGAGTTGATGGTCATGGGTATTGAGCCTCCTGCTCCCATCGAGGCCTATGATCCCGTGATGTTGCCCGTTGACAGCACTCACATCACCTTGACCTCGTTCCGTGCCAACTGGACCGATGAGACACCTGCCGAGAACGTCACCAGCTACACGCTCGAAGTGAATACCGATGATGGCAGCGAGCCTGGCGTGTATGAGAAAGTCTTTACCGAGACCTTCCCCTATGCATCAGATAATGGTTCTCGTCCTCTTTCCGATGTTAACACGTTGTGCACAAATAAGGGTTGGACCGGCAGCAATGTCTACGAGGCCCGTGGCGGTATTCGTATGGGTGGCGGTGGCAGTGTCGGCACTTTGACGACACCGGCCCTCGACATGACCCAGAGCGGTGGCAAGATGACCGTCATGCTCACCTTGAAGCCCTACCAGTCGGTCGACTCCGACATACCTGTTACCGTCACATGCGGTAGCAGCTCTCAAAGTGTTGTTGTCAATGCTGACCAAATCTATACATTTGTCGTGAACTGTGAAGCTGACGCCGAGCAGAAGGTGACCATCACCGGTGGCGACGGCACCAACACCAAGCGAGTGGTTGTTACCCAGGTGGACATCTACAGTGCAACAATCGATGCTGCCAAGATGATGTTTACCCTGCCCGTTGAGGATGGTGACGAGACTGGCCGCGTGATTACCGGTATTACCGACAAGTTCTACACCGTGACAGGCTTGACCGAGGGTGGCTCGTTCACCTATAGGGTAAAGGCCTACTACACAAACGGCACCCAGAGCGCATGGAGTAACATCGAGACCGTTACCCTGTTTGACAACGGCCCGATTTACGAGAACGGTGACGTGAACCACGATGGCAGCATCAACATCGCCGATGTTACGGCTCTTATCGACATGATGATTCAGGGCGAAGGTGCAGAATATGATGCCAGCGCCGACATCAATGGCGACGGCACCATCAACATCTCGGATGTTACCAACCTCATCGACAAAATGCTGGGCACCAACGATTAATATCGTCCCTCACTCTATAACACGAGTAAACTGAAATACAAAAGGGCATCTCACGCAGATGCCCTTTTGTCATATAATCCCAAAATTGGACCATCATGCACAACCCCATTAGTTTAATTCGTGAAATTAGCCGACCTAAAAAACTTAGCGTCTTAGCGCCTTGGCGTGAGGTAAAAGAGCGCGGATGCCAATTAGTCGAATTCGTTTAATTCGCCGACCTATAAAATCTTAGCGACTTAGCGCGAGGCTCGTTTTGAAGTTCGTTAAGCCGAATAAATGCGTTGTATTGGTGGTTTGAAAAAAAAAGTGTAATTTTGTCGGCTGAAAATTGACAACTTCAAATATCATTATCAAACAACATCAAGAAAATCAGAATTATGCCTAAGATTTCACAACGCAGCGTTGACATGCCCGCTTCGCCCATCCGCAAGCTGGCTCCCTTTGCCGCCGACGCTAAGAAACGCGGTATCAAAGTGTATCACCTCAATATCGGTCAGCCCGACCTGCCCACCCCCGAGGAAGGTTTGGAGGCCCTCAAGCATGTTGACCGCAAGGTGCTTGAATATTCACCCTCACAGGGTTATCCCGCCTATGTAGAGAAGCTGGTAGGTTACTACAAGCGCTATGACATCAACCTCAACGTTGACGACATCATCGTGACCTGTGGTGGCAGCGAGGCCGTGCAGATGGCCTTCATGGTATGCCTGAACCCTGGTGACGAGGTAATCATCCCCGAACCCGCATACGCCAACTATATGGGCTTTGCCTGCGAGACCGGTGCTAAGGTCCGCTCCATCACCACTCACATCGAGGACGGCTTTGCACTGCCCCCCGTCGAGGAGTTTGAGAAGGTCATCAACGAGCGCACCCGCGCCATCATGATCTGCAACCCCAACAACCCCACCGGTACCCTGTACAGCCGCGAGGAGCTGATGCGCCTGCGTGACCTGGTCAAGAAATATGACCTGTTCCTGTTTGCCGACGAGGTTTACCGCGAGTTCATCTACAGCGATGCACCCTATACCAGCGCCATGCACCTCGAGGGTATCGAGAACAACGTCATCATGATCGACAGTGTGTCGAAGCGCTACAGCGAGTGCGGTATCCGCATCGGTGCCTTCATCACCCGCAACAAGGAAGTGCGCGCTGCCGCTATGAAGCTCGCTCAGGCCCGTCTGAGCCCTCCCCTGATTGGCCAGATCGTTGCCGAGGCTTCGCTCGACGCTCCCCAGGCCTATCACAAGGGCGTCTATGACGAGTACATCGCCCGCCGCAACTGCCTGGTCGAGGGTCTGAACAAGATCCCCGGTGTCTTCTGCCCGATGCCCATGGGTGCCTTCTACACCGTGAGCCGTCTGCCGGTCGAGGATATCGACGACTTCTGCCGCTGGTGTCTTGAGGAATTCAACTACGAGGGCGAGACCGTGATGATGGCGCCTGCCAGCGGTTTCTATGCTACCAAGGGTCTGGGCAAGAACGAGGTGCGCATGGCCTACGTGCTCAAGATCGAAGACCTGAAGCGTGCTCTGGTCATCCTCGAGAAAGCCCTCGAGGCCTACAATGCCCGCTAATGTGGAAATTGAGACGCACAATCTTGCGCCTCAATCCGGGAGACATCAATAAGACGCAAGATTTTGCGTCGCTATAAAAAACGCCGCCAGCCTCACAAGAGTGCTGGCGGTGTTGCGCATGTGGAGAGAAAATTGTATCTTTGCACCCCAATAATGTGAACGATGGCAATGATGAGACAACAGCAACCCTCCAAGCGTGGACAGATGATACTGTACATGGTACTGCTTGCAATAGTAGTGGCATGCATGGTTGCATTGAGCATGTGCGACAAGCCCGTTGAGGCTCCAGATGAGCGTCCCAGCGGCGGCGACACGCTCGACATAGCCATCGAGTACTCGCCGGTGACCTATTACACCTACGACGACACTTTGGGCGGCTACAACTATGACCTGTTGCGCATGATTGCCGACAGTGTGGGCCGCCCCATGAAGTTCCATCCCGTGGTGACGTTGCAAAAAGCCCTTGCCGGACTCGACGAGGGGCGCTATGACGTGGTGGTGGCCCAATTCCCCATGACGGCTCGCGACACGTCGCGTTTCGCCTTCACCCAGCCCATCTACATCGACCAGCAGGTGCTGGTGCAGCGCCGCGGTAGCCAGGCCATCCACTCGCAGCTGGATTTGGCGGGCGACACGGTGTGGGTGGTCAAGGGTTCGCCCATGATCGGGCGCATTGCCAGCCTGAGCCGCGAGATCGGCGACACCATCTATGTGCACGTCGATGAGCTCTATGGCCCCGAGCAGCTCATGATGATGGTTTCGGCCGGCGAGATCAAGTATGCCGTGGTCAACCGTTCCATTGCCCGCGCGATGGCTTCACGCCTGCCCAATCTGGACCGCTCGGTGCCCATCAGCCTGTCGCAGTTCCAGTCATGGATGGTGGCCAAGGACCGTCAGGGCCTGTGCGACAGCCTCAACCTGTGGCATGAGCAGGTCAAGCGCGACACGGCGGCCTATCTGGGTTTGCAGCGTCGTTACTTTGGCGGCACATTCCCCACCTTGGCACGATAATCAAGTTTCTAAAGTAGCTTGCCACTTTAGAAACTTGAGTTTAGAGTTTAGAGTTTAAAGTTTAAGGAGGCATTCGGTTGGCACGATAATTGGATATTATCGGCTGCGCCTCAGCCATCGATGCGAGCATCATGGCCTTCGGTTGGCACGATAATTGGATATTATCGGCTGCGCCTCAGCCATCGATGCGAGCATCATGGCCTTCGGTTGGCACGATAATTGCAGTGTTCAAGTACATTTTGACCCTCATCAAGGGACTACGTGATATGATTTAGTATTTTATAAAAGGCCCATCAAACACATTTACCACTATGCGCATCAGGAAGAAAAAGAACTCAGTAACAGCCGATTTTGAAAAGTTCCTCAAGGATTATAACTGCCAGTATGACATTGAACACGAGGACAATGCCACCATCTATAACTTTGAGTTTCAAGCAGCCCGTTTTGTCGCAGCCATCCGCAAGCAGGATGATTGCGTCGAGGTGACATTTCCCACGATGTCAAGTTTCCCCATAGCTCAGTTGGACTTGGTGCGCGCCAAGTGCAACGAGCGCAACAACTCCAATATCCTGTTCAAGTACAGCTACTCGATCGACCACGAGACCAACAAGGTAGATGTGCACATGTCCTTCTTCAACAACAAGGTCGAGAGCGAGGACCTGGTCCATGAGCTGAAGGCGGCTTTCCATTTCCAGCGCGAGTGGCACAAGGATCTTGACGAGGCAGTGGCCATCGCTCGCGACAGCGACTCCATGGACCTGGAGAGCGAGCTCTACAAGCATCAGCGCGAGATGTTCATGCTGCGCCGGCTGGAGCTGAAGCATCAGCTCGACAGCAGTGCTGCCAGCTTTGCTGTTGGCGTTGGGCCCTTGCCCTTGTGGCAGATGCTTCAGACGGTTATGCCGCTGCCGCAGTCCACGCTGCTGTTCATGACCGTGAACACCGTTGACGGACAGCGTCGTCTGGAGAACGACGAAGCCATCCGTCTTTTCAACCTGCGTCACGCGTTGGTCGAGGGCGACGGCGATAAGGCCCGCCTCACACGCGACTATGCCGTGTTGGACCTGCACTACAAGCAGGGACAAGACGAGCAGCCCCGACTGCTCACCATCGCACTCACTGCCGAGGGCGATGATAAACACAGCATCTACACCCGCGTGACCGTGACCCAGGTGCCGCGCAATGCCAGCCGCATGAATTCGTTGAGCAACGAGGGACGCCAGCCGCATAGCGTGAGCATGCTCATCGCCCTGGACCGCAGCAATGACAAGCGATACCAGCAGGAGTTCGAGTATATGTGGACCGATGCTCGTATCAAGGCCAGGAACGGCGAAGAGGGAAGCCTGACCGAGGACCAGGAATTGCTGAGCCAGGTGAACGAGGCCGATGTGGCCTACAACCTCTACTGGGGCCAGCAGATGTTCTATGCCGAGCGCTATTATGAGGCAATCCTGCACCTGGAGAATGTGTTCAACAGTTACCGCGAGGACTTCTTTGTGATGAAGCCCAAGCACAAACAGGTGTTCATGGAGACGGCCTACAAGTTGGGCTTCTGCTACAATGAGTTGGGCCTCCATAAGCAGGCCTTCTACTATCTTGACCTCATGGCCAGCGACGGTAACATCCGCCACACGATGGAGCTGGTCAACTCGATGGCCAACGGCAAGGACCTGCGCCTGTTCAGCTACACCGAGGGGGTGATGGACGAGGTGAAGCGCAACTTCAGCGAGGATGAAGAGTTGCCCGACAACATCAGGGACTTCATCAACTTCCTGCGTCGCCGTCGCGGCTATGCCTTCATCGACTTCAACCAGCTCGATAAGGCCGAGGAAATCTTCACCAGGATGCTCGACGAGGAGGAAAATGCCGACTACGCCATCAACGAGTTGGCCTATATCAAGAAGCTGCGCCAGATGCGTGGCGAGAATGTCGCGAACGACGAAGACCAAAAGACCGACACTGGTAATGTGCCGGGTCCCAAGGATGCGCCGTTCTGATCGGCTGGCTACTGCCCGTTAAAGCTGGGCATGCAGTGCCGTGCCAAAGAAGCGGGGAATAGGAGTCTCGAAAAATAAGGGTTCGCCCGTCACCGGGTGATGGAACGCCAGACGGAAGGCGTGCAGACACATGCGGCTGCCAGGATCATCCTGGTGGCCGTATTTGCCATCGCCCACAACGGGATGGCCTATCTCGGCCATGTGTACACGTATCTGGTTTTTGCGGCCTGTAATCAGGTGCAGGAACAGCAGCGAGCGGTTCTCGGCCTGTTCAATGAGTTCCCACTCGGTAGCGGCCCACTTGCCGCCGTCGTCCACGGGGCTGCTCACCACCACCATGCGGTCGGTGTCATGCAGCCAGCTCTCGACTTTGCCGGCGGGGTCTTCCATCACACCCTCGACCACGGCGACATAGCGGCGGTCGATGATGGTGCTGTGCCAGTCGGCAGTCATCTGCTGCTGCACGTCAACACTCTTGGCATAGACCATGAGGCCCGAGGTGCGTGCATCCAGGCGGTGCACCACATGGGCTGTGCAACGCTGGCGCGTCTCGGCAAAGTGGCGGTCCAGCAACGACTTCATGTTCAGGCTGCCGGCGCCCACGGGCATCGAGAGCACACCTTGCTGCTTGTCGACAACCACCAGCCACTGGTCCTCATAGACAATGCGGTAGTGGGGGTTGTTGGTCGACGAGGGACGCGCATGGCGGCGAATCTTCACCACGCAGCCGGCATCCAACGGATAATCTACATGGGACTGCACCTGGCCATCAACGGTGACACCGCCGTGGACAAGTATGGATTTAGCCTTGTTGCGGCTGATGCCGTCAAGGGTCTGCATGACAAAGTCAAGCAGCTTGGCGGGCTGTTTTACCTCTCGCACGATGGCTTTGTCATCGTTGCGCGGCACGCGGTGGTCATGACGTCGATTGGCCATTGGATTGCTGGTTTTTAGTTGTTGGTGGGTAGCTGTTATATTAAAGAAACTAGATCTTCTAGAGGGTCCAGAAAATCTAGTTATTCCATTGATTCTTAATCAAAAATGTGACGCAGGCGGGAGAAGATGCGGCTCTTGTCGCCCTCGCTGGGCTTGACATGCTCGCCACTGTTCTGCAAGATTGACATGGCCTCTTTCTCCTTGTCGTTGAGTTTCTCGGGCATATAGACCATGACATTGATGAGCAGGTCGCCAGTGCCATAGCGTTCGGGCGAGGGCAGACCCTTGCCGCGCAAGCGCAGGATGCTGCCGGGCTGTGTGCCGGGCTTGATGGTCACGCGGGCCTTGCCATCGACGGTAGGCACCTCGACCTTGCCACCCAGGACTGCCGTGGGTATGTCAAGCATCAAGTTGTAAATCAAGTCGTTGCCGTCGCGGGTGAGCTGTGCGTCGCGCACTTCTTCAATCACCACGAGCAGGTCGCCGGGCACGCCGCCACCAGGGGCGTCATTGCCTTGTCGGCCCATGCGCAGGGTCATGCCGTCCGACACACCGGCAGGGATGTTGATGCTCACGACTTCCTCCTTGCGCACAAGGCCCTTGCCGCTGCAGTGCGGGCAGGTCTCCTTGATGCGCTTGCCGCTGCCGCCGCAGGTGTGGCACACGCTCTGTGACTGCATGGTGCCGAACATCGTGCGCTGCATGCGGGTCTCAACACCCGAGCCACCACAGGTGGGGCAGGTCTCAAGGGCTGTGCCGTTCTTGGCGCCGGTGCCGTGGCAGTGGTCACAGGACTTCATGCGCGGGATGCGCAGCTTCTTCTCGGTGCCTTTGGCAATTTCGCTCAGGTTCATCTTGACGCGCACGCGCAGGTCGCTGCCGCGTTTCACACGCTGGGTTTGACCGCCGCCACCGCCAAAACCGAATCCGCCGAATCCGCCAAAACCGCCGAATCCGCCAAACAGGTCGCCGAATTGCCTGAGGATGTCATCCATCGACATGCCACCGCCAAAACCGCCGCCACCCATCTGCTCGCCGGCGAAACCAAACTGGTCATAGCGGGCGCGCTTGTCAGGGTCGCTGAGCACGTTATAGGCTTCGGCTGCCTCCTTGAATTTCTCCTCGGCTGCCTTTTTCTCAGCGTCGCTTTTGCCTTGTTGTTTGTCCGGGTGATACTGGATGGCCAGTTTGCGGTAAGCCTTCTTCAAGTCATCGGCTGTGGCATTCTTTTCCACCCCTAGCACCTCATAATAATCTCTCTTTTGAGCCATATGTTGTTAGTTTCTAGTCCTTAGTTTCTAGTTCTTAGTTGTTAGTTGTTAGTTTTTAGTTGTTAGTGTTGCTGTGAAACATCTCTAAACCCTAAACCCTAAACTCTAAACTTCAATAACTAAGGTCGTACCTTAGTTGTTGACTATCAGCTGCCTACAACCACCTTGGCGTGGCGCAGCACCTTGTCATTGATCATGTACCCCTTGATGGTGGTGTCGATGACCTTTCCCTTCATTTCGGGTGAAGGGGCGGGGAACATCGTCACGGCCTCGTGTACATCGGTATCAAAGTCCTTGCCTGTCGAGTCGATGGCTGTAACATGCTGACTCTCCAGGTATTTGACGAATTTATTGTAGATGAGGTCTACGCCCTCTTTCAGGCTGTCCAGGTCGCCACCCTTGTTGATGGCATCCAGAGCGCGCTCCAGGTCGTCGACAACGGGCAGCAGGTCGCGCATCGCGCTCTCGGCGCCGTTCCTGATGAGGTCGCCCTTTTCCTTGATGGTGCGTTTCCTGAAGTTCTCAAAGTCAGCCATCAGGAACAGGTATTCTTTCTTCTCGTGTTCGAGTTGCTCTTCAAGTTCAGCAATCTTCTTTTCGGGGTCTTCTTTTGCGGTTTCCTCGTTCTTTTCGGCCTGCTCCTCGACATTCAGAGCCTGCTGCTCCTTAATCTCTTCTTGAGCGGCCTTAGCTTCGTTGTTTTGATTCTTTTTGTTCTTTTTCGACATATCGTAGTTGTGTTTAATATCAATTTACCTACTGAAAGATGCAAAAACCACTCCAAGGCGTCTATCTTACAGCTGCAGGACAAACGTGGCGCAATCGGTAAAAGTGTCAGCCGTGGCTTCTGCCAGTTTGTCACTATCGAAAATACCAAAAATCGTGGAACCTGAACCTGACATGGCGGCATACTCTGCCCCTGCATCCAGCAATCGGGCCTTGATGAGCCACAACTGGGGCAGGGCGGCAAACACGCTGGGCTCAAAATCGTTCACGAGCAGGCCGTCCCAGCTCATCACCGGGCGCGAGATGACTTCGGTGACAGGCACGGTGGGCTGCTGTGGCACGACGCGGCTATAGGCGGTGCGGGTATCCACTCCCATGGGCGGCTTGACCAGCAGCAGGGTCTTGCCCTTGAGGCTCACATCCACGGGCGACAACACGTCGCCGATGCCTGTGGCCAGCATGGGCCGGTTGTAGATGAAGAAGGCACAGTCGGCGCCCAGTGTCACGGCGTGGGCGGCGAGTTCCTGGTCGGTCAGCCCCAGCGAGAACATCTGGTTGAGCATGATCAGGGCATGGGCAGCATCGCTCGAACCGCCTCCCAGCCCGGCGCCGTCGGGGATGTGCTTGTACAGGTGCATCTCAACCGCCGGCAGGCTGTAGCGTTCCTGCAGCAGTCGGTAGGCCTTCATCACCAGGTTCTTCTCGGGCGGGCAGTCCACCTTGTTGCCGTGGCAGGTGAGTGTCGTCTCTTTATCGTCTTGGGCGGGTACGATTTCCAGCACGTCGGTCAATGGGACGGGATAAAACACGGTCTCGATGTTGTGGTAACCGTCGGGGCGGCGCTCCACAATGTTTAAACCCAAATTGATTTTTGCATTAGGGAAAGTGATCATGATGTCAAAGGGGGGAGTAGTGTTAGAGGATGGGGCTGAAGAGGCGGATGACCGACTCAAGCGCCTTCTGCACAAGGGGGCGTTTTTTCCATCCGCTCATGCTGACGCGCTTGCACTTGTTCATGTCGGCCTCAAAGGTGGCACACATCTTCTGGTTGAATTCTTTGCTGTATATCAGGGCGTTGAACTCAAAATTGTGTTCAAAGCTGCGGAAGTCGAAGTTGGTCGAGCCGGTGGTGACGAACTCGTCATCGGTGATGACCACCTTGGCGTGCATCACCGTGGGCTTATAAAAGTAGATTTTCATGCCCGACAGCAGGCATTGCTTGATGTAGGAACCGGTGGCCAGACGCAGCATCCATGAGTCAGGGCGGAGCGGAATCATCAGCCTGACGTCAACGCCCGACAGGGCAGCGCTCTGCAGTGTCTTGAGCAAGGCCTCGCTGGGCAGGAAGTAGGGCGTCTGGATATAAACACGCTTGGTCGCCAACGAGATGGCGCGCTGGAACACAAACGAGATGTTGTTCCAGCGGCTGGTGGGTCCGCTGCCCAACATCTGCACGAGATAGTCTTGGCTTTCGGGAGGCGTTTCATAGTGCATCGTGGGCAATGTGATCAACTTGCGCGTGGTGTAATTCCAGTCGATGGCAAACGAGTATTCCATTGCTGCCACCGCCTCGCCATGGATGCGCAGATGGGTATCGCGCCAGGCTTTCCATTTCTTGTCGTCAGTCACATAGCGCTTGGCGATGTTCATGCCGCCCACATAGCCCAACTTGCCGTCGATGACGACAATCTTGCGGTGGTTGCGCCAGTTGATGCGGAAGGCCACATTGGCAGGTGTCACCTCCAAGAAGGGGTGCACCTCGATGCCGGCGTGGCGCATCTCCTTGAGCACGCGTGGACGCATGTAGAACGAGCCCACGTAGTCATAGAGGACCCTCACTTGAACCCCCTCTTGCGCCTTGCGCTTGAGCACGTCGATGAGTTGTGAGCCTATTTCATCGTTCTCGATGATGAAGTACTGCACATGCACATAATCCTGTGCGGCCTCGATGTCGCGCAGCAGGGCCGAGAACTTTTCCTGCCCGGTGTTGAACACGTCGATGTCGTTGCCCGTGAACAGGTGTGGACCGGCCAGTTTGTTTACCAGCGAGATGATTTGCTTGGAACTGTCGGTCAGCCCCTGTTCCAACTCGCTGTTGTAGCTATAGTCGTTCAAGCGACGCAACTCGCGCAGGTCTGAGCGCGAAATCAGCTTCATGCCCTTGAGACTGCGCCCGAATATCAAGTAGATGACCAGACCCAAGATGGGCAACAGCAGCAACACCAGCACCCATGCCATCGACTTGACCGGGTTGCGGTTCTCGCTCAGCACCACCACAACCACTGCGAGCACACTCAAGGCATACAACACCATGAGGATGTTATAGACCAGGTTAGCGTATGGAAACAGTTCGGCGAGTAGCATCTTATAAACAAACAAAAGGGCGTGACACACAGTCACGCCCATTAATCTTTATCATTGTCACATGGTACCGGTGCTCAAGGCACACTGGTGAGGAGGCGCGTCAACGCACCACCACCTTACGGGACCACTGGTTGCTGCATTTCACAATATAGAACCCCTTGGGGAAGTCCACCGAGACGCGCTGGTCTGCAGCCACGCGCACTACCTTGACAAGCTGGCCCGTGATTGAATAGACATTGAATGTGGCGTCATTACTGCCTGCAGTGAAAACGATACGGCCCTCGGTTCCGGCTGCCGTGGGACCTGTTGCGGCACTCTCCACGCGCTGGGGCATGAAGGTGTTGGGCACCGGAACGGCATTGATGCCACCCATTGCCAACATGCAGATCGCTATGTAAAGTACTCGCTTCATTTCGCTTAATCGTTTTCAATCGGCAAAATTAGTGCAATTTCGGCACAAGACAAAATAAAAACTGCATTTTTTGTCATTTGATACCAAAAAACTGCCTGATTTTGCCAATAAACAAGCAATTTTCTCGTTTTCTTATCTTTTAGACCTCAATTATTGGCGAAAGTTGCATCCCCTCCCACCTTTTTAACAACATTTCATAATGTAGCCCCATGTTGTTATGGTTGCTGGAGAAAACCCGGTGTAAAAAGAAGGAGTGCGGATGCACGATCCGCACTCCTCGATGGGTTTCTCAACAGCAGGCTGTGGCCTGCCGCGATGGTTTACCACTCGCCCTTGAGCAGGTAGTCAACAAGTGTAGTGACGTCTTCGATGGTGATAACGCCGTCGTGGTTCACGTCGGCAGCGTCAATATTCAAGTCACCCTCGCCCTTGAGCAGGTAGTCGATGAGTGTAGTGACGTCCTCGATGGTTACCATGCCATCGTTGTTGATGTCACCTTGCAGGGTGTCGCCGCCCTTGAGCAGCACTTCCTTGTAGGAGCTCCACAGGCTCTCGGTGCCGTTCACATAGATGGCTTTAACGCGATACAGGTAAGGCGTTGCAGGAGTCAGGCCGGTCACAGTGTAGAACTTGTCGGGGGTGATGCCCTCGATCAGGCGCGTCGTGGCATCTCCGGTCTCGCTGGCCCTCAGTGAGAAGGGCTCGGGATCGGTGATTTCACCGCCGTAAACCTTGATGCTCTGGATCTCGGGATAATAACCGGAGATGATTTCCAGATAATTCTCACCTCCCATCTCAAGAACAACGAGATAGGTCTCAACCTCCTTGGCCAGGACAATCCTCTGTGACTCTATGTCGCTGGCAATGTCCAGGGTGGTGTTAGAGCCCTTGGTGTAGGCCTTTGCCTTGATGATAACGCTCACCTTGCTATAACCGGTGAAGTCGGTATTGATTCTGAATACCGAGTTGCGGCCCGACGAGATGAAGCCGCCATCAAGATACAGGTGGGTACCGGTAAAGGTCCAATCCTCAGGCAGGTAGTTGGCTGCATCGCTGGCATGGTTGGTAGACTCCTTGGGAACATCGCTCCAGTCGCCTGCGGTGAGCAGGATAACGTCGGGTTTAGCATTCACCTCAAGGGTGTAGCTGGCCACGTTCTCGGCGGGCGTGTTGTCGGTCCACTCGGCAAGGAACGAGGTGGAGGTGATAGCCTCTTCGTTGGCAGGCAGCATGACAGGACGGTACAGTTCGTAATCCGACGAGCCATGCAGGGTGATGGTCACGTCATCAACACCAGGGGTGCTGACCACGATGTAGGCAGTATATTCGCCTTCGGCCTGAGGAGCATAAGTCACAACCACTTTCTCGTTCATGGTGTTATCCTCGGCGGGAGCAATAGAGGTCTTGTTGATGCTGAACACACCGTTCTCGTCGATGAGGCGCAGCGTGGCGTTGTCTTCCAGGTTGCGGCCCTTCAGGGTGAACTGGTCGCTAGCGGTCTGGTTCTTGTAGCATTCCAGCGAGATTTCGCTCTTGTCGGTCTTGAGGCGCGGCGTCGTCAGCGGCGGCTGGATGCCGATAACCATCTGCTGGTACTGGTTGAATACCGAGCCACCACCATTAAAGGCGTTCAAGGCATAGTAGTTGTTGCTTTCACCACTCCAGCCGAAGTTGATGTGGTACTTGTTGGTGTTGCTGTCATAGCCGTCAACGTTGAAGGCATGGCCACCGCCAAAGAAACCGCCTGCGATGGCGCAGAACACGATGGGACGACCCTCAGACAACTCTTCCTGGATGATGGCTGCCCACTCGGCGTCGGTATACAGGGTGGTGCCACCGCTATAGGAGCTGGTCTTCTTGACCACGCGAACGGTCTCCTCGTCATAGCCGAAGAACTTGAAGGCGTTGGCAATCAAGATAACGCTGTCGGCATCAACGCCGCTACCGCCGGCTGCACTGGTACCATAAGCCATGTGCTCGGCCTGGCCGATATAGCGCATCAGGGTGGCTACGGCATTGGCTTCCTGAGCGGTGTAGCTGTTACCGGTGTATGTGTCGCGCATGTGCTCCCAGTCGAAGGTAACGGGAGGCAGAGCATCCACGTTGACATAGGTAGCGCCACCCCAGTACGAGGTGCTCAACTCGCAACGATAGGCGGGAACCTCGGGGGTCTCAAAGTCGGGATATTTCCAGTAGTGGAAGACCATTGCTGCCGAGGTAGCGGGGCAACCGGTCAAGCACTGTGAGCCGTTGATTTTGCACATGTTCCAGTAGGGAGCTTCCTGATCCCACAGTGCGGTCAACAGCGGCTCTACGCTGGGAATCTGGAGCGGAGCCATCAATGACGGGGCTTCGACCTGCAATCCCTCATGGGCCTGCAAGTACTCGATCTGCACCTTGTAGGTGGCAAGCCAAGCCTTCATGTTGCAGGGGATGGTGTTGATGTCCAGGGGGCGGTCGCCATAGCCCAGGATTTCCTCGGCACGGTCATCACCCGACACGATTACATAACCATTCTGGGAATTGAAAATGTAATAAACGGCCTGGTTAATCAGCTTGGAGTTCATTTCGGCATGGGCAAGTTTCATCTCTCCCGAGATGGGTGCCATCAATCTGCCGCCGTACAGTTTTTGTTGTACAAAGTTTTGCGCTTTGCTTTGGGCTGTCCTCAGGTCAACAGGTGCTGCCATCAGCCCGATTGCCGCACAAAGCACTGCGGCACACAGTAAGAATCTTCTCATAAACGATGTAATTAATTGGTAGATATAATGTTAAGTTAAAAATTGCTTCAGAAGCCAATTTGAACGAGCCCATACTCTCTCCATCGTACAAACGATAGTGTCGAGTAATAGAGTTGCAAATTTACTCCAAAATCAGTAATAACAACAAATTTTTAACTATTTATTTGCGATAAAAAACAATGCTTTAGGCGAAATAAATTAAAAGTCGGTTTGTCGCTGTATGAAATGGCGGCTATATCCGATAAATAAATGAAACTACAAGACAAACTTTGCTCGAAAAATCAAACAAAAACATCAGAAAAAGTAAGAAACTTCTTTTATCGGTTAATTTTTATACAAATTTTGTTTTTTTGCGTTGTCCTCCTGCTCCTTGTAAAATTTGTCGCAGTTGTTGCCGGTATTCCTCCTCGTTGATGCGTTTTTGTTTTTTTTTACGCACTGGAAACTAAACAAATTTTAAATCAAAATGATATTTGTATAATTTCCCGCCCGAAGGACGGTCATAATTCCAGCAGGTGAATGTATGACACACCCGCCTGTTGTTTGGGGTCGAATGAATTGATTACTTGCTTCCGCTCAGCAGTCTATCGATGAGTATGGTCACATCGGCAATGTTGACGTCACCGTCGCCATCGACGTCAGCACAGGTGGTGCACACGGCGCCATTGCCGCCCAGCAGATGGTCGATCAGGGCGGTCACGTCGGCAATGTTGACCTGGCCGTCATGGTCCACGTCACCAGCCTGATAGGGGTGGCCTTGACCTTCAACCAGGGTGACGATGGCATTTTCGGTCCAATCGCTCTCGGTGCCGTCGCTGTAAACGGCCTTAACGCGGTAGAAGAACGTGCCACCAGCAGCCAGGTCGCGCACGGTGTAGTTCTTGTTGCTGATGCCGGTAATCAGGCGATAGTTCTCGCTTCCGCTCTCGTTAGCCTTGATGCCTGCAAGGCCGGTGGCGTCGCCCGCATAGATCACAATCTTCTGGATCATCGGGTAATAGCCGGCGGTGAAGGCGATGTGGTCACCCTCGGCACAATCCAGCACCACACTCTGGGCGCCGTAGCCGAACGGCAGTTCCATCGTGTAGCTGCCCAGACTCGTTGCGACGGTGAGTTCCGACGGATCTCCCCACGAGCTGTAGCTGCGGCCGGTTACCATCACCGTTACCTTGTCATAGCCCATGAGCGACAGGGCATCGGTGGTGATGACGCTGTTGCGGCGCGGCATCACGCAACCGCCTTCCAGATTGAACTCGCTGCCCGTGAATGACCAGCTGTCGGGCAGGTAGTCGGTGGCATGCGAGGCCTGGTTGGTGGGCGCCATACGGGGCAGGTCGCTGAAGTCGGCTTCTTCAAGCAGCAGGTAGTCGGGCTTGGCTTGAACCTCAAGGGAGTAGCTGCTCACGTTGTGTGACGGGGTTTCGTCGGTCCAGTCGGCGCGGAACGAGGTCAAGGTGATATAGTTCTCATTGGCGGGAAGCAGCACGGGAGGATAGATTTCCAGCGGCGCATCGCCATTGAGGGTGATAGTCAATGTGTTGGCTCCCGGGCTGGTGCAGGTGAGCGTGGCGGTGCTGGTGCCCACAGCCCTCGGGGAGTAGGTCACAGTGAGTTCAGCGCCTGCCTCGGCAATTTCCCGATTCAGGGAGCTGGCGTCAACGGTGAATACGCCGTCGGGGTCGTCCAGGGTCAGGGTCACGTCAGCCGTCAGGTTGGTGCCCTTGAAGTGGATGGCCGTGCTCGACGGTTTGCCGATATAGGCCGTCATGTTGAGGGTGGTGGGATAGGCCTGCAAGCGGGGTTCCTGAAAATCGGCTGGCGGCTGGATGCCGATGACCATCTGCTGACCGGTGCCGAAGGTGTAATCCTGATAGGAAAAAGCATTCATGGCAAAATAACCGTTTCCCCTGCCGTTCCATCCCCAGTTGATGTGATAGGTGTCATCGTTGGCGTCATAGCCGTCCACATTGAAGGCGTGTCCGCCGCCCGTCAGGTTGTCATAGGCCAGGTACACGATGGGACGGCCGGCATTCAGTTCGGTTTGGATGAGTGTGCCCCACTGGCTGTCGCTGTAGTTGGCGTAACCCAGTTCATCCGTCTTGAACAGCAACTGGGCATTCTGGTCATATTCAAAGAACTTGACAGCCTTCAGGACGTCGTTGCCGTAGGCTCCGCTGCCGCTGATGGTGTAGTCCATCTCTTCGGCCTGCCCGATGTAACGCATCAGGTGGGCGACTGCACTGGCTTGGACGTCGGTATAGCCGTGGGTGTATTCGTCGAGCATGTTGTCCCAGTCAAAGACGGTGGGCTCCAGTTCGGGCAGCACCACACCATAGCTGGGCATCGTGTATGACGGTACGGCAGGCGTCTGCTGCTTGGGATACTTCCAGTAGTGGAACACCATCGACAGCGACGTGGCGGGACAGCCCGTTAAGCACGTGTCGGCGCCAAAAGCCGGGCACTCGTTCCAGTAGGGGCTGTTCTGGCTCCAGTTGGCGCTGATGAGCGGTGTCACCGTTGTGCCGCTGCGCTGGGGCGATAGCAGTGTGGGATGCACCTCGGGATGGGCTTGCAGATATTCCAGTTGCTGCTTGTACAACGAGAGCCAGTAAATCATGTTCTCGGGCAGATCGTTCATGTCGAGGGCTTGGTAACCATAGGCCAAAACTTCCCTGGAACGGTCCTCGCCCGATACGATCACATACCCGTCGCGGGCATTGAAGATGTAATATACGGGCATCGACGGCGACTTGGAATTCATCTCGGTATAGGCCAGTTTCAGGCTGCCCTGCACGGGTGCCATGATGCGGCCTGCCGAAGCTTGGGCAACCAGGAAACGTTGAGCCGTGGCCTGGGCGGTCTTGACATCAACAGTTGCCGACCAGGCTTGGGCTGCCGTTACCAACAGGGCAGCAAGGATAAGGATTCTTCTCATGTGGGTCGTTTAAGTGTTTATGTGAATAGTGGTCGCAAAGGTAGTGAATGCCGAAAACAAAACAAAATGTATTCACTCTTTTTTAGGCTGAAGCGCGGCATGACAACAGAATTAAAAGAATGGCTGCACAAGGGGTACAAAAAGAGCGGGACAAGAGAAAATCCCTTGAGCCCCGCTCTAGTTATCGGTTAATCGGAATGAATCAGTTGCCTGCGTTCAGCAGCATATCGATGAGGCTGGTCACATCGGCAATGTTGATAACACCGTTTCCATCAACGTCGGCGTTGGCGAAATATTCACCGTTGTTGTTGATCATCAGGTCGATGATTTCGGTCACATCGGCGATGTTGACAAGGCCGTCACCGTTCACGTCACCGGCGGCTCCACCGTTATCAAACAGAGTCACCATCTGGGTGTTGCTCCAAGCGCTCTCGGTGCCGTCTTGATAGATGGCCTTAACCTTATACAGGAAGGTGCCCTCGGCAACCAGGTTGTTCACGGTGTAGAACTTGTCGGTGATGCCGGTAATGGTACGCCAGGTGTCGTCACCGGTCTCGGTAGCACGCAGCTGCGGTGCGGTCACTTCACCAGCATATACCTTAACGCTTTGAATATTGGGATAGTAGAGTTCGGAATAAATCTCAATCTTCTCACTGTCACCACAATTCAATACAAAGGTGTAATCGGCAAAGTCAGTTGTAAACTCAGCATATTTGCTATCAACGCTGGTTTTTACCGAGATGGCCGAGTTGGTCCAGGAATATTCGTTCTTAGCCCTGACGACAACGGTTACCTTGTCAAAGCCCGTGAGATCAAGCTCAGGAGAGAAGATGCTGTAACTGCTTGAAATCGAGATGTAGCCACCTTCAAGATAAACACTGCCATTGTAGGTCCAACCCTCGGGCATGTAGTTGGCAGCACTGCCCGATGAGGGAACCTCGCTCCAGTCGGCTTCGGCAATCAGGCCGCTGGTGGGCTTTTGCTTCACCTCAAGAGTGTAGCTGGCAACGTTTTCGGGAGCAGTCTGGTCGGTCCAGTCGGCACGGAACGAGGTCAGTTTGATGTAGTCCTCGTTAGCAGGGAGCATCACGGGATCATAGACAACAAGAGGCGCATTGGTGGCGGTACCCTTCAGGGTAACGACCTTAGTGTCGGCGCCCTCACTCGTCAGGGTAATCGTGGCATTGTGGCTGCCAACAGCCTGGGGTGCATAGGTTACAATAATCTTGGCGTTACCTACCTGGTCAAGAGCGATGGAATTCACATCGATCGAGAAGGCGCCGTTCTCGTCGTTGAGGGCAACAGCAATGCCTTCGGTCAGGTATTGACCCTTAACGGTGATGGTGTCGGTAACGGTTTCACCGGCATAGCATGCCATATTCACGTTCTGCTTGTCAACCAGGATGCGGGGATCGGTCGAGAGACCGGGGGGCTGCAGACCTGCGAACAGCAAGGGGAAGAAGTCATAAACCGTTACATAGTCGATCTGGAAAGCGTCGAGGGCATAGTAAGCGTTCAGTGTTGAAGCCATACCGAAGTTCACGTGATACATATCATTCTCGGCATCGTAACCGTCAACATTGAAAGCGTGACCCAAGAGAGTCATGTTCTCGCCTTCACCCGAGGTGTCGAATGCGCAATATATCAGGGGACGGCCTGCAATGAGTTCAGACTGGATCAGTTCGCCCCATTCCTCCTCGGTATAATTAACGGTACCGTCATCATAATCCCACTTCATCTCGATGTGGACACCCTCGTCATAACCGAAGGTGCGGATGGCCTGCATAATCTCGGGGTATTCGGCACCACTCATATTTGTGCCATAGTCCATCGTCTCGGCCTGACCCACATAGCGCAGGAAATAGGTAATGGCGTTCTTGTTCACTTCAGGTATGCGGTCAATAGCCGACTCCGAAGTATAATCTTCGTAGGTATCCCACATGTTGTCCCAGTCAAACGTGTATTCGGGCAGAGCAGGAACCGTGATACCGAACTCCTCACCGGTGTAGCCGGGCAGAGCGGGAGAACCGGCGGGATACTCCCAATACCTCATTACCTGGGCCAGCGAGAGAGCCGAGCAGCCCACCTTGCAGTAGTCGCGACCCACTTTAGGGCAGTACATATTGTAAGGCTTGCCCTGAGACCAAGCGGTCTTGAGCAGAGGCTCAACCGACACGCCACCACGATTGACAGCCTTTTGAACCTTCAGGCCGGGATGAGCCTGGAGGTACTCAATCTGTTTCTGGAACTTGTTAAGGTACAGCTGCATGGCATCGGGCAGGTCGTTCAGGTCGGTAAGGGTACCGTTGCCGTAGGCAAGGATTTCACGGGAACGGTCATCACCGGCAACAATAACGTAACCCTTATCGGTGTTTACGATGTAGTAAGCGGCCATTGCGGCATTGCTTGAGTTCTTCACCTCGTGTACCCACTTGACAGTAGGTGTTGAGGTCATCAGGCGGCCTTGGGGAGCCTTGGATTTGAGGAAATTGGCGGCTTTGGTCTGGGCAGTTGATAAATCAACGTTCCCTGCCATTGCCGACGTTGCCGCGAACAGAATGGCGGCGAGGAAGAGTAACTTCTTCATAAGCGGTAAGTTAATGGTTTTTATTGTGATTAAAACTGTTAGATACAATAGGAATGGTTAAATTCCAGGGTGCTAAGTTACAATAAAATAGCTTAAAAAAATGCATTTCAATGATTTTTTTTGTTCAAAAAACCACTGAGAACCAATAAAAAAGAAATAAAATGGTAATATTCAATTTAAGATTAATTCACGAAGTTTACCGACACACCCACTTGCAGACGGGCAGGGTTCAACGGGTAATGGGGTGAGGCAAAATAGGCGTCGCCGCTGTGGATCTTCTGGTTGAAGTGGGTCCACGCGACAAAGAAGCGCGCCTGTTTCATCTTGAAGTTGGCATACAGGTTCATCAACGGAAAACCGCCGCATTTCATTTCCTGCTGCTCACAGAAGGTCATCGTGGCAGGGTTGTAAACGGGTGCATAGTACTTGGTGTAGTAATTACAGTCAACACCCATCTGCACATGCAGCACATGGGCAATGACAAAGGTGGCATACAGGTTGCTGTAGACCGCAAATTTGGGCAACGGCAGCACTTGCTCGTTGCTGCTCGTCTGCAGGGTCACGCTATTGTCCCAGTTGAAGGCCTTGAAGTGCAGCCCCTGGTGCCAGCGCGCGCTCAGCACGTGGATGGCTCCGCTATGCTGCGCGGGCAGCCCGTCGGCATTCCAGTAGATGTAGTCGGTCAGCGTCTCGTAACCCACATTGAAGTTGCTCCATGTGAACGGGATGTCCAGTTCACCGCCCACACGCACCCGTTTGGTCTTGGCGAAACTGTTGTCCCACGCAAAGTGGTTGGAGATGTAACGCTTGAGCAGATAGGGCACAGCCAGGTTCTTGAAATAGCCATAACCCTTGATGCTCACCGTGTCGCCCAGCATCTTGAAACGGGTAGTCACATCGCCCGTGACGTCGACCTCACCGGCCACGTCGCCCAGCACACCGAATTGGGCCGTGGCGTTGTAGCGCAACAGCGAACCTTGCTGCTTGGTCAGCTGGCCGCCCAGCCACATCAGGTTTTGCGTCTGGCTTTGCGGAACGGTGACAGGCAACGGTTCCAGCCCCTGCGGCAGTTCGGTACCCGTGATGGAGTCAGTCACCTGGGTGTAGCGGCGCACCTCGTGGGTAGCGTAGGCTGCAAAGCCGAATTTGGCATACTTGTTGAATCCCTCCAGCATCGACACGCCCACGGTGTTGCGCAACCGCCAGTAGCGGGTCGCCTCGTCGGTGCCGCCCAAATTCAGATAGGTGTGGTCAAAGAGGGTAGTATCCTCATATCCTCCACCGTTCACAAACTGGTGCTTGCCGTGCTTGAAGTCGAGGGTCCAGATGAAACTCGTCACGGGCACATAGGTGCGGTCGATGATGGTGTCGGTGATGCTGTCGCGGCGATAACGGTAGAAACCCACTTTGTAGCGCTGGTTCAGCCACAGGTGGCTTCCCTCCAAGTGGCTTTGGGCCTTGCTCAACAGGGTGGGTATGCTCTTGTTGTCCACACGGGTCACGCCACCCTGCACCTCGGCGGGGTCGGTGATGTAGCGGTCGTCGGTGATGCCGCCACTCTCCTTGTTGGTATAGTTGTAGTGGTTAAAGAACGTCTGCATCTCGTAGCGGTCGCCCATGTGTGACCCGAACAGGCGCCACGTGAAGTCCTTGTCGGCCTGCGCGTCATAGGAGCCCTTGGAGTAGATGTAGTCGATGCCACCGCCCACCTGGGTCTTGCGGTTCACGTTGCCCGAGAATTCCAGCTTAGTGCGGTCCAGGTTGCTGTATTTGTCGCCGCCTGTCGAGTGGCTGAGCAGCGTCATGGGGATGCGGGTATTGTAGTAGCGCATCGTGCCCGTGTCGTGCATCCAAGCCTCGATAGCGTCCTCAAAGAAGAACTCACTCGTCAACGGCCGGTCAAAGAAAATCTGGTTCTGTCCCGGTGACCCGTAGTTACCCGTAGTGAGCCAAGCGTCACTCACCAGCGACGGCACCATTGTGCGGTGATAGTCCAGATAGATGGTGTCGATGGTCGAGGGATAGTGCAATCCCAGCGGCTCACTCACACTCCACGCTACCGAGGGCTCGACCCGCTGCTTTTTGCTCTTGGCCGATTTGCTGGGGCGCTCCTGGGTGAACTGAGCCACTGCGACATTCATTGCCGCAGCTGCAAGTAATACAATTAATATGACAAATCCCCTCTTCATTAGATGTAAGATTGCGCAAAAGTAGTCATCAATCAGGAAATGCACAAATTATGTGAGCGTTTTTTCTTTTGACCATCGTCACGAGCCCCGCTGTGGATAGGTTATGTGACATGATGCCTACTATAACGTGAGTTCGATGAAATTCTATTATGTATTTCAGAGAGTTAGCCACCAGATAGGCAGTAGAGACGCAAAATTTTGCGTCTCCAATAGTTAAACATTACCATCTGCGGACCAAGAGACGCAAAATTTTGCGTCTCTACATAGCGAATGAATTGAGCATCAGTGGTTTATTTTTATCAAACTCACGTTATTATAAGAATAAGGCTTGCCACTCTATTGCGGCAAGCCTTATTCTTATAGGAGTGATGGCGATGCATCAGATAGTACGTTCAACAGGCAGGACAAAGGCGCGCAGACCCAGTTTGGGCGTTGCCAGGTCCATCTGGTGCAGCTCGTCGAGGACAACGTCCACGCGGCGGTCATCTACCACGGTCAGGATGGCCGAGGCTATCGAGGGCCAGGCGTGGGTGGCATAGTGCGGTTCGCCCGTCTTGCTTCCACGGCCCTGTACCTCGCGCCAGCCGGTGAATCCACGGCAGTTGAGCAGATTCAGTTTCTCGACAATGCGGTCGTAGTAGGCCTCGTCAAATGCTATAAATATCGCTTTCATATTACGTTATTTTAATTTCTAACTCCAGACACATTTAACTCTTGGCGTGTTCCTTCCTCATCTTCTTGCGGGTGCGGCGGATGCCGGTCAGTGCAAAGATGGTGTACATCGTGGGCACGAACAGCAGGGTCATCAGCGTTGACATGGCCAGACCACCGATAACGGCGGTACCCATCGGGCGCCACATCTCGCTACCCACACCGGT
>JAEEGJ010009819.1_pt1 | contig 25317 bp, 16 predicted proteins | sample 8958761 | NCBI WGS metagenome assembly JAEEGJ01 (sample SAMN16246546, study PRJNA631951) | gut metagenome | biome: gut microbiome; feature: rumen; material: RS-attached | host: Bos | place: Iran: Karaj | collected 2018-10 | reverse complement strand
CTGAGGAAGTTATGTTGTTGATTGGTCAAGGGAGTAAATAATGAGATATTGAGACGAGATGTGCTCAATATTTGCACATCTTATATAGTATTACTAATTGGGAAAGTTCTAATTTATATTGTCTGCGTGTAATATAAGCAGCATAAGCTACTTGAGAAGAAAGGAAGAAAAATATACCGTTTGAAAAAATAACCGGATTACTAATACTGTGAAATGACTTTTTTAACCGCAGATTCTCGGCTGTCTGACAAGTTTGCAATGGAAGGAATATTTACATGACTACGATTATTTTAAATTCACCTGATGACGTAACACCGGAAGTTAAGAAGGATTTGCTTCATAACAATTTAGATAAGCTGATAATTAATTTCAATGTGGTGTGCCATGCTTTGAAGTCACAAATCTTCGATTCTGATCAGGAGATAATTAATTTTGACATTGAAATTAATTCCGAATCAGCGGAAGGTTTGTTTTATAAATTAAAGGAACTCGTTTCCGTAAAGAGTATAAGAGCAGAAAAAATTACAAGCGCTGCAGAAATGTTCTTCGAATGCGAGAAATTAGAAAAAATTTCTGGTCTGAATTTTCCAAAACTGGAAGATGGAAGATGTATGTTTAAATGCTGCAAGAGTTTAACCTCAGTATCCGACTTGAATTTTCCTAAGCTGGTATGCGGTGACGAAATGTTTAAGAACTGCGGAAATTTACCATCTCTTGTCAATTTAAATTTTCCTGAACTTCATGATGCTCATGATTTTTTTGAAGGATGCCGCAATTTAAAAAATATTTCACATCTGAATTTTCAGAGTCTGCCTGATGTTCACGGGATTTTTAACTGCAGCAAGAATGTCTGCTCCGTTGAAGATTTGAACTTCGGCAAAGCTGAAGGCCGGTACCATGTTTTCTGTAATCATGATTGCATGAATGAATCCGGGATACCTCAATTTAGAAACAGCTATCTGAATCTTGAAAAAAATTCTTATCCGGCATGGTATTTCCGTTCTGCCTCATGCGGAAGCAAATTTAATTTAACTGTTTTCCTCGATGAATTTTTTAAGTTTATTTTTTCATACAGAAGCCTGGGTCTTGAACTTTTCAGTAAATTTTATCTGAATCAATCCACCGGGCACGGTGTGGATATTTTTCTTGAGATGCTGAACAAGAAAAATATCATCGTGGATCTTGATCATCTAAGTTATCCTCAGTCTGCAAGTATTCAAGATGTTGGAGAAGCCTTTTTGCATCATGCATATTACGATGTTTACAGTGAAGTCTTTCATGACGCTGAGAACCGCTGCCGCGGCAATGTATCCGTGTTTAAACCTTTTTTCAAGTCCATGTATGATACTTTCAATCGAAAGGAGTACCGTTACAGGCATAACCCTCTGGATGGGTTTAAAGTTGAATTTTCCGACGAAAAGAAATACTGCAGGTACGGATATTGTAAACGCTCTGACGCGCTAAAGACAGCTAATACTTTACTTCATAAGTATTCAGCCGATACTGAATGGTCAGACGCTATTATAAAAATACAGGATGCTTTAGAAAAAATCGAGGATCTGGCTCCTGAAGCTGAATATCCTGAGGATTCAGTCAGAAACTCTATCAAATCTATAGATGAAATTATTAATCGTAATCATACAGAAAGAAAGGAACTCACCGGCAGGGAATTTAACAGGGACAGTGATACAGCTGATAACAATCCGGGAGAGGATAATCAGGATGTTCAATATCGGGGCGGAAAATCCATAGAATCTTCAGAACCGCATGTCTGCACTATAGAGCAAATGCTCCTTGATAATCTGCCGGAGAATATGCCGTCTGATATCAGCGAATGGATAGATCAGGTTAAAAACATTGAAATTTCACGTTTGCGTCTCGGTAGATTTGAACCGGGAGCGTATCCGCTTAAAATAGTCATGTATACAGAAGCAATAAAGGAGACGGCAAGAAATAACGCCATAGATGAGCACTATCTGTTTGAAGCAGTACTCGCAAATAATTTTTTCAGAGCTCTCCTTTTTGTTACAGGTATTATTGATCGTTTTGAAGATCCGATGAAGCTTGCTGATATCTGCAGAATAATTCCAGTGTTCATACCGATTGAGAATATCGTACGGGAACTTTGGCTTCAGCTTCAAAAGGATACTTTGAATCACTGGTACTGCAATGCTGCAGATTCGGTGTCCTGCGGGGCTGATATATCAAGTCAGGTGATTGATCCGCTTGCACAGGCTTTTGAAATTTCGTGGATCAAGGACAGGATAATTACTAGCGGTGGCAACTGTGAGTGGAAGAAAATTATGGATTATGAGCTGAGTCGATTTGGAGGCATAGCATCATATCCATCAGATCCCAGCATCGGGGCTAAATATCTGATAGCAAAAAGAAAGGATCGCAGGAAGTTGGCGGATATGGCAACTATAAGTCTGAATATTTCAGCCTTAATGCAGATATTATGCAGAAATATGAAGCAGGCGCATCAATTTTTTCAAAATACTCTGGTGTGGTAGTTGAAAGTAATTAACAAATATTCAGTAGAAAGATAAATTTGAGCTTGAATGTTTCGCTAACAAAGATTAGATTTAGGATCTTAATGAATTTTGAAAAGTAGACTTTCAGTTTTTCACCGGATCAAAATTGCAGAATTTAAATGTTTGATGTTATGGGATTATTTACTATGAAACCTGGACGCATTTTAAGTATTCTGGTTGTGCTGGTACCGGTTATGGGAGCTGTTAACATATGTTATTCTGAGAGGTCGTATGAAATGCCTCCGACATATTTCACGCAGGATTTTGTGCCTGTTATTAGTGACGATGCAATGGTAGAGTGCATCAAGGTTTATAATGAGGCTACGTGGCTGAAAGAAAAACTGGCTTCACTAACTGTTAACCAGTATTCACGTGATGAAGTTGATGCTTACAATACCAAAGTGTCAGAAGTGAACAGAATGACCAGCTGGTATAATAGTCAGTGTGCCGGTAAGCAAAGCTACTCAGCCTGCAAAGCCGCAAATGAGATAAACAGAAAAAATCATCGTAAAGAGATTTCTTGTGACACAACTTCTCAATGGAGAAGTTTCAGATAATCGCTGACTTATTCCTTTTTCATACATGGAAAGAACCTTGTCTTCCATACAACTGACATCCCTGGAATGCTGAGGAATAATCCCTGGTTCAAAACTGTCTCTATCACGGGGAGCATCAATTTCAACTTCTCCCATAGATGTGTTCTGTTTTTTGTACGTATCCCTAAATTGAAAGAGTAAAAAAATGAGATTGGCTTTTATATGCACAATCTCATTCTTGTCAGGTCGCAAATTATCCGTCGCTGAAAAGCAACGGACTTTTGCCAACGGTTTATAACATATGTTTATACCGCAACCGTTTAATGACTTACTGAATTCATCAGTGAGGTAGGTTAATCTGATAACTGATTGACACACTGATTTGCTGTGCATCGACTGTCAGCAGTTAATTTACCTCTTATTCAATTAAATCATTTCTTCCGGATGGAACACCTCATCAAATTTTTCCGCTGTCAGAAAACCAAGCTGTACGCAGGATTCCTTAAGAGAAATATTTTCCTTGAAAGCCTTCTTTGCTGTCTTGGCAGCGTTTTCGTATCCGATGTAAGGATTGAGGGCTGTAACAAGCATAAGAGAATTGTGAAGATTGTATGCCATCTTTTCTTTGTTGGCAGTTATTCCCTTGACGCAGTTGTCGTGGAATGAAGTGATTCCTTCCGCCAGAAGCTTGACTGACTGCAGGAAATTGTATGCTATCACCGGCATGAAAACATTAAGTTCGAAATTGCCCTGTGATGCAGCAACGCCGACTGTGGTGTCATTGCCCATTACCTGTACGGCTACCATGGTCATGGATTCGCACTGGGTTGGATTGACCTTGCCCGGCATGATTGAGCTTCCCGGCTCGTTTTCAGGAATTCTGATTTCACCGAGACCGCAGCGCGGACCGCTGGCAAGGAAGCGGACGTCATTTGCAATCTTAAGCATATTTGCAGCAAGTGCCTTCAGAGCTCCGTGTGCGAATGTTACAGCGTCCTTTGAAGTGAGAGCATGGAATTTGTTTTCTTCTGAAACAAAATCAATTCCGGTGAATTCCGCTACAGCTTTGGCCGCCTCAACGCCGAAACCCTTAGGGGAATTGATGCCTGTTCCTACAGCTGTGCCTCCCAGTGCAAGCTGCTTGATGAACGGAAGTGCCGCCAGAAGCATATTCTTTGACTGCTCCACCATTCCTCTCCATCCGCTGATTTCCTGAGAGAATGCAATCGGAGTTGCATCCTGAAGATGTGTACGGCCGCTTTTAACAATGCCCTTGTTTTCTTCTTCAAGTCTTTTCAGTGTTTCGATAAAGGTATCGAGAACAGGAAGAAGTTTCTTCTGGATCCCGAGAGTCGCAGCTATGTGCAGGGCGGTAGGGAAGGTATCGTTTGAACTCTGAGACATATTAACCGTGTCATTAGGGTGAAGCAATTTTTCACCTGCGATGGCATTGCCGCGGTTGGCTATAACCTCATTGGTGTTCATATTTGACTGAGTACCGCTTCCGGTCTGCCACACTGCAAGAGGAAAGTTTCCGTCAAGCTTGCCGGCCAGAATTTCGTCACATACGGTAACAATCAGATCCTTTTTCTTTTCGTCAAGTCTGCCAAGTCTGCAGTTTGCAGTAGCGGCAGATTTCTTCAGGATAGCAAATGCTTCGATTATTTCGGCAGGCATTTTTTCAATGCCGATTTTGAAATTCTGAAAACTTCTCTGAGTCTGAGCTCCCCAGTACTTGTCTGCAGGAACCTTCATTTCACCCATGGTATCTTTTTCAATACGATATTCCATATGATCCTCATAAATAAAAAAATATAAAACTTTGCACCCGGACGGTTTACCTGCCGTCTGAGTACTTAAAATCTGTTTTACAGGCTTTAAAAACCGGTGCGGATTCTGCGAACCGGAATTGCATGCCGGCAAGTTTTTTTTTTGTCTGTCAGCCCTGCAGACATAATAAACTTCCGAATTGTCGGTTTATCGGCTGAATTAATCAGGGGATATACCGCCCGGGTGTATTTTCAACTGCAGTCATTTAAAGAATTTCCGGATAATTTTTCTTATATTTCAGACTGTTAGCGGATGCCGGTCAGCAGTAGGTTTAATTCATCTGCCTAATTATACTACAAGGGAGGTTTTTTCAATAGATCCTAAAGGAAAGGTATAGTCAGCTGTCAGCAGTGTGAAGGAAATGAGCCTGTAGCTGCCATGAAGCAGTAGCGGATGTTCTCACTGTGTTCTTCTGTCCGGACAGGGCTGCTGCACGGCATTTCAGGGTGGGAGTACAGCATTCCTAATGACAGAATCTACCCGGTTGTAACAGCACCCGGTGCTGACAGCCGCTCATACAGTTACCGCGACTGTGCTTATCCGTAGCTCCTGTACATTTCTCAGGATCTCCACACACGATTTTTGCGTCGGAACAGCAGCATTTTTCGTACCTTTCTCTTCTTTCACGCATGTCCGCAGGACAGTATGGCGAAGGTCTGTTTGATTGTTGAATTCTCAGCTGTTAATTTTTGTGCTGTCCTGATACCTGCCGGCCGGTTAAAGAGCAGGTGTTTTACTTTACCAGAGTTTCGGTTCTCAGCACCTTGCATGTATCGATATCAATAAGCATTACTCTGTTATCCTCCTCAGACAGTATTCCCATTGTTCTGATTGAAGTTTTCTTTGGTAGGGATATGGAGCCCGGATTGAAGATGTTAATGTTGTCTGATGCATCAAAGAAGGAGACGTGGGTATGCCCGAACAGAAAGAGGTCGCCTTTTTCCAGAGGTGAATTGACAGGGGTGAAGTGGTGCCCGTGTGTCATGAAAATTCTGTGTTTTCTGGACATTAGAATATTGGTGGGAGACATGATCGGAAACTGGAGTATTGACTGATCCACTTCGGCATCGCAGTTTCCCCGTACTGCTATGATTCTGTTTCTGTTTTCATTAAGAAGATTTGCTGTAGCCTGCGGATCGTGTTCGTCTATTATCGTGTTTCTCGGTCCGTGGTAGATTAAATCACCAAGAAGCAGAATTTGTGCGCATTCATATCTGTCGGCACAGCTGAGGGCAAGAGCAAGAGGTTTTGCATATCCGTGAATGTCGGAGATTATGGCGTAGTTCATAGTATTTTTCCTTCTTCTTATCCTGTAATTAAATCCGGATTAAACGCGGATTTAATTAAGATGTTCTGATGTTTATGTATTTTTTACCGCTAATTTTGTCAGTCCTGTCCGGACTTAATTATCCTTATTCGCGGCGGCTCAGTCATCATGCTGTTTTTTTGTAGACTGCTTTTCCTTCTGCAAAGGTGGCTGTCACATTGAAGCAGTCGTCAATAACAGCGATATCTGCAGTGTAGCCGGCTGCGAGAAGCCCTGTCTTTTCAAGTCCGAGGACCTCTGCCGGTATCTGCGAAGACATGGCAAAAGCGTCGCCGTCGGAGAGATTGCAGGACCGGATCAGATTCTTTACTCCGATATTCATCGTCAGAGACGAACCTGCAAGTGTTCCGTTTTCATCAGAGCAGAATCCGCCTTCCCTTATGTAAACGTCTTTTCCGCAGAATTTGAATGTTTTAAGTTCGGCAGGAGCTCCGGCTGATGCAAGAGCATCAGTTACCAGAAACAGTCTGCGTCCGAAAATTCTGAATGCCATTCTGACAAGATCCGGATGAACGTGGCGGTTGTCTGCAATGATGCCGGCATAAAGCTGAGCCTCGCTGGCAGAGCAGAGAATGCCGGGAGTTCTGGCATTTATGATGGTTGTCATTGCGTTGAAAAGGTGGGTGGCGGATGTGAAATATTTTTTGAGGTACATCATAGCAGTTTCATGACTGCAGGCACTGTGACCGACGGAAAGTTTTATCCCGGCGCCGCTTAACTGTTCAGCCTGTTTTATTGTTAGCTGTTCAGGTGAAACGGTTATAAGAGCCAGTTCGTCGGCATATTCCATGAGCATTTCAAATGTCTGCTGATCCAGGGATCTTATGTAGCTGCGGTTATGTATCCCTGACTTTTCGGCGCTTATGAACGGACCTTCCAGATGAAGTCCCGGAATTCTGTGCCTTCCGTAGATCCGGTGAAAACAGCGGATACTTTCCAGGGCGTTTTTTATTTTCTCGTTTTGGCAGGTTACCAGAGTGGGAAGAAAAACTGCCGTGCCTGTTTTCTGGTTTACAGAAACCATGTATTCAAGTGTTGAAAGATCCGGACTGTCATTGAAGGTTACACCGCCGCATCCGTTTATCTGAAGATCAATAAATGCCGGCACTATGCGCAGTCCTGTGCAGTCGATTATTTCTGTATCACTCAAGTCGGATTTAACAGGTTCATTTATGCTGATTTGTGAAATTATGTCACCGCTAATCAGCACCGATCCGTCAATCCAGGTGCCCTGCGGGGTCAGAATTCGTCCGTTTTCCAGAAGAGTTTTCATCTTGTTCCTTAAATGCAAAAAAGTGTTATGCAGACAGCTCTGAACCTGGATTGTGCAGCCCGTGCAGAAGTATATGCTGATCGGGGATACTGCAGTCCGGTGCGGCATGACGATTCCTTCCCGACGCATTCTGTCCGTGTTTCATCTGCAGATCCGGAGTCGGATTCGGATTCGATTTTTTAATTTCATGCATAAACTCAAAATTAAAAAAGGCTGCGATCATGCTTCAATGTCGCGGCAAATCGGATGAATGCCGGTGCTTCAATGTTGATGAAGCCGCAGTGTCTTTAAGGAGTTTTTATCCTCCGTGTTCATTCGATACCGGATTTTGCCCGCAGGCCGTTCAGTTCCGTATTCATTAATCTGTGTAGCAGTCATGATTATAGCTTTGTTGAAACAATGCTGCAAAACCATGATTTACTGACGGTACTCTGCAGGAAATATATCTTTGCGGGAGCTTTAGTCTCCAGTCGGTTCCAGATAGTTAACGGTTTTTCCTGCTGCTTCGGCGTATTCGATTTCCGAGCGGGTACTTGAGCCTATGTATCCTCCGACGTTGATGACGTATATTTCATCAGCCATGTCGATTTTCCGCTTGTGCATATCATCAAGCATTTCCTTTGTCCCTTCCATCCAGACTTCATCATCACCGGAGTGACCGAACAGACCGACGCTGATAACGATGTTGCCGTCAAGCGTCAGACGCTTCTGCGCCTTCTCAAAGGCATCCTTGAAACGTGTGCTGCCGCAGAGGGTTATTACCTTATATTTTCCAATCATCATCAGCTCCTTAACGGTTGTTTGAAATAGGCGTTAGTTTTATTCTCATTCGGGCTGCCGGAAATGATTTTCCCTTCCTTCCTGCTCCTGTTGTCTTCATGTAATTACTGCAGTGCTGGAAAACTGCGGCATTCTTTCAGGAAAAACATAAGTCACCGCCGGGCGCCACGAGCAGATCATCTTTATTTCCGTCAAAACTGCTTCCTTTCTGTCATTGCCGCGATCGCAGGATGGAGCGCACCTCCATTAATGCAAAACCGAGAATATTCTGTCCGCGCCATTTGCTGGCATCGAACCGCCATCTCTCATTGATCCGTATGCCGCAGGCCCAGACGGTATCGCTGTGAGCACACTCAACGAGCCAGGCATCTGCGGTATCTATCAGTTTCTTTTTAAGCTCTTCATTCTGCGAGAATTTTCCAAGCAGACCTCGCAGGAGTATAAGCTGGCGAAGTCCTGCCCAGATATTTTCGATAAAACCTTTTGCTTTCTTTCCGATCTTCTGCTGAATCTTGGGGTCATCCGCGGCCAGGATGGCCTGGGCAGATGCTGTGTCACCGAAAATCAGGCATTTTTGATACATTATATACTGCTCGGCGGAACAGTAGTGTATGCCGTCAAGGTCGAACGGTGAAGGATACCAGTTGCTCAGATATCCATGCGGTCCGGTAGGACTGTGGAAGAATATTGCTTCGACTTCCTGACTGCTAATCATCAACTTGTCCTTGGCCTTCGATGTTCCTGCCTTTTTGATGGTATCTGCGGTTTCCCAGAGCCACTCGTGATAGTGGTCATAAGGATCATCCGTCCACCAGTCCAGGAGCTTGTTCAGGGATTTCCTGTCCTCGTCAATGCTTGTGCATTTGTACTGTTCTGGCTCACGGCTGACGGTCACAACATGACAGTTGTCAAGGGAGAAGTCGATTCTGTAGATGCAGTAACCTGTCCAGCTCCGGTGTGCGAAAAGTGTATCGCCTTCCATATACCAGAACCATTTGTCCTCCATTCCCTGCGGGATATTGCCTTTACGGAGCTTCTTCATCTGCTGCGGGGTAAAGCACCGATCCAGAATAAATGTATCATGTCTGGCTGGCATTTCGGATGTTTTCCAGTCTCCCCTGACGGCAGGCGCATACCGAGGGGCGATTTCCCTGAGAGCCTTTGCTCCTGCTTCGAGAATGCCGTCGTTGATGACTGCAAAAACAATGTCTATCCCGTAGCCCCTGCTGATGAACTCTGTACAAGCCTGAAGAGCGTTCCGCCATGCCCGGTCTACGGGATAACCGAAAATTCCTGCGGAAATCAGCGGAAACCCTATGGATTTACATCCATTCTCCGCAGCCAGTTCCAGTGAGCGCATGTATGCGTCATGGAGAAGCCTAGGCTCCCCGCTTTTTCCGCCAGACCATACCGGACCTGCGGCATGAATGATATACTTTGCCTTCAGGTTGAAGCCGGCAGTGATCACAGCTGAACCGGTGTCGCAATGCCCGATTTTGCTGCACTCGGCCTGAAGCTGTTCGTAACCTGCCGCCCTGAATATTGCCTTGCAGACCCCTCCGCCCGCCAGCAGTCCGTTATTCGCCGCGTTGACTATGGCATCCGTGTCCAGATCCGTTATGTCGCTCTTTCTGATCTCTATTGTGCTCATTATGTTGCCTCCAGAATAATCACAACGCCATCCGAACTGTTTCTCTATAAAAAAGAGCCGTTTTGTTCCTGTACGAGCGGCAGAGACATTGCAACTCCAGCCTTTCCGGCAGCATCTGATCCTCCTTCGTAACGCTGACTGGTCTCATGAAACTTCTTTTGCTTCATGAGCGGATTGATTATTATCCGCAGACGGACAGTACCTGAGCTTTGCGCTTCCGGATATGCGCAGCCGCTTTTTCGGCATCAGGGAGAAACGTATAAGTCACGGGCGGCTGCAGTTTCGATTTCCAGCGGGATTGGCTTGTAATCTTGCAGCAGCAACGATTCCCGCATCTGCATCGTTTCTACAGTCCCCGGTTGAAGATGGGTGAATATTTTTTCTGTGCCTGTTCAAAGACAAAATCCGTGCTGTTGTTAGAGTAACATTTTGAAAAGGCTATGTTAAGAAAAGTATTGATCTTAGCCTAAACTTGCAAGGAGCTGTCACAGCTAAGGTGGTTTGGATTAAATGTTAAAACACTGTTAATCGGATTTTCTGCATGTTAGTAGGAAAAAATCCGCATCTTCCTGTCTCATGTTCCATTGAGTACTTTTTGTATGCTCCTTTCATTTTAAACTCCCTTTTACGTTAGTATGTTTTAATCATTCTCTTTTTAGGTCTGACTATTCTGGATTAAATTTCATCTGTTTTAGATCTGATTTGCAATCTACATCTTGTTTTTCGTCTTTTTTGACTCTGAGTCTGCAAGTACATCGTTCAACTTCATCCTTTGGTGCGTATCACCAGCCTTGTGGGTACATTGTTTCTGCAATGATTTGCCTTAATCTCCATGGCACATCGACAAAGTTGCATGTCTGCAGACGTTCTGTTTTTTTTGAATGTATTCGTTTAAAAGCAGAAGTCATATCTCCGGCGGGAAGCCTTTTGTACAGTCCGATATTTCTGAAATTCTTTTCAGTGTATGCTGATTTATTCAGACAGAGGCGTAAACTGTCGGTAAATATAAGCCTGCCGCGGCCTGAGACGAATTGCTGATTGGATTAGGTAACTAAGAGTGCCTGAATGAGAAAATGTGACACATGACTTTTTTTTTGAAAATAGATATTTTTCTTTAACTCTTTCTTGTTGAATACTATACGAAAAATGATGGAGGAGCAGCAGTGGTAAATGAATTGATACCTATGGCATTTATCTATGATTTTGACGGTACACTGGCCTATGGCGAAATGCAGGAATATGATCTTGTGCCCAAGCTGGGGGTGGCTCCGGAGGAATTCTGGAGCATGTCCAATGAAATAAAGGTTTCTCATAATGTGGACGGGATCCTTGCATATATGTATCTCATTCTGAAAATGGCAAGAGAGAAGAAAATACCGATTACCAGGAGTGATTTTGCAGCCTACAGCCGAAACATTGTTTTTTTCCCCGGAGTTGATTCTTGGTTCGACCGCATTTCTGATTACGGCAGAAGCAGAGGGGTAGAGATCTCCCATTACATAATTTCATCTGGTATCAAGGAAATGATAGAGGGAACCTCCATTGCAGGATATTTCAAGGCTATTTTTGCCTCCTCATACATGTACGACGATCATGGTAATCCGGTATGGCCGGCCAGGGCAGTCAACTATACTAATAAAACCCAGTATATATTCAGACTGAACAAGGGTGTTCTTGATGAAACCGATGATGTATCAGTAAATACGTACCAGCCAAGAAAAAACAGACCGATGCCGTTTAAAAATATGATTTACTTCGGGGACGGGGCCACTGATATTCCTTGTATGCGCCTTGTTAAGAATTTCGGCGGACATGCCATAATGGTTTATGATGAAAACAGGGAAAATTCCAGACAGATCGCACTTGATTATGTTCAGAAGGGCAGAATTTCAATGGCCGCGGCCCATGATTATTCAGAAGGAACGATGCTCGAGAAAGGAACAATGCTCATTATTGATCAGATAGCGGCAAGGGCGGCGTTTGACGATCTGTGCTCTGTTGAGTCTGAATAGCGCTTCAGTGGCAGGGACGGTTTTAATACCGTCATGTCAAATGGCAGGATGATCTGATTTGACTGAATTACGGCAATATGCCGGTCTTCGTGCTCCATGTCTGAAATCCGGAAACTGCCGGCATTCTGCCTCTGAACAAATTTTTTCACGTCAGACAGTTGAAACCGACATCAGGATCGGTGCGATCCCTGACTTTCAATTGTCACCTTCTGTTCGTCAGCGTTGTAAAGCTCGAATTTTAGATCCTTGCTGACAAAATAGTACCTTTTATATTCACTGAAAAAAATTTCTTTGTCCGGGAATTTTTTATACCAGTTTTTTCTGGCCATATCGAATCTGTATCCGAATTTTTTTATGTCTTCCTTTATTCTGTAGGTTTTTCCGCTTATTGTCGCCGTTACTGCAGTGCAGATCCTGCCTTCCTTCCAGGGCGACCTGCTGCCGCACATGTTGGTCAGACTGCCCAGACAGGAAGTAAGAAAGGGAGAAGACTGCTTCATGCACGGTGCCACCAGATACAGCTCACGTCTTGCCCTTGTCATTGCCACGTAAAGAAGTCTCCTTTCCTCGTCTATGATTTTGTCTCTGGACAGACCGACAATTTCACTGTAAATGGAGTCTGGATGCACAAGAGGGAAAAACCATGAGCTTACGTCTGCAATAACATAATCTGCCTCGCGTCCCTTGAACCCGTGGACGGTCTGAATTTTTACGTCGCAGCCTTTAAGTTCGTCCTGGTATCTTGCCACCTCCGCCTGGGTTCTTGCAAGCACTGCAATTGTTTCGCCACTGTGCCTTTTTTTTAGCAGATAGTTTGTAATTTCATAAATTTCTTCATGCGTGTCAATCTTGAATTTGACTGATGACGGAATGACAGTGGCGGCGATGCCATCCTCCATGCTGTGCGGCACGGCACCCCTTCCAAGATTTGACATGACTGCATTGCTTGCCTCAATGATCTTTCTTACCGATCTGTAGTTTGTGAGCATGTCTAGCCTGGTTCCGTTTTTAAAATATCTGCCGAAGTCCTGAAAGAAATCAATCATAGCACCTGCGTACGCGTTGATTGACTGCCAGTCGTCACCCACGGCCGTAATCCGGATTTCATGGTCTGAACTGTTTCTAATCTCCTGCAGCAGATCATAGTAGCAGCGCGAAAAATCCTGAAATTCATCTACAAGAATGTAGGTCAGTTTCGAGGTGAAAAAATTTTTTACACTGCCGTTTTTTAGTTTTTCCTCCGCCGCTGTAAACAAAGCGGGAAAGTCGTAAAGATTCTCCTCTTTGAGAATTTTTTCATAGCTTCTGTAGATGCTGTGCAGATGCCTGTTCATCAGAATTTCAGAAGAAAATTTCGGCGAATAGACTTTAATGATTGATTCAAGGTCGCCGGGCGTGATTTTTTTCTGTTTACAGATGACTATCAGAGAGTAAAAAATATTCCGGATTTTTTCTCTTGCATAGACAGCCTTGGCAAACTTTTCTCTGCTGCAGAGATGTTTAAAATCCGTGTCCGTGTTACTTTTCAGCTCTTCATAAAGCAGCTTTTCAGATTCGAGGGTTATATCACCGTTATCTTCGAAATCTGAAGTACTGATTTCAATAACGGCTCTAAAATTTTCATGTTCCGGCCTGAATTTCTTATTGCCGGAACAAAATACTGCTAAAGGATGCTCCTGACCGTCAGGAAGAACCACGAAATACCCCTCGTTTACTCTTTTTTCTGCAATGTATCTGCACGGCAGATCAGTATTGAACAGAAGGTTTCCAATTTCCCGATCCTGTCGGCTGAGGACCTGTATTCCGTTAAGGGTATGGTATGCTTCCGGACCGTCAGATTCCGTATCCTTCAGATACTGCTTAAACAGCGTGACATAATTTTCATATGCATCATCATTTTCAATCTGTTCCGCCACTGCAGCCTGAAAAGCCGTCTGATTAAGAGAATTTGTGTCACTGTTAATTTGAAAGGTGTCGGATCCGGGGCGTGTAATACGGTACGCAAGCGCGTGAAATGTCATTATGTGCGGAAGAACTATTCTGTTGGCGGAAAGCGCCTCATTCAGAGCCCTTTCGCGAAGATGTCCGGCAGTCAGTCTGTTTTGCCTGACATAGGCGATAAAATATCTGTATTCGCTTTCGCTGACCAGCGCTTTAAAAAGTCTTTCCCGCAAAAGCACGGCGGCATTTTTATTAAATGCAAGAAGCAGTATCCCGGACGGATCAACATGCTCATGCTCAACCAGGTAAAGCACTTTGTAAATCAGCATTGTAGTTTTACCGGAGCCTGCGCGGGCTGTCACCAGAGTGTTCGAACCGCGGTCAAGTATTACAGCCGCCTGTTCGTCATTAGGCGGATACAGGGCAGGGAAGCAGTTTGTAAACCATTGCTGCAGGATCTTGATTTCATTTTGACTGTTTCCTTCAATGCCGCCGGTCTTTTGCCTGTCAATCGTTTCTTCTTGGATACTCATCAGGTTAATTTTTTGACATACTCCTGCAGGGGATTCCTATCAGTTTCCGGGCAAGCCGCAGGCTGCTCTCTGTCGGTTCATGCTGATGACCGGAATTAAAGTTCATTTAGCAAGCCAGAGGCAATGCTCCGGCCAGATTTGCCGTCATAGAGAAAGACGGAGTCTGTTCTGCCGGCAGGTGGGATTATATCCGATTTTATACCTTATATCCACGCACTGGCTGACGTGGTTTTACGGCACTACCTGATTAAGAATTTAATTACATGCGCCGCTGTTCACTGTCTTCAGGATCATGACAAACAGCTGTCTTCGAAGCGGTTTTGATAATGCCGAGACTCTCTTCACGGATCCCGTCCTGATTTTTCAGAACGGCTGCATCATTTGTTAAGCTGCTGCAGATCCTTCCCTTTCGTAATTTATTTCGTTCTGAGTTGCTTTCAGTTCTGACGAATATTAAAGCAGTATTCTTTTGAGGCGGAAAGATGAATCAGGAGCCGGTCTGCTGGAATTGTTTATTCCTTAAAAAAAGGAAAACAGTTGTTTTTCCGCCGGAACGCTTTCCTGAAATATTATCGGCTCATCACGGTTCCGCTGCGGTGCGAAAAACATTAAAAAAATTTCTACACATGCTTCATTGTGTTATAATGCTCACGTTTTTACAAAACACCAGAAGAGGCGCGGCACTCAGGCAGTCTGGAAGTGGATGGCAGATCCGATACTTTCAGATTATGGGATGTGCCGCCGAGACAGTGCGGAACTGCCGTCCGGACTGCCGGCTGCGGAGGCTGAATCCTTCGGGCTGTCACTTTAGTGGAGCGCTTCTGGCGGAATTCAAATTTTCCCGCCATTTGCTCCTTTACTGTAATTTTTAAAATTTTCTAGTATTTCAGGAGATATCTATGAATAAAGTCTGTGTTGCCAAGTTCGGCGGCTCGAGTGTTGCAAATTACGAAGTAATGCAAAACTGTGCTAATGTGGTTCTCAGCAATCCTGACACCCATATTGTTGTTCTGAGCGCCAGTGCGGGAGTAACAAATCTTCTTGTTGATCTGGCAAACGGCAGTCTGGATGAGAAGGGACGCGAGGATACCATCCAGAAAATCATTGACATTCAGGAGAACATTCTTGAAGGTCTCGGCCATCCGAAGGAGCTTACTGAATCAATCTACCGTCATATCGAGTACATCAGATCTCTTGCCCATGAGGCATCTCTTGAAACCAATGCAGCCCTTGTGGATCGAATGGTTTCAAACGGTGAACTTATGTCAACCAAGCTTTTCGCAGAGCTTTTAAAGCAGCGCGGTGTCGATGCCGTTTGGTTTGATGTTCGCAAGATCATGAGAACCGACAGCAACTACGGCAAGGCCGCACCTGTGGTGGAAGTTATCCGCACCCTTGCTCAGAATGAACTTGTTGATCTCTGCAGAGAAAAAATTGTTGTTACTCAGGGTTTTATCGGTGCCAATGCCGACGGTCTAACAACTACTCTCGGACGCGGCGGTTCTGATTTTTCAGCTGCTCTTATCGGCGAGGCTGTTGATTCATCAGCCATTGAAATCTGGACTGATGTTCCTGGCATCTATACTACTGATCCAAGACTTGTTTCAACAGCTCATCCGATTCCTGAACTTACTTTTGAGGAAGCTGCTGAAATGGCAACCTTCGGTGCCAAGGTTCTGCATCCTGCAACAATCCAGCCTGCAGTGCGCCGTAACATTCCTGTGTTCGTAGGATCAAGCAAGAATCCGCGTGCCGGCGGAACATGGATCAGAACCAAGACCGAGAGCATGCCAACCTTCCGCGCTGTTGCAATGAGAAAAAATCAGGTTTTGCTTACCCTTAAGTCTTTCAACATGATTGGCGCCTGCGGTTTTATGGCTACTGTCTTTGGAATTTTCGCAAAGCATGGTCTTTCTGTTGATCTGGTTACAACATCAGAAGTCACGGTTGCCATTACAATCGACAACGGCTTCTCCGGCGGAAGTTCAGACGGCAAGTCGCTTCTTTCAGAGCAGCTTCTCAAGGATCTGCGCCAGGTGTGCAATGTGGAAGTGGAGGAGGATCTTACCCTTATTGCTGTTATCGGTAACAAGATGAGCTACAAGCAGGGTATCGGCTCCAAGGTATTTTCTGCAATTTTTGATGTAAATGTAAGAATGATTTCCTACGGTGCAAGTTCCCACGGATTATGCTTCCTCGTGGACAGCAAGGACGGCGATGAGGTAATCAAGCGTCTTCATGTTCATCTTCTTGACTAGTTCTGTATATTTTTCGGTTCTCTGTCAGGGGAAGTGACTGAAAGGTGCGGCAGGTTATTTGCCGCACCTTTTGATTTTTAACTGATCGTAATTAAAATCGCATTCAGGTCTGAAGTTTTAGAAACTGATGCCGAGCAGAGGCTGCCAGTCAAGCTTTACGGACTTTTTCTTTCCCAGTTTTTTAATGAATTCTTCAGCCTTTTCCTGATTAATTTTCTTTTCTCCGTTCTGATCTGTCAGAGTGAAGGTGACATCTCTGTTGTTTTGAGGATCGGTAAGGGTGTATACATTCAGTTTTTCTGTGCAGCTGCTTTCAGTTACAAGCACATAGTCAGATGAGGTGCACCCGGATCCGCAGCTGCCTTTTGTTGACATGCCCTTTTCATAGAATTCAAATTCTTGCTGACTGCCCTTTGACAGAATTTCGCTTTCTTTTTTCTCGTAGGCACGGATGACGGCAACTGTTTCTGTGCTGTGATCTTCATTGCTCAAAAAAATTTCTGAATTACCGTCATCATCCACATCATGGAATGCAAAATATTTCAGTGATTCGGGTTTTAGATTGGCCGGGAGAATTTTTTGTTTTGGAAGGTTTATTTCACTTCCGCGGTAGTTATGCTTCGATCCGTCCCATGCAAAAAAACTTGTAAGGGAGAGAAAGAGACCGTCGGTAATTTCGTAACCGATGTATATTTCATCCAGCGTTTCAAAACCCAGAGACCGGGTAACTGTTCCGTGTGAACTAAACGGTGTGCGGTATTGTTTCACAGAGTATTCGGGCAGAGGTGAAATTATTCCGTTTTTCCAGTCAACATCAAAAAACACCGGCTCGTCAGAATACAGTCCCGCCATTTCCATGGTGGCATTCAGCAGGAAAAGATAATGTCCGTTTTCTGTCTTTAATATACCTGCGCTAAGGGAAGGGCCGTCTTCATCCTTGGGATCCGAGCCGATGAAGTAGTTGTTTGAGGGATCGTAGAATGTACCGTCTGTTTCTTCTTTGCCGGCATCGGCTGCCTTTCGAGCGTTTGTAATAATCAGAGTCAGAAGATCTGTAGGGTAGCGGCTGTTGATTTCATTTGCGACGTCAACCACTGTGGGAGAGGAGTCGTGTTTACTGATCCTGAAGCTCGATGAAGAGCTCTCGGACAGCATGGATCCAAGTCCCATTGACATAACTCCGTTAGAAATTAATGTAAGAGCAAGACATGAAAGTAAAGATATTTTTTTCATAGAAATAACCTAAACCACGGATTGAGGAAAGATGCAGCAGTATGAGCGGAACCGGGCTTAGCGGAGCTTTGCAGGAGTCTGACGTCATGTTGCATTTTAAAGGGGGCGGAACATGCCGCTTGTTTTCCCGGATCTGCATTTTCCCTGGAATAATAAAATCACTGAGACCAGCATTCCGTGAATAATTTAAGAATATGCCGGTGCATTAAAGCTGCGGACGACTAGGCATCAAGTTCTCCGGGTACCTGGATGAACTGCTTCATTATCTGCCCGTTGCTTGCCTTCCATGCTTCAAAACCGCTTCTGTTGCTTCCGGCAACAACTGATGCCGCAAGGCTTGGACTGTTGTAAACTACGCTGGAGCTGAAGCACAGACTGTCGCCTGATTCATAAACAATACCTTCCCTAACCAGCCTTTCACGCTCCTTCTTTACTGTCAGCCTTACTGATTCGGCATGGGTCTTGTTAATGCATGAACCCTTCATTATTACAAAACCTTTTTTAGATCCTGCTGTTGCAAAGTATCCGTATGCCTCAAAATAATTTTTTGAACTGGCCTTGTTTGTTGTGTATTTATATTTAATATGGGGTACAGAGTCGACAATTACGGATTCAAGGTTGTACTCTTTTATAAGCTTAAGCTCGTCATAATTGTTTTTTGTTGCAAAGTCGGAAATTTCGCTGGCTGTATTTTTCTGCTTTTTGCTATCTGCTGAATGATCTTTGACTTTGGGCTGATGTTTATTTTCTTCATCCTTCTTCTTGATTTTTATCAAGCTGTTTTCACCGGTTTTCTGCTTTACTTCTGAATTCGTGAAATGCTGACCGTCTGGTGCGGAGCCGTCGTTTTCTGATACGTTGGCATTAATGACTGCAGTCTGTGATTTTTCAAAGGATTGTCCTTCCTGAAGTGATGAACCCTGCATTCCATGAGGGGACATGATTTTGTCTGATTTTTTATTTGACAGGATTTTAGCCTGCTCCGGCAGATCATTATTCTCTCCGGTTATGATTTTTTCCTGAACTGGATTATCAGCCAGCCCGGATTCTGCTTCCCTGACATTTAAACCGGATGCGGCATTAAACTCCGGCAGAAAATTTTTCAGATCAGAAATTTTTTCTCCTTCATTCTGAAGTGAATCATGACTGCTTTCATTGATTTCCGTGTAGAAATTTCTGACAATGCGCTCAAACTCCAGAAGTTTCTTGTAGCGCTCAATGTTCACTACCACACTGATTTTATTTCCCTGACTGTCACATACATATGTGACATTTGAATCTTCGGTAAATGCCAATTCACACCTCAGTTTTAAATTCCACCGGCTTCTGTGCAGTAATCATAATGCGGCCTGCTGCCCTTCGCGACCACAGAAACCTTTATCCTTATAAATTCTTATGACTCTCAAAATTATAAATGAACTCCGCTTCTGAGTACAATATCAAGTCTGCAGGTTTTTTACGCAGATGATTCTGTATTACTGCCTTTGTACTCGGATTTTCGACAGCTGATAAACACTCAATGTGTCGTTAAGTATTGCTACATCTAGGTTTTTCGGTAATTTTTATCAAAATAATTATGGCGTAACATGGGGTAATATGTTATAATTCATAGTATTCCTTTAACCTAAGCTTTAATTAGAAGGAGGCTATGATGCGACTTGTCCGGACAGGAAAGTCTTCCAATCCGTGTTACTATGTTGTTGAAACCTACAGAAATGAGAAAGGTGCTAAATCTACTCGAACTGTTGAAGCTTTGGGGAATGCTGCCTCAATAAAAGAAAAATATAATGTCACTGACGCCGAAGAATGGTGCAGAAACTACATTAGCCAAAAGAACGAAGAATTGGCCAAAGCGAAGGAATCGAACAGTCGAGAGGTTCAGATAATACTTCAGGAAAACCAGTCAAAGTCTTCAGACAGTGCTATTCGCAATGTGGGTCATATTATTCTGGAAAGTGTTTACAATTCTTTCGGTTTGAGCAATATCTGCGACGAAATCGCCAGGAGTCATCCTCATCTCGAATTTGATCTGAATGAAGTCCTGAAGACCATGATCTACGGCAGGATCCTCTTCCCATCATCCAAACGCCGTCTAGCAGTCATACATCAATCCACCCTGTTGGGAAACAGCAGAGTGGAACTGCAGCATATATATCGGGGAATGGATCTTCTTAACAGCAACAACACACTGATTCAAGACAGGCTCTATTACTACACCTCTCAGGATGTGGAACGGGATGTCAGCTGCATTTACTATGACTGCACCAACTTTTATGCTGAGATTGAATGCGAGGATTGTGACAAAGAGGACAAGTCTGAAGAATGGCACAGTGAGCACACCCTCAGGAAGTATGGTAAATCCAAGGAGAACAGACCAAATCCTATCGTACAGATGGGACTGTTCATGGACAGCAACGGCCTGCCGCTTGGATTTTGCATAAATCCGGGGAATACCAGTGAGCAGGTCACTCTGGTACCGACAGAGGAAAAACTGATTAAGAATTTCAGAACAGCTGATGTAACAGTTTGCACTGATTGCGGATTGTCATCAGATGCGAACTATAAGTTCAACAGCAAAGATGCCGACGATCCGCTGGTAAAGTTAGGTCTTTGCGGACAGCGACACTACATAAGCACCAGATCGCTTAAGAAGATGAAAACTCATCTGAAGGATTGGGCACTGGACAGGAAGGGATGGTCATATGTCAGTAGGGATCATTCCACAGGAAAGACAGAGATAATCAGCGACTATGATCTGACGACACTTAATAATGTTTCTGAATATACCAAACACTTCAACACTGTTTTTTTCAAGGAACGAACCACTGCTGAAAACAGCATCGATGCCAGACTGATAGTCACCTTCTCTCTAAAATTCAAGGAATATCTCGAAAGCCTCAGAAATAAAAAGGTTAAGCGAGCACAGAAGATGATTAAGAACGGAACTCACAGCAGGGAGAATGAAAACAGTCCGAGGCGCTATATCGACAAGAACTTCATAACTCAGGAAGGTGAGCTCGCTGACATTCAGACGGTATCCATCAATGATACTCAGATCAAAGAAGATGCCAGGTATGACGGCTTTTATGCTTTGAGCACTAATTTCTTCAAGGAAGAAAAGCCTGTTCAGGAGATCGTTGCCATTGCCGCGAGAAGATGGGAGATAGAGGAATGCTTCAGGATCATGAAAAGCGACCTGGAACTCAGACCTTTTTTTCATAGTAAAGATCCTCGCATCATTGCCCATGTACAAACATGTTTCATTGCTTTGCTGCTTCTTCGTGGAATTGAATATAAACTGGCAAAATTCCATGGGTTACACGAAAAGTGGCCTAATGGAAAGTACACCATGGATGAGATCCTTTATGCACTGAGAAGCATTAAAGTGTTCATTCTGGATAAAGGTCAGGCCTACCAGCCTGACTACAAAGATTCTGAAGTTATAACCGACCTGTTGGAACTCTTTTCACTGAAAGAGTTCAGCAAACAGATAGTGATGAGGGATACCATGAAAAAAATTTTTCAACGGGTTAAAAAATCACCAAAACCGTTCAACCCATGAAAATGGCGTAACATGCTTCAAATGCAGGTGGCACAAGGGTTTGCGGAACTCTAAATATAGTCAACTGTCGAAAATCGGATTATAAATGAACTCCGCTTCTGAGTACAATATCAAGTCTGCAGGTTTTTTACGCAGATGATTCTGTATTACTGCCTTTGTACTGAACCTGTCGGAGAGCGTCAGATATTCAAGGCGGAGTTTATAATATTGCTGACTTAAACAGTGCCGCACTGTTCTCTCATCTCGAATGCCGGCAGGGGACTGGTTTTATAATGCGGTTCGGCACCGGTGCTGCCGGCCTTGCAGATCTGTCCTTTCAGCTGCATCCTGAGTGCTTAGAGTTCGCAGTATCCGCTTCCCTTTTTTCCGCCGTCGCAGTCAGACTGATACTTTTCTATTCTGCTGAATATTTCCGCACTCATGTCGACCCAGACGGCCGGTCTTATAAGCAGATCATCTCTTATACATGAAATTTCCGGTCCCCCGCTTTCACCTGCGGCAATGTCCCCGTTCTCTTCAACACAGGAGCCGTTAAGATAGACCCCTGTCATTTCAAAACCGTTGTCGCTGTTGAAATTGAAACCGCTTAAATTGACATCAAGCTGTCCGTCCTCTATTCTCACAATATTTCCTAGATTTTTCCCGTTTCCTCTGAGCCACCATGATGTCCATCTTCCGTTTCTAATCTGACTGTTGTTCAGAGATGCATAAAGAGTCGGTTTGCATCGCCTGAGTTTTTTATCAGGCATATATTTTTGTACCTCTTTGGAGCTAAGAAGAAAAACCCGATCATACGTCTTTGTTTTTTCACGGGTCCCAAAACCTGAACCATCCTCGTTTATGTCAGATAAGTTGTTCGGAAGTATGTTCATTTCTCCTCCTATCCGGCTGAATATGGTGGATACAACGGATCTTATCCCGCCGGACAGAGTGCTTCTTATATCATCTGCAGTCAGCGAATATCTGTGATTTACAATTTTGGTAGGTTTAACTGCGGAAAGCTCATCGGGATAGAATGCAGTGCTTATGAAAATGTCGTTCAGCCATGATCTCATATGGGTATGCTCCCATGTATCCTCGGATCTTTCTGCAAGATTGTAAGGTCCGGCATCGATTCCGTATTCTGTCAGAAGAAGAGCGCAGTCTGCGTCCCTGTCTACACTCAGCACTCTCCACGGCAGAGGATCATATTTGTCCTGATTTTTCACGAAATATCTTCCGAACAGAATATTTTCTCCGCTGTTCATACAAGCCAGGAATTCTTCAGCACCGCCGGTTTTTTTTGATGTCTGACTGCAGGTTCTGTTCTTTTCAGCATTATAATCCGCTGAAGTTTCTCTTTTTTCCTGTTCCTGTGTCAGCTTTTTGAGTCTACGCTCCTCTTCCTCTTTTTCCTGCCTTCTTCTGTTCTCATCCTCGGCGTCGAATTTATCCATATCCTTTAGTGCCATTAAGAAGGCGCTGCTAATTTTCGGATTAAGACATGAACCGTATCCTTTTAGAGCTTCTCTGTTCTGACTGATGTACCTGCGGCACATGCTGTCACCGCCGCTACTTATTTTTTCATATTCTTTTGCGAATTCTTCCGGGGCAGAGTATGTTTTATCAGCTATCCTTACAGGAAAATCAGGATCGAGAAATGAGGAGAGTATTATGATCCTGGCGGTAAGACTGCTGTTTGCTGTCTCAAAGATGCTGATGATTCTGTTTATGATTTCAAGATTTTCTTTCAGGGCTGTATTTTCGTACCACAGGGCAAGAGCTTTGACCAGATCGGAGAATTCTGATTCAAATTTTTTCAGATCCTCGGTTTTCATGCCGAAGATCCTGCTGGAAAGATATCCTGAAAGTTTTCTCAGATCCTGATACTCGTTGTTGTTCCACCAGAATGACGGCTTTTTGAATTCCGACTGCATATTAAGCATGAGTCTGAAGTATGCAAAATCCGACGTTCCCTCATCTTCGCAGTCCATCACCATGTTGGCAAGATGCTGATTCTCCTCGTTTAAAAAAAATTTTGAAAGGAAACCTCGTCCTACGTGTTTTTTACCTGATATCCAGTTCGCGCAGAAACTGTCGGTAAGATCGGGAAAATTTTCCAGATCAGCGGATTTTCCGGATTTGTTTACAAAAGTATATGGTTTTGAGAATCTGAATTTGTTTTGTACTCTGCTGTTTCCCGCGTCTGTGTCAGAACTGTGTTCTTGTTTGTTTGAATATCCTTCGCCAGGTATGATCTGCGGTTCATCCTTAAGCCACAGATTAACTTCCGTTCCGGTCCATCTGCGGTTGGGATTGTTTTTCTCCCTGCGGTGGGACAGATCCTTGTAGGTCAGACCTTTTATAAGGTTTTTCAGATCTTCAGGAAAATCTTCAGGGAAGGGGATGCTTCTGACTGATGCCGACGCGATGATTTCATCATCGGACAGTCCGTCACGTGATGAGAAGGGGGTTGCTCCTGTGAAAAGTTCATATAATGATATGCCGAAGGAGTAGTAGTCTGATTCCTCAAGAAATATATTGCTGAAGGTTTCAGGTGCGCTGTACTGCGGAGAGTGTCCGGTTTCGGTCACTATTATTGACTGGCCGTCTTCGGCCAGGGAACTGATGCCGAAGTCTATAATCACTATTCTGGATTCGTCGTCAGAAAGCATCAGATTAGAAGGCTTTATGTCCTTATGCATTATTCTGTGGCTGTGAAGAAATTCAAGTCCGGCATTTACGCATGGCACTACAAGTTTTTTTATATCCTCAGCTTTATATTTTCTGCCTGCAAGGCTTCCGTTTTTGAAATAGTGGATAACAGTGCAGGGGTAGCCGTTTATCTCGCCGCTGTCGCAGATGCCCGCAATAAATGGAGAGTCGGGGATCGCTGAGAGTGTGCTGAGAATATCTCCTTTGACTGCATCTTTTCTTCTGTAGATTTTGGCTGCAAAAAGATTTCCCTCATCGTCTCTGCAGACATACAGATCAGCCTCTCCTGATCTTACATCAAGTCGTTTATCCACAGTATATTTACCAAGGAGAACAGTTCCTGGATTGATATCTGTTATTCTGTTTTTCTGACTGTTGATTTCTGTGGGGGAACTGATGGACGCATTATTCAGTCTGGTTAATGATGCATTTTCTGTTACGCGATTCTCTTTTGTCATAAATCCTCCTGTCACAGTTCACGGCAAAACTGTCGGATATACTTGAAAATTCACTCACTGTTACCTGTTTATTGAAATGCTGTGATTTCAAATCATTTTCTGGCCGATCGTTTGCGTATATTTTTGCCGCAACCTGCCGGTTAGCAGGAAACCGTTTCTTTCACTTCAGCTGCAGAAACTAACACAGTGCTGCCGGTTCTTTGTGAACGTTCAGAGCTTTTTTTAATTCTATGACTGATAAAATCAAATTCGTCCTGCAGATGCTCTCATGAAGTGCTTTTTCATCTGTAAACATGTTAGATAGTCCGTCATTATGCATAATGCTGCAAAATGGTAATCTTTTTTGTGAATGGATCTAAACTCCAAAAACAGATCTTAATAACAGGACTGCCTGTGTGATAGTTTATCATAAACTGCTGTAGTGTAAATTCATGCGGTTTCAGGTTGTGAGTTATAAAATACATTGATATTTGAAGAATTTCTAAGCATGATTTGGATACAAATAAAAGAATTTTGTGAAAAAGACTGCTCTTTGCATAGTGTTCTGTTAAGAAAATCGCTAACAGATCAATACGTAACTGTAAATGCACTATGTAGCTGACAACATAATTTGTTATCAGTTATTCCTATTTTTGCATGAAATTTCACGCAAAATTCAAAATAGTCTTTTTGTTCAATGAGCCTTTTGGTCTGCC
>JAEEGJ010009816.1_pt1 | contig 25322 bp, 18 predicted proteins | sample 8958761 | NCBI WGS metagenome assembly JAEEGJ01 (sample SAMN16246546, study PRJNA631951) | gut metagenome | biome: gut microbiome; feature: rumen; material: RS-attached | host: Bos | place: Iran: Karaj | collected 2018-10 | reverse complement strand
TTTCTGGTCTCCCTTCATCAAGGCTAACACCTTGCCTAAAGTATGAAACCTTTAAGATTTTTGGAATTAAATCCAAAATTCTTTTAATATTTTTGGATTTGTCTCAGCAATGTTGAGAGTTTTTCGTCTAATGAAAAGCATTTGAGTTTCTAAATATTTATGTAATTTTGGAGTTGAATTCCGAATTTACATAAGAAATGGCGGAGTATTTACCTCAAAACCCGCGTTGATAATTTTGTTCATAAATAACCAATTCTCTTGGCAGGGTGATGACTTTCAGGCGTTGATACCAGATGCGTGAGGAACCTGCGACATGGCGCTGGGTATGGCTGCTGATGATGTAATAGCTGGCAGTGTATTCATCCATCATGTCGAGAAAGACCTTCTTAATGCGCGAACATTTCTCATTGATGGCATTATCGAGAGGATTAACCAGATGATCCACGCCTTCGATGATTTTCTCCTTATCCATCATCTTCGCCGTAGCCATATAATAACGGGTTATTTCCTCACGATAATCTGAGAGACGTTTGAACTCTATTCCCTCAGGATGTGCCAGGAAGAGCAGATAGACAGCCTTATGCACAGGCTGAAGCTCCACCTCCTGACGATTATAATCTTCAAGAATGAATCGATAGTCCTTGGTGATGAGAAGACGGCTCAACTTTCCCTTTGCAGCCTCGATTCGTAACTCTTCGAGCAAGGGCACACCAAGGGCTTTCAGCAAAAGGTCACTCCTACCCTCTGCTTGTAGCTGCCCTACGAGACGCTTCACCTCCAAGGCTCTCTCCTCAGGTGTCAACTGTTCATTCATTCGGATCTTCTTTCATAAAACTGGCTATCCAGTTCCGCCATTTGTCTATGATTGTGGGCTCCTTCTCTTGCTCAGGTTCTGGAGCTGGCTCAGGCTGAGGAGCTGGCTCAGGTTCTGGAGCTGGTTCCACATCGAACTTGATTTCTGTCTGCGTGATAACAGATGCCATCGTGGGTTGTTTCTTCACCACAGGCTTATACAGCTTCTTGATGATATCCTCGTAGTAGTCATCCTCATTACGATGCACATCCATCTTCACCTCCTCTTCAACACTGTCCTCCATACCTGTAGCGAGAATCGTCACCTTGGCATCTTCGCCCAACGTATCGTCAGTAGCTGTTCCCCAGATCACATCGATATTGGGATCGAGCTCGTCAAAGAAATCATCGATCTCTTGAAGTTCACGCACGAAGATGGGATACTCGTCGCTGGCGTAGATATTGAAGAGGATGCGCTTGGCCTTGCCAATGTCGTTGCCATAGATCAACGGAGAATCAAGTGCATTCATGATGGCCCTTTCCACACGATGGTCACCACTGGCGCGACCCATAGCCATAATGGCACCACCACCATCTTTCATCGTGGTCTCCACATCGCGGAAGTCACTCTTGATACCTCCATCGCTGGGCAGGGTGATCAACTCTGAAATTCCCTTTACTGCATCCATCAGGATATTGTCTGCCCTGACGAAAGCCTCCTTCACAGAGATGTCAGAATCTGCATATACATCGCAGAGACGCTCGTTATTGACAATGAGCAGGGCATCCACATTCTTTCGCAGTTGATCGACACCTTTCAGGGCCTTAATGATCTTCTTTTTCTTCTCAAAGTTAAAAGGAATCGTCACCACGCCAACAGTCAAAATACCCATATCCTTGGCAACACCAGCCACCACAGGAGCAGCACCAGTACCTGTGCCACCGCCCATACCAGCTGTCACAAAGACCATCTTCGTGCCATCAGAGAGCAGTTTCACGATGTCGTTGATGTTCATCTCTGCCTCCTCGCGCCCCTGATTTGGATTGCCTCCAGCACCAAGACCACTCTTTCCAAGCAGAATCTTCACTGGCACTGGCGAGCGCGACAACGATTGGCTATCCGTATTGCAGACAGCATAAGTCACGCCCTCTACTCCCTCCTTATACATATTATTAACAGCGTTGCAGCCTCCGCCTCCAACGCCAACGACCTTGATGATCCCCTGCATCTGGTCTATCACCTCAGGGAAAAACGGTATCACATCCTCACCCATATTCTATGCTTTATTTAATCTCGGCTACAAAGTTACGAAATATTTCCTATCCCTCCAAGCGTTCGCAAGGCTTGCGAAGGGAAATTATTCTGAATTCAGCAATAAAATCGCTCGCTCTGCTGTTTCTTCGTCAAGGCCATTGAAGGGATTGACTATCAGCAACCTTGGTATCTGATGTTCGTTAAAGTGATAAGCATGCAAGTCATCTATTATCACATACTGACACTCTGTTCTACATTCTTTGAGCCATGCATCTATTTCATCTCCTCGTTTACGCCTACCTGCAGGTAACGGAGTGACATCAGTTACGAATCCTGGCAGATTCCGATCTTCCCACATATCCAACATATCCTTATAGCTCATATAATCCTTCCACGTTGAAGATACCACAATCTTAGCATCAGTCTCGTCTATGATATGCTTCAGGTTCTTGATACAGTTAGGATCGAAAACAACTCCATACTTGTCACATTCTGGCAATCCGTTTTTGCTAAGAACGTGATCATAATACGCTGTATCCATCACGCCATCGAAATCAAGAAAAATGATCTTCATGAGTAATGTTATTCTCTACCTTCGAGCATTTCTATAAACTTATCCTTTATTTCCCTCAGATCATCTGTAAGAAACTTGTCGCAGCGTTCCGCAATATCATTGGGGATAGGATACCTACAGGCAGCAATGGCACCAGCCATAGCTCCTATAGTATCAGAATCGCCACCAAGAGAAATGGCAAGACGAATGACTTCTTCGAACGTATTACCCTCCAAAAAAGCAATGATAGCCTCAGGCACACTACCCTGACAAGAGACATCAAAACCATATCTCGGACGAATCTCTGAAATCGTTCGATGGAGGTTGTAACCAAAAGTATTCTCCACATAATCCTTAATCTCCTGCTTTGACTTGCCTTGTCTACAAAAGAATACACTAGCAGCAATAGCCTGGGCACCCTTTACGCCCTCAGGATGATTATGGCTTACAGACGCTGTCAGAGCTGCAAGAGCTAAAGCCTCATCGAGCGTCTTGGCATACAATCCTACAGGACTCACTCGCATGCCAGCGCCATTCCCCCAGCTGTTATATGGCTGAGGATCATCTTCGCAGAGCCACCCTGCAAACCTACCACCATAACCTGCATGAGGATGATGATCTCCTAGTTCCTGCATACAGTATATTAAATAATGTATGGTGTGAGCCTCATCCTCCACCAGCCATTTCGCCACAGCCAAAGTCATTACAGAATCATCAGTAAAGCAGGATCCTTTCTCAAATAAATCAAAGTCCATCCTTTTTGTGTTATAAAACTCATACGTAGAGCCTATGATATCACCCACCAGGGCTCCCAACATCTTTACTTGACCCATATTTTTACCCTTTCTATATAATTAATCTCTCATCTCACATTTATTTCTACAATCTTGTTTGTGGAGCAGAAGTCCTCATAGCAAGAATAATCGCTTCGGCAACCAAAGCCAAATCAGAAACCATGTAGTGACTTTTGTTAAACCAGCTTATTGTACTGCCTCCTATCTCTGCTGTTTTCAGTAGCATGTTCCTGAACTCCATATCATCCAGACTTGTTGCACATCCAATGGTAAAGGCTGTTCCTGACGGACTGAGATTGAAGAAAATAGGGCCTGCATCAATATCCATACCAAACAGGCAAGTTCTATCGTGGTACTCCTTTATGCCAGCCAATAGAAATCCTTGCTTATAGTTCTTCATCAAACAATCATATTGCTCCTTTGCGAACTCAGGATCCACCAATGACAGATAGTAACAATTCAATGCTGAATACGATCCTTTCACAGGCAATACTATCTGAACGCTGTCTTTATAAACTTCCAGAAACGATGCAACCAATCCTGTTTCTTTATCAATCCACTCTTTCTTGGCTCTCTCCACCCACATATTCACAGTAGTGGAATACTTTCCGTCATACTGACTGGAGTAATTGGCCAAAGCCACTATTGCAACCAGCATATCAGGTATATAAATGCTTTCACCTGGATAAGTTGGTAAGTTCAACGATTTAGTCTGACGAATCCTGCGGTTCATAGCTTTGCAAAGTGAATGGTACAAGTCATCATATTTGCCATCACCGCCAATCTGCTTATACCTGCTAATCATCCATGCCAAATGACTATAATATGATATGTGGCTCAGATCCCCATAGATGCCATCCATCGGATCTTCTCTCCAACGTAGCCTGTCATACCCTCTAATCTCTTCAGACATTGCGATGTCAATTATCTGGCCAATAAACTTAATGGATAGTTCCTTATTCTGGGGATAAAGAATAGCAATATTTGCCAAAGCAGCCGAAGTCATGGAACAAGTATATAATGCCCACTCACCTTGAAACTGTTCACCAATACCACTTGGCATTTCATCAAGTAAGGTCTGTGGAGTTGTGCAAACCTTTGAGGTAAGATAGTTTGCTCGATGGATAATTTCTTTCTTTTCCCCATCAAAAGACCCCTGATTACTTGTCGCAAATGACACCCATGTAATCTTAGCCACTATCAATACTGTAATGATAAATAGTAATATCAGCATTTTATTCTTCAATTTCCTATTCATTACAGATTTCATGATAATACTTTTCGTAATATGGATCACTAACCAGTTCTGCGCCACGCTTGGTGGCCATACGCTTAGGGTCTGGCATGATGCCAACTCTCAATAAGTCCATCCTGTCTGCATCAAAACAAGTATCAATTGCAATATCACCTGTTCTATGCTTTATCGTATGTAGTTCACAAGCTCGTTTAAGTTTCCTAATCTGTTCATCACTCAGTTCTCTAAGTTCCGTATTACGGATAGTATCAATAAATGCAGAGGCCCTTGAACCATGTTCATCGTCGACGCTATTATTGATCCTCTCAGAATCATGAAGGTAGGCAAAACACATGATGACATCCATATCTGCGCCTTCTTGATAGAGCATCTTTCCAAACTTGGCTACCCTATCCCAATGCCCAACACCATGTATCACTCCCATCTCTTCAGGCCAACGATTCACGCAAAACTCACGAAGATCTTCTAATTCCTTATTTGTCATAACACTGCTCTTTATTTTTGCCTACAAAGATAGCAAACTTTCCTCAAATTTCCAAATATGTGCAAGGCTTGCGAGGGAATTATTGGTCAGAATGAGTATTATTCACCGCATCCTTCATGTCGTCGATGGCAACAGCAGTACATCCTTTGTATTTGCCTCTTGTATGAATCCATTTTTCAAGAGCTGCAGGTAATGCCTCCTTGCTCTGCTTGACGCTCATATACAACTCTTCCTTATCAACTGTTTTAAAAGCGCGTTCCATCGCCTGATACAAATCGTCTTGCTTGGAAGTAATCATCTCGTCCGTTGCAGGATCAGAACTACCTTCGAGTTGGATAATACGACGAAGATCATTAACCCTTACTTCAAGTACATTATTTCGCACAGCCCCCATCATAGGGCCGCAGCCACTCCCACCATACCATTCTGAATGAATCACTCCAATGCAGAGATTACTCAGTAATCCATGTAGTTCTTTCCAGGCCCTCATCTCATCTTTGAATGTGCTGTCACACTGCAAAACTTTCTTTGAATATACCCCAATCTTACACATCAGAACACTATAAACCATATAGGAATGGTTAATCATGTCTATTGTGGTCCTTCCTACAGGGATGATAACATCCACTTCATCAAGAACAGCCTCCACTTTCTTAAAGTCAGAGATCTTCTCATTAGGATGAATCGAGTCGTAATACTGTAACATAGCTTTCTCGCATTGTTCCTGCCAGGTATTTAGGGCTTCATCATCTTCAACATCAATACTATTCGTCATCCCCAATTGCCATACCATGTTAGCAACATGTCGCAAAGCAGGATTATCTGATATCATCTTGGCTGGCCCCTCGCTTTGAGACTCCACTAATTCGGAATTCTTCCCCCCATACAAACAGAAAGCAAGGGACACGATACACACAAATATGATTAAACCAAATATAAACTTCTTCATATCACATTTCGCTTATTTTTTATCTCGGATTACTGTTTTTTTGTGCAAAGATATGTTTTTACCTCAATACAGTCAAACAATTTTGCTCCGCAAGCCTTGCGAAAGTGAAAGATTATTCCCAGATAACCAATTCGCGAGGCAGGGATATCTTCTTTACCTCGCCACGTAGACCATCTATATAATAATGTCTGGCCATATGGTCATCAAACTGACCCACAAAGGCGCCACGAATACGAGCGCATTTTTCATTAATAGAGTTCAATAATGGATTTGTAACATCCTCAATACTTTGTATTGCCTTATCTGTTAGTCCTGTAACTCTTAACTTATTATAATAACAGGCCACCTCCTCTCTGAATTCTGGCAGTCGTTTGAAAATGATACCCTCAGGATGGTTCAAGAAAAGCAGATACACAGCCTTTGCTAATGGTTCCATTTTTATTTCCAAGTTATTATAGTCAGGTAGAAATAATCTGTAATCCTTCGTAATCACTAATCTACTCAGCCTATCATCCGGATGTATCAGTTGTTCCAAAATATATTGCGATATTCCTCTTTGTCTCAGTTTTGCAATTCGCACCTTTACCTCTTCTATCAGATCATCAGTATTTTCTTCACCTAACTGAGTATTGAAATGATCATCAGCCCCTCCATCAGCAGATTTATCCCATTCATCCCAACGATCTACTTTTCTTTCAAGTAGCCTCTCCTGCTGGCTCTTTTCTATTGAAATCTGCTTACCAATTCTATGTAACTGATCAGCTATAGGCTCTCCACTATTGGAAGATAGCGGATAGAAACGGTTGATGGCCTTATCTTTCCCATCACTCCCTCTATGAATATCCTCAGTACGAATAAAGCCATGCTTAAGTTTCCCTCTTTCTACTGGATGCTCCAGGTATTGTAAGAGGAAACCATTGTCTATAGTTGTACTGGCCAGTTCTATTTCAGACAGGTAAGGGGCTCGATAGCGAAGTACTTCCTTATTTGCCAGTAGATTCATCAACATAGGAAGATAGACGATATGGAATCCTATCATCTGGCCCCATCCCTCAAAAACCTCGGGCTTTGACTCAAATAGATCTGTCAACTCCTTATCCTCCTCACTAGCTACATAGATCAGTTCTCTAGGTGACAACTTACCTTCAAGTTTAAACTCAAATCGATTGTCCTCTACATTATTAATCTTTATATTGTCGCTTGGAGGAATAGTTACATTACTCTTCCCAGTCTTCTTACCTTCTTTCCATTCCCAGATGAAAAGAACGATTAATCCAATAGCGACAATGACATCAATGATGTTCCATATTGTTCTACCTAGCCCTACTTTTGCAAATGGTTGAAAAAGCAAAGCCAATGTTACGAACACCCACGTCAACCCCTCCTTCTTGCCCATATAGCATTTATAGGCATATATACCAAATACTACCGTCGCCAAAATTCTGACAAGGGTAAAATAGCCATACGGCATTGGCGCCAGACAGAGCAGAAGCACTGCTGCAAGGTATAATGGAATGTATTTCATTCGAATCAAAACTTCCTATTATTTTATCCCAAATAATAATTTTACATCCTTCTTTTATTAAAATTTCGGAATGCTTTTTCAATTATCCCAGATATTACTGAGAAATAACACCCCATGCAAATTCCATCCATAATGTTGTTTGTTAACAAAAATCCGAGAACCGAATACAGGAGAAAGAAGAAAATTAGCAAAAGGGCGGAAATCCAATATCCATTTTTGGCTTTTCCATAAACACTTACAACAATGAAGATTATTATGGGAATCGAACATATACGGAAAAGAACATACCATCCCATATAATACATACCAACCATTACAAATGGTAACAAACAAAATAATAGATAAAGCCAATGTTCACAGCTTCTTTTCTCATAATTATCTTTGTTCATTGTCACTAAAATAATAGGTATTGCCTGTTCTTAGATCCGATATAAAGTTGTTTTCGCCTTTCACTAATTATTTTTTGACAGTTCCGTATTCAATATCTCAAACTTGGGTAATTCGATCGTATTGAAATAATCATCATACATCTGCAAATAGTCTGCACGGATGTCCTGAGCCAAATAATTTTCATCAATACCATCTATCTTATCAAGAAGGGTCTCATCAGAAACTAATTTTAGATTTGATCGTAAAACTTTAAAGAACTTTATCTCGCTATATTCAATCTTATTGTCTGAACGAATTGTCTGTACAGCAACATCAGCTACATTCAATTCTTGTTCCTCAGACAAATTTTGTTCTGCAAGACTGAAAAGATACTGTTGTAGGAAGCCTTTGCCTTTTTGATTGATTTCCCTTACCAATTCATCTAGTTCTTTATCAATGTCAATATCACCAAACAGATGTTTTTCTTTTGCCATCTGTTTAATTGTATCCACCTCTTCTGTAGCAATGTCACCATCACAAGACATGCAGGCAAAAGCCGTTCTTAACAATAATTCATTCTGTTCCATATTCATAATTATTTAAATCCTATTTTGGGTCTTTTATTCGTTTCTATAGCTACACCATCCATTTCTGCTTTTATCCGCTCATACTTTTGCATCTCTTTATCAGATAATGATGGTTTTGTTGAAGCAATCACTTCTTCTAGTAACTTCTGTGTTATCTTACTTTTGTTCACCAGTGCTTTGCGAGAAGCATCGTCAACAATTAGTTTCAAATCTGCAGAAACATAGTTATGGGTCAGATCTGCGAGATGTGCGTAATCAATACCAAAGTCATAAGGCCTTTTCTTGAGATACATCTTTAGCATGAGTTCTCTTGCCTTCTTATCTGGTGGTCCTAGGTAGTATTTCTTATCAAGACGTCCAGCTCTTAAAATAGCAGGATCTATCATGTTGGGATAGTTGGTCGCACCAATAATGAAAATTCCTTTCTCACCAGTCCTATCCATCTGAGCAAGCATCTCATTGACTGCGCCAAGGGACATCTCGTGAACATTACCATTGTCACGATTTGGAACCAATTCGTTCATTTCATCAATAAAGATGATGGTTGGCGCATTTTTCTCAGCCTCTTCAAACATTTTTCCGATGTTTTCCTGCGTAGCGTTAACCCACCTACTTTTCAGAGTGCTTGGCTTTACCTCCATATAATTGAAGCCCACCTCTTCTGCAAAATGTTTTGCAAAGAATGTCTTTCCACAACCAGGAGGTCCATACAGTAGCATGCCATTTGGAATCGTAAGACCATAACGAGCATATTCTTCAGGGTTTGTAATAACATCTATCACTTCTCTCTGAAGCAACTCTTTCAATTCATCCATTCCTGAGATAGCAGCAAAGCCTTCTCCTTTTGCCACTTTATGAGGAATGGAGGTCTCTTTCTTCTCGCCATCTTTTACCTTTTGCTTTGGTGCAGGCTTCTCTACTTGTATTTCACTATCGAGAGCCTTAAGGAACTCTCCTGCACTCTGGAAACGATCTTCAATCTCTGGACATAATGCCTTACTGATGATGTTCTTCAATTGCTCATCATACTCAAAAAGTTCAATTTCTGGCATCCGTAATAGACGCTCCCTAGCAGATTGTAACCTCTCAACAATTTGTTGATCACTCATTCCTGATGCATCGAAGAACCAAGGTAATTCATCATAGACCAAATGATATAATATGGCTCCAACTGAGAACAAATCTGATTGCACGCTTCCGACTCCATTCAATCGTTCTGGGGACATATAGAATGGATTGAGTTGTTTCAGATTAGGCTTTGCTGGCTCTTGACTTAAGAACCTCGCATAGCCAAAATCTATTAATTTCAGATTCTCCAATGTTCCAGACAGATCGAGCATCAAATTTTGTATTGTCACTTCATTATGGATGATGGGTGTGATCTGCGAGTGAAGAAACTGTAATGCAGATAGCAAAGCCTTCGCCACCTGCTTTATCTCATAGACGCTTAAATCGCCATCTCTATTTATTTTTTTGTCAAGCGTCTCACCACTAACAAACTCTGTAACAATATAGGCTAATTGTTGCCCATTCTCAATCAGTTTTCCACTATCCACATATTTGCAGACATTTGGATGATTCAGCATCTTGGCTACTTCAATCTCAATTATACTACCATCCTTATCAAACTGAGAATACTGCAACTTCGAGTAGTAGATAAGTTTCAAGAACCTCAGTTTTCCACTCGTATCCCTCACACGATAGGTTTCCGCATAAGACCCTTCCTTATGCGGAAAAACCACTGTGTAGCGATTGTCAATTGTTTGCCCTTTTTGATATAAAAACATATATTTTTATTCAAATCTAATGTTATTAACCATTTCGTTATATGGGGTTTTTGTCCCTTTTATGCTTTCGCAGATGATGTAACATATTTTACGAGTCTTGTATGAACGGATTGCTGCAATATCTGCATGGAAATCATAATCTGTAGTTTTGTATGTTTTATGGACTTCATAGCAATAGGTTTCATTGTCAAGATAGCCATCATCTTCACTTACTGTTCTTTCTGTAGTTTCTAACTCACGACTTTTCTCATAACTCTTCACAAAATCTTTAAACTCATTATAGCCAAAACCGCCAGAAATGTAATCACTGATTATACGCATTTCATATGTAGGTTTATTGACATCATCATACAACGAAAATGCATAAAATTCTGTATTTGTACTATCAGGATAATACTTTTCGAATTTGACACCTGACATTCTTTTTATCGCGATACGGCCATCAGATATTTCATCCTCTTTTGGAATCACCTCATACGCTGTTGTAGTCTGATTGGATTGTTTACCATCATAATTAATATCATCATTCTTAGCAGTGTCTGATATATCCATATTCTCGGCAACAGATGTCCATTTGCTTTTGTCTTTTGATCTTGATGATTCTCCTATGAGAGCCAACAACGAAAGTGCGATCATTAAACCTATAGTTATAAAAATATAAAACCACGGAAACTTATCCTTATAATTAACCACACCGTTTATATTATAAACTTGTTCTTCATAACTTGTCTTCGGATTTGTTCCATATTCATTAATATCTTCATCCCCTTCTGAGAACATTAGAAAAAATGGATTGAAAATAGGTATGAATATCCACCATCCACTATGGCCCAGATCATGACACCTTTTGATGAACTGAAAATACATCACCACTATAATAGGGATTGTTAGAATAACATAAAGTAATGCATTGTCAGATAATTTTAAATACGACTCTGCAAAAGAGAAATATAGTGCGTAAAACACCAAATAAAAGATATATGACAAGCAAAATTCAAATCTTCTAATACGCCCCGTGAAATAGAATAGTCTGCGGAACATTCCTTTAGAATTATTAATCGCAGGTTCATAAGATTCACATAGGTGGTCATTGTTGCTATCATATATAGAGCAATAACCTGCATATCCTTTACATGAATTACATTGTTCTATCTTTGACATTTTTCCTATTATAAATTGGTCAATTAACTATAAAAAGAATGCACCTAAACTTGACAAGAATAGAAGTAAGAGTACACCAAGACATCCACCTTTCTTGGTAGATCCAATGCCAAAGTTCATCTTCTCAACAGGGCCTCCTACGAGTTCACCACTATAGTATCGATTGATGGTACGCTTGAACTCTTCCCAGTCCTGAACCCTTGGTGCTGTAGCGTAAAAACTACCAGCACCAAACATACTGGCGAAACCTTCAGTGTCTTTATCAACACTTGGATCATATTGAGGTTCCCACCACACAGCAAAGTTCGCCTTTATATCCACATACATAAACGCAAAGGGCGCTTTAAATGAGAAACCACAATGAGGACATTCTAACACATTTATTTCGTCGTTCATAACCAAATCACGATTCTCTTCATATTCTCCCCAAATTGTTCTGTACAATTTTACGGGATATTGCTTACCACATTTGGGACAAGTAATAGTTGCATCTACCTTTTTACTCATAATTATTCAATATCTAATGAACAAACATCACTCTAGTCCTACTCCCGCATCACCAAGGATATCGATCTCATCTGGAGGCAGCAAATCAACTAGAGCCTTTATAATTGGTGATAGTCTTTCTGCCGTAGGTTGATTGGCTGCAATCGCCATTCCTTGATTAATAAGATTCCTAGCCTGAGCCGCATTCTTCCATCTAATAGAGTTGAAACGTTGATTCCAATTACTTATCCAATGAATAAAGTAATAAACTCGTGCTAGATGAAATTGCAGTTCATTCATATTTTCTAGGACTTCACGTCCCATCATAACATTCTTTGACTGAATGACATTTTCAACTTGAGTATGGAACTGATTAACAAGTGCAGATGAGCGCTCATTGCCCAAATCATTATTAGTTTTCTCCAAATGGTCATATGATTCACGCAAGTCCTTTTCTAGTCTCTCCCATTCTGTCATACTTTCAGTTTCCTCTATCTTGCGTCTTAGCAATCTTAGTCTATCTCGGAGTTTCATCCAATCATCACTGCTATTGGATTCTTCTTCGAGTTTATTAAGTTCACTCTTCAGTTGAGAAACATTAATACCTTCATTCTCTAATGATGCCAGTTGCGAACGTGCATCGCGTAAATCGTGCATAAATTCAGGTTTGCCATATGTTACTGTCTTACTAGTATCGACATCTTTTGAAACAGTAAAATCAATGGACGGGAAGTAAACTTCCATTGACATCATCATTGATCTATCAGCCTTTAAGGTGATATGAACATCACTATTAGCTGGGATAAATTGGTCAACCTCATCACCTGTTATAATCACTTCACACACCTGATCATAGAACGAAACAGACCTTCCTCTACCACCCTCATCAGCCTGATAAATTGGAATTACAAGTTTATCTTCTGCTATGCCTGGACGCAAGTCTTTCAATGTGTGTCGCTCATTATCTACACCTGTTGCAGGTAGAGGTTTATTCCTTTCCAATCCTTTTATTGGCATAATGACAGCTCTTTCCTTTTCATGACTCCACACGCCAATAGCAATATCATAGGGTAAAGTAGCATTTCCAACGACTGCACCTTGAATGATTGTTATTTCAGATGGGAAGCATTCAACTTTCCCCTGTCCTCCATAACAATTAATAGTAAATGCATTAGGCTTTCCCTGTTGGAAATGTAACTCTAATACATTACCTTGTTTGTTTACTTCAATTCGTTCCGACATAAAAGCCTTGTCAGAACGCTCAAACTCAACTTGAACATTGTCAATTGGCGTATTCTGATCTAATGAAATACTAACCCATTGACTGTCTTCTACCGTTGTTGGTTGATATCCAACATTTAATTTAATTACGTCAATTGGTGGTAAGGAACCTTCTCCACCTTCACCTATATCTATTGTTGAAGCATAGAGCGCTGCACCACGAGCTACGACAGTCATTGGATCGACATTTGTGTCAACCTTTTCAGTTATCTGTTGGCGTAACATATCTCTAACAATAGGTGACATTGTGGGGCCACCTACAAGAATCAAAGAAGCAAGACCATCGCCGCTAAGGTTATTACGCCTTAGTAAATTTTGGCAGATGTCTACAGCTTCCTGATATATTGGTTTGATTACATTCGACAATTCATCACGAGTAATACTAAAATCTGGCTCTATAGTTTCACCATTATCATCCTCACCAAAGTCCATATCGCGATCATAAGCTGAGAAATCAGCAGTTTCATCAAAAGAGAGATTAATTCTCAACTCTTCTGCCACTGCTTTAAGAGCTACTCGTAGTGTTTTAATTTTCCACTCTTCGGAAAATATTGAATCAATGGTATATGATTCTTGTAATTTAGGAATTAAAATCTTATTTATAACAGCCTCGTCTAAGTTTTTTCCGCCAAGCCAATTGTTCCCTTCAGTATCAACAATACTCATAATTCCATCTTCAACTCTTACAAGAGCTGCATCAAATGTACCACCTCCGAAGTCAAAAACTAACCAAAAGCCATTCTTCTGTGAACTTGATACACCATACGCGTAACATGCAGCAATAGGCTCTTGCAACAATTCACATTGTTTGAATCCTGCGAGTTCTGCAGCCTTTTTAGTAGCAGTATCCTGGTTAACGTTAAATTTTGCAGGAACAGTCACCACAATAGATTTAACATCTTCATCATTGATAACAGATTTTAATTCTTTCAAGACTTCAGAAGATAAGTCTACTGGTGTATAACCATCTTTCTTCATATGAGAATTATGAAATATAGTATCTCTACCCATTTCTCTCTTGAATTCAAGATAGCCAAAAGTTTCAACTTGATTTCCCTTTTTCAGAGCTTCAATGTAGTCTGAGGCAATACTATTTTTTGCTTTGAATCCTACCCTCACACTCTGCTGTCCTCTTTTGTCTTGAGCAAAATAGACACAAGAAGGCAAAGTGTCATTCTGTTGACGAGTCTTTTTGATAATAGGCTCACCGTTTTCCATTCTAGCGATGGCAGAGTTGGTTGTTCCCAAATCAATGCCGTAATCAATTTTATGTCTTGCCATAATCGTATATGTTTATATGTTTTGTCTTACCACGATCTTTGCAGATTGGATCATCTCACCATTATAATTAATCTGGAGTCGAGTGATGCCTGAGATAATTCTCTTTCCTTCAGGGAGGCTCTCGTCTGGAACAAACTGAGTTTCAAAAGGCATACCATCATTATAATCAAGCCCTAACAATTCAACTATTTCATATCCATGTGCATTAAAATTGTCTTTTATTCGCTTGAGTGCTTGTTTCAATTGCTTGTATCCTTTTACTTCCGGATCCATTTTTGAAAGATTCGTTTCAATTTTAGCTATTTCGTCGCCAACCTTCAATGCAAAAGAATGGTCTATTTTAGTGCTATCTTCTTGTTTGGGTACAGTCGTTATTTGTTTCTCTAGCAATTCCACTAACTTACTATCGAGCTTGATAGATTCTTCCTGCATAACTTTCTGTGCTTTTTCCAAACTTTCTTGCGCAGATTTAATCTTATCAATGGTAGAACTTCCACTATTAATACTCTTCTTTAGAATGGAATATACTATACCAAGCAAGGCAAGTGCAATTAGGATGCCACAAACAGCAAGCCAAGTACGGGTGTTAATACTGCTTGACAACAAATCCTTGCTATCTTGGATGCTCTTATTAGTCTCAGATAAGCCAATGCCTACCTTGTCAGCCAAGATATTCAGGTTTTCCGCTTGCTGTTTCTGTCCTAACAAAAGACTATCCACATTGTTCTTCTGTTGTTGGTACAAGCCTCGTATTTTTCCGTTTTCCTGCTGAAGACGAGAAACAGAAACCTTCAAATTACTTACTTCTCTTTGAAGACTTACAATCTTCAAAGAGTCGGTTGAATAGCCAAAATTATTAATGGCAACAAATGTCAAGAATAGAATAATATATTTTCTCATTTTTATAGGATTGTTATTATACAATAAATACTCATGATAGTTGTAGTTAAAATAGCAAATAGTGTAACTGCACACCCGTCTCCGATGCCATCAAATTCATTTATGACACCAAGATTAACACATATCTTTCGTAGAGTAGCCCTATTAGATCGATAATGTTGTGCAAAATCAGCACTAACATCCATATCATCCATTAACTCAATTGCTGCCCAGCATGTTCTTAAACCATTTTTAAACTCATCACCTCTACCAGTATTTATATCAATACTAAATAAAGGATTACTCTGGTAAGCATTTATAATTGAAATGATTCTATTGAGTGCCAAAGAGACCACATTTGTTGACTGTTGTAAATAAAAATCATTTGTTGATGATGTTTTTTCTTTTATTCTAAGAAGTGGTTGCTTTGTATCTTTCAACAAAGTAAGTACGTCATTCAATGCTTTTGACACATTACTTTCTCTTCCGTAACTTCCAAAAATTGGATCAACATCATAAAGATGATCTATATATTGGCTGCTATACCTTGTTCTGATTCCTCCTTTAAAATTCTTGATAGCGTATTCAATGCTATTCTGATATGTTTCTGTCCCTTCTGGTGGAAGTAATGATTCACATAGCTCTTTTAGTGTATTCCTATTAGGTAAATATCTATTCTTCTTTGTTTTTGCATCAATATCAAATTCATCCATCAAAAGAATTGCTTTCCACGCCTCACGCAGGCAATAGTTCAATGTACCTGTGTTTTTTTCGTTTTGAGCCTCATTAACCTCTTCTATAACATTATGAAGAGCATTATTAACTACAAGTGTGGACAAACTAATATAGTTTTTATTCTTAACACCTAACTTTTGTTTTATTGATTGCAAATGTGGCTTTGTTTGTTTTAAAAGAGTTATTGCATTTATGATCTTAACTGGCAATTCTATATATTTCTCCAGTTCCCTTTTTATGGCTCTATCTTCACGAATTATCTCTTGGGGAGGAAGCTGTTCTATGACTTTCTGCAAGATTTTCACGTTCTCATCACAACGCTGTCTTGCAAGTGTACCAACAACAACAGATTGAGCATACTTCTGCATTTTCATTGCCGTATGAGGGGCATCATCGTCATCAGAATTGTTATAGTAGTCAATGCCACATTGTAATATCTCAAGTCCTAATTTATCAGAGATTATTTGAAACTGCGAATCTGTACTCAGAAGAATGCTCTTCAATTGAGTAAAAGGTTCCCGTGTATTAGTTACAAGAATTTTAGCTGCCTCAATTCTCGCTTTAGGATCTTTGTGGTCAACCTTCTTCGTTTTATCCACTTCTGAGGAAATCTTACTAATAAGCGGATCTATGGTCTTACTTCTTATATAGTTTTTAGCCTCTTCACTACTTACTAGTCCAATTAGTTTGGGGAAACCAATTTCCTCGCCCAGTGTATTCAAAAACTGATACAACAGGTCTGGGCTTGACAGTTGCAGGGTACAGTTGGCATTCACTTTATTTATATAGGTATCCCCAAACTTCTCATATAGCTTTTCGGCAGCCATCACAGCAGCACGAGGCTTGTCTTCAATAAGAAAGCACACCATTTTGTTCTGCAAGGATGAAAGCGATTCCTGTTTAGACCAAATTTCTTCTGCGCTGGCTATGTTTCCTGCTATAAGATGATTGAAAGCTACATCATCAGGTGGAGTCATCTTCACAAACCAGAACTGAGCATATTTAATTTGCTCTTTAGCAATAGCAAGATGACTTTCTGCTTCATTCATCATTTCGAGTGTTCGCGAAAGCGATGGTAATATCCCTTTCAAGTCCAATGGATATTCCACAGAACGATTGACTTTCAGAAAAGCAGTTGCTTTTCCTTTATTAGCAACAATATCCTTTTTGGGAGAATTAGCATAAACTCCTAAAACGCGATATGGGTTATTTATAACGATATTCATATTAATATCTCCTTGTTTCAATGTAATATTCAGATTCATAATCACCCCCTGTTAAGCTCTCTGTCCCATAGAAAGACCTAACACCAGGAGATGTTGCTACAACTTTATAATTACCTGATGGTAGTACAACTTTTCTTGATTGATATGGTGACAATACAATCTTTATACTTTTTATACCACTATACATAATCGTAATGGTCTGACTACATCTACTACTAATATTGATTGTACTATATTTCCCTGTACCATATGAAACCTTCTGGGATGATGGTAAATACCCATAATCACCACTGTTTATAACTTTCTGTACTTCAAGGTCAATTATCTTCTTATTTGCAGATTCAACAAATTTCCCTCTTGGATATCTAGAAATGTATTCTTTATATCCTGCTATAGAGTTTGCTGCCGATGCCGTTCTCCAAGCATTGGCATCAGTGCCATATTTTTCATATTCTTCACGTTTCCTTGCCTCTTCCTCTTTTCTAATACTATCTTGACGAGCCTTTTCCGCTTTTTCCTGTTGTTCTTTCTTAATTTGGTTAAAACGATCATTAACCTCTATTACAGCAGATTGAATTGATTTATTGTTAATGTTTCGATATTTTTGAATAAAGTCCCATAATTTATCTAAATCATAATCTGTCGAATTATCGACCATAGCCTTTATTAACACTCTTGAGCTTTCATCGATTATTGAATCTACCAAAGGTACAAACTCACTATCTGGATACTTTGAAGCAAATTCTATACAATCGTCTATTGAAAAAAGGTGGTGATATTCATACTCTTCCCAAATCTTTTTAACTTCTCCTATTTTATTACTGTTTGGGTACAAATCTATAAATCTTGAGCATGATAATGTGTCACCTTTGTTAACAATATTATCATATAAGTTGAATTCTGCTTGCAAAGCCATCTTCTTTTCCAATTCCTTTTGGTGATTAGAATTCCAGATAGAATATCCGACTAATCCCGCAACAAGAAGTGCTAATAGAGTCCATATAATGGTGAAAACAATCTTCTTCCGTCTTTTTGTTCTGATCAAATTATCCAATCTCGCTTGAGCCTCGTTTACGTACTTGCAATTAGGATAGTTATAGATGAAACTTTCGTAGTCATCTATAGTTTCACACTTTTCTAACTCTCTATAGATGATTGTATCTCTTAGTTTATCAATTTCTGCCTTTCTTTTCGGATAGTCTTTCTCTAAATCGTGACAATCTTTTAAACTATCACATGTTTTAAAGCGTATAATCTGCTCCTTCTCATCAACTTCTGCTTTATATTCGCTTTTTGGAAAGACACTTTTGAAATGTTCACAATCAGATATCGTTTTGATTTCGGAAAGCATTTGTTTCTCTGAACGCATATCTATAGCATCAGGCTTCCCTGCATATACTTTTGTCTGGATTACAATGTCATTCAAAATCTTTCGATTCGGAATATATCGTTCTCTATTAAATGAAGACTCGATGTCTAATTTATCCATCATTAAGGTAAGCAACCACGCCTTCTTTATGTCTTCTCTTGCTCGCTCTATTGCAGAATTTCTGTTATAACCATATGATAGTTTAATTTTTTCCAAAGAATGATTAATAACATCAATTACATTTGATAAGATAATACTAACTATGTTAGTTGATGTTTTCAAGTAATAAGGATGTTTTGCTCCCAGTATTTCCTTTATTGATCCTAAATATGGGCCACAATCTATTAACAAATACTTAGCTCTGTCAAGTTCCTCGCCAGTGATACTCTTTAGCCTTGGTAATGCATTAACAATGAACTTAGACAACTTATTCTTAATATAGTGTTCATATATTGAGACTTCTTTTGGAGGAAGATTGTCTATATATTTCTGTAATTCATTAATCTGATCATCACATCGATCTTTTGCAATCTTTCCGACTACAACTGTCTTGGCATGCTTCAGCATCTTCATTGCCGTATATGGCGCTTCATCATCATTATTTTTTAATCCAATGAAATAGTCAATACCGCATTGCAATATCTCAAGACCCAATTTATCTGCAATCATTTGAAGCTGTGTATCCGTGCTAAGTAGAATGCCACTTAGTTGAGCGAAAGGCTCTCGTGTAATTTTAACAAGAGTTCTTGCGGTCTCAATTCTCGCTTTTGGATCTTTATGGTTAACCTTTTTTGCTCTTTCAACTTCAGATGAAATTATATTGATAAGAGGACTAACTGTTTGGCTATTGATATAATTATTTGTCGCCTCGTTAAAATTGTAGCCTAGAAGTTTCTGCATACCAATCTCAGAACCTAATGTGTCTATAAACTGGAATAGCAGATCCTGACCCTTCATTTTGAGAGTACAATTGGCATCCACCTTATTTATATAATCATTCCCAAACTTATCATATAGTTTTTCAGCTGCCTTTACTGCCAGCCAAGGTTTGTTCTCTATAAGATAGCAGACTATTTTATTTTGAAGTGATGATAATGATTCTTGTTTAGACCATATCTCCCTAGCCCGTGTCATGTCTCCAACCACAAGATAATTAAAAGCTATATCGTCAAGTGGTGTTATCTTTATAAACCAAAATTGGGATGCTTTTATTTGGTCCTTCGCTGTCGCGAGACTTCCTTCTGCCTCGTTAAGCATTTCTATAGTTCGAACAATAGGTGAAAGAACACTATTTAGATCCAAAGGGAACTCAACAGACCGATTAACTTTCAAAAAAGCAATGGCCCTTCCTTTGTTTGCAACAATATCCCTTTTAGGAGAATTGACATACACGCCAAAAATCCTATATGGGTTTAGTTCTATTATTTTAGGTATAGTATTCACTACTATTTGCGTTCTTCCAAGCAGAAACCCAGAACCTGGATGTCATTAGTTAATAGTTTACTATATGATACGAAAAAGCGTGGGAATCTACTTGTTACTCGTCCCACGCATTGAGGCTCTGGCATCGCCCTATCAGTTGAACGAGCAACGCCGAAGCCCACGCCGATATGTATATAAACGACATCGACAGAACAAAGCCTTCAATGGCAGTCTGTAATGCAAACGTCGGATATTACATACCCATGAGCGTCTTTGTTGCTTTGATTCTTGACTGATAGTTACGGAACTGCCAGATTCCAATGCGTCAAGCACAAAGCGTCAAGTACGCTTTTCCTATATATAGGCCTCCAACCTCAAGCAGTCCCACCCACAAGCGGGGCTTCGGTATGAAGACTTTGCAAAGATAAAAAGAAAAAATGATTATTGCAAATAAATAAGAATAAAAAAAAGAAAAAAGTAGTTTCACAAGGCTTGTGAAACTGCTTTTCTATGATTCAATCACATAAATAATTAATATTAAGTATTATGCCAATTAAACACTTGATTCAAACACCATTCCATATTGTCTTTTATCTGATATGGTTGGAAACGAATAACATCCCACCCCAATTCTATCAAACGAGTGTTTTTTAAGTGAAAGGCATAGCTCTGTTCGTTATTATATTCGTCATCATCGCCTACTTCAATAGCGAGTTTTTTGTCTCTATCGATATAAGCCATATCTACATGATATTTATCTACAGCATATTGTGGATATGTTTTGATTCCCTTATCATATAATGCCGTATATAACATCTTCTCCCATTCAGATACATAATTCGTAGTGATATTAGTTGGGTACAATCGAGTATATTGCTGAGTTGCATCAATAGAATTATTTGCATTTAAACCTAAAGACTCTGTATAATTTGCGAAACTAGACAGATAATGTATATTCGAGTTCAGACAGAAACTCCTATCCCCGACAACAATTAAGCATGCGCGAGCACGAGTGATTGCAACATTAAATAAGTTAGGTGTGCTACTTAGGAAATTTATTGTTCCCCGTGGAGAACCATTGGAAATAACTGGAGAGAATATGATTACATCCCTTTCATCACCTTGGAATTTATGTGCTGTTGCTGCGATAAAATCATGATCCTGGATTAATTTATTATATAGATTGCTATGTTGCTCTCTTAATGACTGTGTTATCCTTTCTGCCTGTCGTTTGAATGGAGTTACAACACCTATAGTTCCTATATAGTGATTGTTGACCAGTTCCTTGAGTTTTTCTATTACTGCATTTATCTCTTCTTGATTATATGCACTACCTGCTTGAGGTCTTATGGTGTTACCAATTATATCTTTCCATATAACACTTTTTTTTGATTTATACGGGAAGTTTAACTTTTCATAATTTGTTGCAACTCTCAATAATCCATTATAAAACTCAGTATTAGAGAATTCTATTATGTTAGCATGGCTACGGTGGTGATCACGCAGATGTACCAAATCATTTTGATGACCGACAGCAACGGCTAAATCAAAAAGAGAATGAATGCAATATGACCATAAGGGATCCACACTATGTTTTGAGACGAGTTCTCTATCTTGCTGTCGGGTCATTGTGGTAATATGTTTAAGCTGATTTGGATCTCCAATAATTACAGCACGCTTTGCTCTATATAATAAAGGTATAATTGATGCTATATCACATTGACTCGCTTCATCTATAATTATTAAGTCATAACATCCAGCAGAAAAAGGCAAGCGTCCTCGTGCAGACAGGGATGTAACTGCACAAATTGGCATTAATCGTGATAATATTTTTTCTATTTTTTTGTAATCATATGCTAATTGTGATGATGTAATATCGCCATTGTTAAGCTCGATCTCGGCAAGAAACGATGAGATTTGTTGCCTATAATGATCAGGTATTTGAGGAGCACAGACAACTAACCATTTATTCCACAAAACCTGAGCGGCTGAAGAAAGATTTCTTCTGATATCTGCCAATTGAGCGTCTAACATCTCAAAAGATGGACTTTCATTATACTTGTCAAGTTTTGTTTTATAATCACATAATTGACAGTATTCTTTCAATGTATTCTCCTGTTCAGATAATATCCTGTCATTAAATTGGATATAATCTAGTTCTGAACACTTGATAGTTTTCATTATAGAATTGTATGAAACAAGACTACATTCAAAGTTATGAATTCTTTCCTTCTTTATTAAAAACCATGTGAGCTTTGTCCAAAATGATTGCTTCTCCTTTTGGCATGCATACCAAGTTTGCTTTATTTCTTCCAGCTGACGAGCAAAACTTTGCTCTGTTTTTTTGTTACAAATACTTTGCCAACCGATCCATCTATCTTTTATTTCAGAAATGCCCTCTTGCATCTTTGTTAGTTGGTTACAAGATTGTATTGTTTCCTGTTGCTGTTTTATGATACGCTTTCTTTCAGTCAACAATCTATCATATTGTCGTTTTGTGCTATCAAATTCTTGTTTTTGTGCTGGAGTTGGTTGAGGAGCATGCAACAGTTTTCTAAGATAATCAGCTATCTGACTAAAATCACGGTTTCCACCTAACCTAAGCATAATGGGTCTATCACCCAATGTATTAGTACGCTGTTCAACAACATCTACTGCTTTGTTGTTTTTACTTGAGAAAATGGCATTCTTGCCTTTATGTGCAAGATTTACTATCAGATTTGCGACAACCTGAGATTTTCCTGTTCCTGGAGGTCCAGTCACTATTGTCAATGGGGCGTTAAGTGCATGCCTGATTGCCTCGTCTTGCTCTGTATTAAGGCTAAGTACTTCTAGCAACTCTTCGTTTTGAATAGATTGCATATTTGCTTGCCCAACCTCTCCATACAACCATTGATGTAAAGCTGTATCTTTGTAACTACGTTCAGTCATTTTTGATAATGCGTTCAATTCCATTTCAAGCCCCATTGTATAATTACCTAAATCAGCTTGTAGAAGAACGCATCGATTATAAATACCGTCAGTTTCTATCAATGAAATAGATTCTCGAAATATAATTATGTCAGGATCAGGATTTTCTTTCCATGACCAATTATGACGTATAGTTTTTAAGGTATTAGCTAAAGATTTAATATCACCTATGACTTCATCGTTATTTAACCCAAGTTGTTCCTCTAAAAACAGTAATTCCTGCATTTGTTCATCAGAATCACCTATGAACAAATCAATAATTGCCTTATTTAGAAATGGAGTGGTTGACATATCAACGACACCATAATCTGCATTAACTTGATAGAGCAGCAATGGAACTATCTTATTGTCTGAGATCATTACAGGATAACCAACTAATGCTGTTTTCCTTTGGTGGGTATTACTTGTAATAAATCCAATTATTTTCTCCTCATTCACGCCATTTATATAAGGTGTATTGATTTCTATGAATTGGGGATCGTTTTCATTAACTAGTTTTGGAACACAAACACTATTTGCATTCTCTAATGCAAGACAATTCAAATAGTACTTACACAATTGATGTAGTATGGGATCAGCCATGCTGGAATCTGGCATAGATATTGGAATATCTGGAACGTTTATTGTATATGAGGAATGTGGTTGAGGAGTGACAAGAATGTAAGGAGCGGCACTTAACTTTGTTGGAACGAAATCACTCTCATCAACGATTCTGGCATCTATAATACGGTCCAATCTAAAGGTTCGTTTGTCATTCTGCTTATAACAAAAAGCCTCAATATAGCCTTCTCCAAATTCTTCTGATGGAATAATACTACCTATTACACGTTCGGAGAGTTCTCCATTCCCTTTTCTATAGTGGATAAAGACTTTTTTATCCTCAACACTTGCTTGTTTAATAATATCCTCAATCATATGCTATATGTTATTATTAACAACATCATCAAATCTCTCACTAACCTCCACCATCCAATCTGGTAGCTTCTTTAATGCCTGGTATACCAAAGCATCAGGCATCTTCTTGTAATAGGCATAGGCCATGGGGCCAGCGATGGCAGCGAGAGTATCGGCATCACCTCCGAGGGAAATGGCGAGTTTGATGCAGTCAACATAGTCCTTTGAATCCAAGAAGCAGATGATGGCTGGGCCGACAGTACCTGGACAAGTGGAGTAAAAGGTATAGTCGTCGTGAATGTCGGCATAGCTTTTGTTTGCCCAGTCTGGGTAATGCTCATTTAAAAGTTGTTCGCGCACGAAATCCTTGGCCTTACCATTCTTCAGATGAAAGATGGTGAGAGCTGTGACTACTGCGCCCTTGATACCTTCTGGATGATTGTGAGTGGGTGCAGCTGTTTCTGTTGCCATCCGGATACACTCTTCTTCAGTCTGAGCCAGCCATCCTGCAGAGGAGCAACGCATAGCGGATCCATTACCAAGACTGCGATAAGGTTGAGGTTTGTGACTGGCAAACCATTTTTTGAATGTGGAACTAAAACCTGCGTGGCGATGTTCGTTTGCACATTTCCCAAGGTTCATCGTCATATCGAGGTGGTCGATAAAGGCTTCTGCACAGGCAAAGGTCAGCACAGTATCATCTGTGAAGTGTGCCCTGGAGCTGAACATCTTCACCTTGTCATAGTCTTTAATGCGGTTGCCTTTGCCTTCGTAAGCGCTCCCCGCTATATCGCCTATTGCCTCGCTAATCAGATAATTCTGCATAAGCCTTTAATTATTGGATGATGCAAATATACAACTTTTTTCTGAAAGAAAAAGGATTTGGGACAAAAAAGTGATTTCACAAGGCTTGTGGAATAAGTAACAAGCCCTATTTGGCGACAACACAAATGGTTTTGACATCCATTGGGCTTGTAGTGATTGCAAGCACAATGTGGTTATATATAGATGTGGCAGGATATTACTTAGAAAGAATCTGCCATCAGATCTTTGCGTCCAATGAGGCTGAAGATGGTAATGTTGTTGTCGTCGTTGACTATTCGTTTTAACAACAACTTGACGCATCTGAATCCTTATTTATATGGTGTACGGAAATGGGCTTCAGACAGGCTCTCAAGCTTTTGCTCATTCCACTCCCCAGACTCCCACAACTTATCCATATCCTCATCAATTTGTTTAGCATAAAATGCAGCTAACTGCTCCTTCAG
>JAEEGJ010009813.1_pt1 | contig 25327 bp, 20 predicted proteins | sample 8958761 | NCBI WGS metagenome assembly JAEEGJ01 (sample SAMN16246546, study PRJNA631951) | gut metagenome | biome: gut microbiome; feature: rumen; material: RS-attached | host: Bos | place: Iran: Karaj | collected 2018-10 | reverse complement strand
AGATCTCAGGTCCGAAGTTTCCGAGGTAAACGCAAAGAGCGTTACAACCAGCTGCCTTGATGTCAGCCAATGCCTGCTGCATATGGATCTCAGACTCTACGATGCAGATGGGGCACTCATAGATGTCGTCAGCACCATACTTCTCTGTATAAGCCTTTACAAGAGCCTTTCTTCTGTTTACGGAAAGTGATTCCGGGAAGCAGTCACGTGATACTGCTACGATAGCGAGCTTAACGTCGGGTGCGTTAAATAATTTCTTTGACATTGTTAGATTTCCTCCATCTGTTTTTTAGTTACTTTAACTTCAATATTTGCGCCAACGAGGCCGGGGAAATGACCCTTCTCGCCGGGTGCATCGGGATGTGCGATAAGCCACTTATTCTTTGCTGTAAGGAGCTTATCCTCGTCGCCTGAATCAGCCAGGCAGTCAATGTGATCTGCTTCGAGATCGAAGTTTGTGCCATAAGGAAGGATTACGCCAACCATAAATCCTTCATTCTCGATTCCGCAGGGTGCATAGTGAAGTGTTGTAGCGTAGAGCTCAACAGCTGTTCCCTTACGGATGTGGAATGCTTCGATCTTTGAAGTGTCATATGTGAAATCGTCTGTAATATCCTGCTGTGATCCCAAAAGGAGGATGCAGTCTGTTGCAGCTACGTTTACCTCTGAAGATCTGTGATACTCAACAGCGTTAAGGAGTGAGTTGTGACCTGCGCAATAGCCTGTCTCAAGCTTCAGCTCGCCGCCGAAAAGTCTGGAAACATCAACCTTTGCTGATGCCTCTTCAAGAGATGCAACTGTGGGCTCATAAGCTACGCCTTCTGCGGGAAGAGCGATGTTGTTGAGCGCCTCGATTACAGGTGCAAAATCGATGTTCTTAACAATTCTTCCGTACTTTTTGAAATTGGAAGATGTTGCCTCATAAATTACCATAAACCTGCCTCCTTCAATGCGGGATAGATTTTTGAAAACTCCTTATATCTCTCGTCGTACTTAGCAACGAGCTCAGGTGTAGGAACAACGGAAACATGCTTCTTAACTGTAGCTGCGCAAGCATCTGCTACTGAAGCATACTCACCGCAAGCTACTGCTGCGAGGAGAGCACCGCCCATTGCAGGACCTTCGTCGTTCTCTGTCTGAGTAAGTTCAATACCCAATACGTTGGATACGATTGTGCACCAGAGCTTTGACTTAGCACCGCCGCCGCAGATTGAAGAGCTCTTGATATCAAGGCCCATCTTCTTAGCGCACTCGAAAGAATCTCTGAGAGCGAAAGCAACGCCTTCCATAACTGCGAGTGTCATATCCTTACGTGTTGTATCCATGGACATACCTACGAACATAGCGCGGCAGTCAGGATTGTTAAGAGGTGATCTCTCACCCATAAGGTAAGGCAGGAAGAATACTTTGTTAGTACCGAGAGCCTCGAGGCCTTCCTGTTCCTTAGCGAAATCTGTTGTTCCGATGATCTCTTCCATCCACCACTTGTTGCAGGAAGCAGCGCTCAGCATGCATCCCATGAGATGGAATCCGCCGTCAGCGTGGTCGAATGCGTGAAGTGAGTTAGCTTCATCGTTCTTGAATGTGTCTGATGCGATGAATATCGTTCCGCTTGTACCAAGAGAGATATTGCATCCGCCGTTGCCGATAATCCCCATACCTACGGCCGCTGCAGCGTTATCTCCTGCGCCTGCAGCGATAACGCAATCCTTGCTGATTCCGAGCTTTTCTGCGATTTCAGGTAAGATCTTGCCGATGGGCTCATAGCTCTCGAATACTTCAGGGAGCCACTCAGCCTTCATGTCGAGGATCTTGAGCATCTCGTCAGACCACTTTCTGTTCTCGCAATCGAAATAGAGCGTGCCTGATGCGTCAGAAACGTCTGTTGCAAAAACGCCTGAGAGTCTGTATGCGAGATAATCCTTAGGGAGCAGGATCTTTGCGATCTTAGCGAAGTTCTCGGGTTCATTCTTATGTACCCACATTACCTTCGGAGCTGTGAAGCCTGCGAAAGCGATATTTCCTGTGTACTTGGACAGGTTAGCCTTGCCGATCTCATTGTTGAGATAATCTGTTTCAACCTGTGATCTTCCGTCGTTCCAGAGAATAGCAGGTCTGATAACCTTGCCTTCACTGTCGAGAAGAGTAAGACCGTGCATCTGTCCGCCGAAGCTGATGCCGGCAACTTCATTTCCATCGATTCCTTCGATGAGCTTTGCAAGTCCCTTGATCGTGCCGTCAAACCAGTCTTCCGGATTCTGCTCAGACCAGCCTGTCTGAGGGAAGTTTACAGGGTAGCTCTCAGAAACTGTTCTGATAATCTCTCCCCCGCTCTTCATGAGAAGCAGCTTAACTGCCGATGTGCCGAGATCAATACCGATATAATACATATGAACCTCCCGATTCGCGTAATAGTTCACGTACCATACTAAAGGATTTATTAGCAAAATGGTGTTACTAAATGACAAATTATATCTAAAAAAGTTTATGCGGTTGGTATAAATTCAACCATTATTGCGGCTTGTGGAAACTATGCATTCTTGCGGTGCCCGTTCCTTGTAAGTTCATATTTCAATGAGTTTTATTGCACAAAGCGCATTTATTATCCGGTCTCACACCCTGTTTTTGTTATACATTCCTTGCTATCAAAGATAGCAAGATTGCTTAATTCCGCAAGAATTGAAAAATAAGGCAAATTTGAGTGATGGCAAAAACCCATTGACTCATTGTTTTCAAGGGTTTAAGAGGGTTTTGGGAGGTCCGGTGGAGCCAATACAAAAAGGCTGCCTCACAAAGAGACAGCCTTCGTTCCATTAATAGTTATATCTATTATTTAATATCTGCGTGATAGTCCTGGAGTGCCTTTACCTCGAAGACTCTCTCCTTCGCAGCCTTGATACCCTCTGCGCAAGCCTTTGCAGCTGCCATCGTTGTGATGTAAGGGATGTGCTGGCGGATAGCATCCTTACGGATGTAAGAGTCATCGTGTGATGAAGTCTTGCCTGCAGGTGTGTTGATTACGAGATCAACGTCACGGTTGAGGATCATGTCGCCGATGTTAGGTCTGCCCTCATAGAGCTTCTTAACCTTCTCAGCCTTGATGCCTGCCTTGTCGATCATGTCGAAAGTGCCGCCTGTAGCATAGATCTTGAATCCGAGATCAGCGAACTTCCGAGCAACCTCAACGAGATCTTCCTTATCAAGGTCAGATACTGAGAGCAGTACGCTGCCTTCGAGCGGGAGCTCTGTCTTTGTTGCTTCCTGAGCCTTGAAGCATGCTTCACCGAAGTGTGTTGCAAGACCAAGGACCTCACCTGTGGATCTCATTTCAGGTCCCAATACAGGGTCAACTTCCTGGAACATGTTGAACGGGAAGACAGCTTCCTTAACGCCGTAGTGAGGGATCACCTTATCGTGAAGCTCTGTTACGGGTGTCGGTCTGCCTGTAAGGTGCATTGTCATGATGTCCGTTGCGATCCTTACCATGTTAGTACCTGTAACCTTGGATACGAGCGGTACTGTTCTGGATGCACGCGGGTTAGCCTCGAGTACGAATACAACGCCGTCTTCGATTGCGTACTGCATGTTCATGAGACCTACAACGCGCATCTCAACTGCGATCTTTCTTGTGTATTCCTTAATGGTCTCAACCTGCTCAGGTGTGAGGTTCTTAGAAGGCAGGATGCATGCGGAGTCACCGGAGTGGATACCTGCGAGCTCGATGTGCTCCATGACTGCAGGAACGTAGCAGTTTGTGCCGTCAGAGATGGCATCTGCTTCGCACTCTGTTGCGTGATGCAGGAAACGGTCGATGAGGATCGGTCTGTCAGGTGTAACGCCGACAGCTGCATTCATGTAGACTCTCATCATCTCGTCGTCGTGAACGATCTCCATTCCTCTTCCGCCAAGAACGTAAGAAGGACGAACCATTACAGGGTAGCCGATCTTGTTAGCAATGGCGATTGCTTCGTCAGCGTTAACAGCCATACCTGCTTCAGGCATCGGGATGCCCAAGCGGTTCATCATTGCACGGAAGTGATCTCTGTCTTCTGCGAGGTCGATAGTCTCAGGTGTTGTACCGAGAATATTAACGCCGTTAGCCTTGAGGCTTGCAGCAAGGTTCAGAGGTGTCTGGCCGCCGAACTGTGCGATAACGCCGAGGGGCTTCTCCTTCTCATGGATCTGGAGAACGTCCTCAAGTGTGAGAGGCTCGAAATAGAGCTTGTCTGATGTGTCGTAGTCTGTGGAAACTGTCTCAGGGTTGCAGTTAACGATGATGGACTCGAAGCCGAGCTTCTTGAGTGCCAACGCAGCGTGTACGCAGCAATAGTCGAACTCGATACCCTGGCCGATTCTGTTAGGACCGCCGCCCAAGATCATGATCTTCTTGTTGCTTGATACGGGAGACTTGTCTTCCTTAAGGTGATATGAAGAATAGTAATAAGCAGCATCCTTTGTTCCGGATACGTGAACGCCTTCCCATCCTTCCTTGATGCCGTATTCATTACGTGCGCGGCGGATAAGATCCTCAGAAACGTTGAGGAGCTGTGAGAGATACTTATCCGAGAAGCCGTCGAGCTTAGCCTTGCGGAGAACCGGCTCATCAGGTACTCTGCCTGCGAGCTTGAGGATCTCTTCTTCCTCTTCAACGAGTTCCTTCATCTGCTCGATGAACCAGTGCTTGATCTTAGTAAGCTCATAGAGTTCTTCTACTGTAGCGCCCTTACGGAGTGCCTCGTACATGAGGAACTGACGCTCTGAAGAAGGCTGTGTAAGCTTGAGCATGAGCTCTTCCTTGGAGAGCTTGTTGAAATTCTTAACGAAGCCGAGGCCGTATCTGTCCTTCTCGAGGGATCTGATAGCCTTCTGGAAAGCTTCCTTGTATGTCTTACCGATGCTCATTACCTCGCCTACGGCTCTCATCTGTGTGCCGAGCTTATCCTGAGCTCCGTGGAACTTCTCGAAAGCCCATCTGGCGAACTTGATAACGACATAATCGCCGTCCGGATAGTACTTGTCGAGTGTGCCGTACTTGCCGCAAGGGATCTCATCAAGTGTGAGACCGCAAGCGAGCATTGAAGAAACGAGAGCGATCGGGAAACCTGTAGCCTTGGAAGCAAGAGCTGAGGATCTTGATGTTCTCGGGTTGATCTCGATTACAACGATTCTGCCTGATACAGGATCGTGAGCGAACTGGCAGTTGCAGCCGCCGATAACTTCGATAGCCTTAACGATGCTGTAAGAATATTCCTGAAGTTTCTTCTGAACGTCTTCAGAGATTGTAAGCATAGGAGCTGAGCAGAAAGAGTCACCTGTGTGAACGCCGATAGGGTCGATGTTCTCGATGAAGCAGACTGTGATGACGTTGTTTTTAGCGTCTCTTACTACCTCGAGTTCGAGCTCTTCCCAACCGCTGATGGACTCTTCAACGAGTACCTGGTGGATCATGGAAGCTGCGAGACCTCTCTCAACAACTACCTTGAGCTCATCAATGTTGTAAACGAGGCCGCCGCCTGCGCCGCCCATTGTGTAAGCAGGTCTGATAACTACAGGATAGTGGAGCTCATCTGCGATCTGGATAGCTTCCTCAACTGAGTAAGCTTCTCTGGATCTAGGCATCTCGATGCCCAGGGAAGTCATTGTTTCCTTGAACTCGATTCTGTCTTCGCCTCTCTCGATGGCATCAACCTGAACGCCGATAACCTGTACATTGTATTTCTCGAGGACGCCTGCCTGAGAGAGCTCAGAGCAGAGGTTAAGGCCTGACTGGCCGCCTAAGTTAGGGAGAAGCGCATCCGGGCGCTCTTTCGCGATGATCTGCTCCAAACGCTTAACGTTAAGAGGCTCGATATAGGTTCTGTCAGCTACATCAGGGTCTGTCATGATTGTAGCGGGGTTTGAATTGACAAGAACGATCTCATAGCCGAGATTCTTCAGCGCTTTGCACGCCTGAGTTCCGGAATAGTCGAATTCGCAAGCCTGACCGATGATGATAGGACCTGAACCGATGATAAGGATTTTGTTGATGTCGTCTCTCTTTGGCATAATTCCGCCCCCTTAATATATACGTGAAAAATTACTGGATAGAATTCTAACACGATTTATTATTCTTTGCACTTTAAAAAATCTCGATTACAATACTTTGTATGAAAAGTACAAATCTTGTTGGAAATCGCGGAATTTTCCGCATTTTGCTGGGTACGGCGCTTCTGGCGCTCCCCCTCACCGGCTGCTTTGACCCGGAGGTACAGCAGACCGTCTATGCAACGAGCATAGATACGGTAGCTTCAGTTTACGCCGAACAGAGTGTCGGCGGCACAGGCCTGCCCTGGGGAGTCACCCTGCAGGTCGACCCTGACGTTCTCGTTCCCTGCGAACTCGAGCGCGTAGTCGATGGAGACACGCTTATCGTCCACACACCCGACGGCACCAGGACCAGAGTAAGACTCACGGGCATCAATTCACCCGAGTCGGTTCATCCGGACGAGAACAAGAACACTGACGAGGGCCGTGACGCTTCTCAGTTCATCAAAGACCTGTTAGAGCACGTCGATACCGTTTATCTCGAATACGATGTCGAAGAGAAAGACCAGTATGACAGGACACTCGCCTACGTCTGGATCGACACCGGTGACACATACATAATGGTCAACGAGATTATGCTCGCAACAGACCACGCCGAACCCGTCTACATCGAGCCAAACCTCAAGTACGCCAACGATTTCAAGCAATACGAAGGATAATTTTTCTGCAACAAAACACAGGGCCGGTTCCTTACGGAATCAGCCCTGATTTTTTGTTTGAGTTTTTTGATTAAAGATTACTCGAATCCTTGGCGCTTCATGCGCTTGTAATCCTCGTCATCCTGCTCGTAATTGCTGCTCGAAGATGAGAAGAACTGAGGATCGAATTCAGTGTTATTTACCGGCTGCGCAGAAGTGGTGTTCACGGGATCCTGACCCGGCATAACCGGTTGCGGATACTCCGTTGTCGGATAACTGATGTTTTCCGGTTCGTTCTCCTTTTTCCTGATCTTTGCGATATTTCTGAATGTTGAGCTCATCATCACAACCACCATAGTTGTCCAGATAGCTCCAAAGCCGATCATGAAAACACCGGCGTGAGCATCCGGTCCGTTTTTGAGAGATACAATACCGCCGATCAGCATTCCCAAACCCGTGAGGAAGAACGGAATAAAGATTACCATGGAGATAACCATTGAGAGTTTGGATCCGCCCTTCTCAAAATCGTAATGCACCTCACGGTGTGTACCGCTGGAAGAGGTTGAGAAACCGTTGATACCCATACCCGATACAGGAGGTGCACCGGCTGATGCAGCCTCATAATCAACAGGAACTTCCTCGTATGATGCATCCTTATCCTTCTTGTAGTTCTTGACCGTCATGATGATGATCGGAACAAAGATTCCGCAAACCACGAGCATCGGAACACATGAAGATAAGATCTTCAAAATCCATGCTATTCCCGAGGGATTCAGATTGCTATTTGCTTCTGCTGTTGATTTTTTAAACGCATACTCAAAAGCCTCACCCGGATCCTCACCTGCTTCGAGCTTATCCTGGACATTATTCGCAAAACGTCTGAAAAAGCTTTCCGTGATTATCGGGTCAGTCTCATCGCCCTGGCATGCTTCCCACTGGAAATCCGGAACGAACTTCTCGCCGTTATAGAGCTTAATTGCCTGATCCATCGGGATAGAGTAGACGATTACAAAATGCTGCTCATCACTGTAGCTCTGCACATACATGTCGTAAGTGTAAGCCTCAAGATCCGCATAGGCGTATGTAACGTCCCCTTCGACCCATTCCTTATCCCACAACTCGTCATAAGTCGTGATGATGACCGGGCAGATACCCGTTACATCACAGAAATCATTCATTGCTTTCTCAAGAGACTTGTCATCGGCGATGAGTTCAAACTCATCATATACGCGGGGCGCATCCTTGTACTTGGTCTTGAGCTTTTTTGGCATGTCGCCAATGATGCCGAATGTTCCGCAGAACAAAAAGAATGCAGCAATTATGCATACGAGAACTACCGAAGACTTAGTAGTCCTGGCGGGCATCCTCGATGCATAGATGTACTCATCTTCCCTGCCGTCGGTATAGTGTCTTCTAAACCTTCTTGCTCCCGGAAAATAGTGATGTGAAATGTGGTTGCTGCTACCACCATGCGATCCGCCGTGAGAACCGCCTCCGTGCGAACCGCCACCTGATGAATGTGGCATAATCCTATCCCTTCCTTATCCCTTATTGTTTCGGTACCACTGCGCAGAAAATCAGGTCTTCCACTCCCGTATTTATCAGCGAATGTGAATGTCCTTCCGGACAATAGTGGCACTGTCCTGATTTTACAGGATTTTTGGTATCGTCGTAAAGAACTGTTCCTTCGCCCTTTATGATAAATATCATCTCGCAGTCGCCTTCGTGTTTGTGATAACCGATCGAGCTGCCGGAAGGAAGCTTTCCGTGCATCATCTTGTTGACACCGTCGGTATACATTTTGTTGTAGAAAATACCCTCGCCGCCCTTGAAGCACTCATTAGCCTTCCAGTCGATGTTGTTGTAGTCGATAATCATGAATTTCCTCCCGTTTTTATCTGTGTAACAATGTTACATTTCCTTATTTCATATGGTGTTTGCCCTAGTTAAATGTTTCCAGGGCCTCATCGATGTTTATGTCTGAATATTCGACCTCTCCGGAGAAAGCCCTGGCCACTTCCTGGATGCCGCAGCCTTTCGCAGCGAGGTCAGCAATGAGCCATGTGGCCTCGGCCGCAAATCTCCCTGCTCCCTTGTAGCGATACAGCAGGTAGGCTGCAAAGTTTGCGAGCTCAATGGAATTCTCATCCACAGCCTTATCTTCGTCATCCTCCGTCACAGGCTCTTCGATTATCTTCTCCAAGAGTGTCGTCCACTTATACTCCAGCACTTCCATGCCGTTAAAGATCTCAGCCCTGAGCTTGGAATTCGCGCGCTTGCCGCCGCTGATCTGCTTCATACGCTCAGAGAGCGGCTTAGCTGTATCAAATACGGCCTTTACATAGTCCGGCAGATCCATTTTCGAGCCGTCTTCTGATATCAGCTCGAAAGGCTTCTCGCAGCCCAATACCAGCCTGCAGGCTTCCTCGCATACGAGACCGATGCCGGCTTCCGTGTGATCTTCGAAATTATTGTAGAATCTCGGGTGCTCCTTGCAGATATCGCAGAGGTAGTCCTCACCGTGCTGAATGATCATCTCGCAGAGGTTATCATCCCTCAAAAAAGGGCATCTGCCATCTTCTCTCAGGACGAAACCACCATCCCTGATCTTTGATGCAATGTCGGGATCCTTCATAAAACGCTTTACCGAAGCCTTGTCTATGCCGATCTCCCACCCTGCACAGCATGTATGGAGGCACTCTCCTGCCTTGCATTGGAACTTATTGTAATAGTCAGGCCAAAAAACAGTCACGATAATAACACTTTCATTTTGATTTTAATCACTTATACTGTAATATGACTAATAAGGTTTTGCATCAGTGCTAATTATACTCAAAATCATAGCCCATGTGGAAACCAAAAGTACGAAAGGGATAATAAACATGAGTGCGTTCTTAGATGATGGCGACAAGTTAGAGATAACGTCAGAGTTTAAAGAAACTGAAGCAAAGGTCGACAACGAACCTGAGTTTTCTGATGCACCTGACTTGTCTGACTACAAACCCAGATCCACAGGATTCCAGTTCCAGTTTGGTGCTCCCACCTGGAGCATGATAATCGGCGTAATCGCAATTCTCGGAATCATCGGCGTAGTCGCATTCGCATTCTTCTTCGACAGCAAGAGGATCAGTGCAAGCAGAGCCGAAGCATATGTAGCTCCCACAGTAGCAACAACAGAACCGACAGAGCCCACAACAGCAACGTCCGAATCTGCTACTCCTACTCCCACAAAGAAGCCTACATCAACTCCCACACCCTCACCTACACCCGTACCTGAGGATGACGAGCCCGAGGAAACACAGGCACCGGTTGTTTACAACAATCCTGCTCCCGCTAACAACGATACCGACGAGCCTGATGACGGCGGAGACGACGACAACGGTGGCGGCGAAGGCGGCGACAACGGCGGCGGCGAAGGCGGCGACAATGGTGGCGGCGAAGGCGGCGGCGAAGGCGGCGACAACGGTGGCGGCGAAGGCGGCGACAACGGCGGCGGAGACACACCTGCTTAAGTTCCAAACAAAGACTTCAGAGAGGTTCCGGATTCCGGGACCTCATTTATTTGCTTTGAAATAGCCCTTGAGTATAATTACCTTTAGCAGAAAGAGAACGCTTAGCGCCTGTGGCGGGTCCGGCACGATTCTTTATCTGGCTTCGCAGGCAGCCGTATCGTGTACGATCTTGTACATCCAAGAAATTTCTTGGATTTAATGATTTCTCTTTCTGCTTAATTTTTGGAGGATTTATGTCGCTTACAGATAAGCTTTTCGAGAAGAGCGCATGGGAGAAGTTCTACAGTTACAAATCAGCTCTCCACTGCTCCAAAAAGTTCACCCGCGAGCTGCGTGAATTCATCGACTCGGAATCTTATCTCAAGTACCAGTCAGAGATCACTTCATGCAAGGATCTCCCCCTGCCCTCCAAATCAATAATCAGCAAGATGAGCAGCCAGAAAAAGCGCACGGTCTACAAGTACCCGTATGAGTTCAACATGATGCTTAAGCTCCTCACTTACCTGGTCCTGCGCAAGTACGATTACCTCTACACACAATCCCTGTATTCATTCCGTCCCGGTGTCTGCGCGAAAGATGCCATCGTCTCCATAACGCGCACCCGCGACCTTCATTCGCTCTATTCATACAAGGTCGATGTCAGCAATTATTTCAACTCTATTCCCGTCGATAAACTGACTTCACTTCTGGATGAAACCATCACTGATGATCCGCAGTTACTGCAGTTCATGAAAGCATTATTATGCGAAGAAAAAGTGCGTTCAGGCAATGAGTTGATCGTTGAACAGAAAGGCATAATGGCCGGCACTCCTATCGCATCTTTCTATGCGAATCTTTATCTCAAATCTTTGGACGAATGGTTCCACTCGAGAGGCATTTTATATGCGCGTTATTCTGACGACATAATTGTTTTCGCGAAGACCGAAGAAGAGATACTCTCATACAAAAATGTGATCCTTGATCACCTGCACGAAAAGGGCCTCACGGTTAATCCCGATAAGGAAGTTTTTGCAACGCCCTCCGACGGATTTACGTTCCTCGGTGTTGAAGTCAAAAACGGCGACATTGATATCGCTCCCACATCTGTTGTTAAGCTTAAACAGAAGATGCGCCGTAAGGCACGCGCGCTCTCTCGCTGGTACCACCGCCAAGGTATATCAGGTGACAAAGCAGCTGCTGCATTCATACGCATATTCAATCACAAATTGCTTGAGGTCAACGACGACTCCGACCTCACCTGGAGTCTGTGGTTCTTCCCTGTTATTACCACACCCAAAAGTCTTCACGTGATCGATCTCTACGCGCAGGATCTGCTGCGTTATCTGATCAGTGATACGCACACGAAGTCACGCTATAACGTGCGTTACGAGGATCTGAAAGCTATGGGTTACCGCAGCCTCGTGCACGAGTATTATCTGCATAAGGAAAAAGAATAAACAAAAATCCGGCGGCATTTCGGGCACTCACGCACCGTACTCCGCCGCCGGATTTTCGCTTTATTTCATTATTACTCAGCTACTAACATATTGTATGCTTCGATCTTTCTGATTCTTGCAGTCTGCAATAATGCGAGGAAGAAAGATACGATTGCAAATCCTACTCCGATTGCAACTACGCCTATTACAGGTACATCGAAGTTGCACTGCATAAGTCCGAATGCTCTCATGTAGATCGACATGTAAGGGTTAACTACATGATAGGATACGATTGAGAACACGATGATCGATACAATGATCGAAGGCATGAAGCTCAATGCTGTCTGGAGCATGAGGCTTCCTGATGTGTAACCCAGTGCCTTGTAGATTCCGTAATCCTTACGCTTGTTGTAAACAAGAGCCTTAATGAGCAGGAAGAGGATCAGTGCGATGACTACTACTGAGATCGCAACCATCAGCACGAGCATGATCGTTGAGATACCTCTGAAAGTTGACATGCTGCCGCTCATGAGTTCGCTAAAGTTGATAGTGTTAACTACGTGGCCATCGAACTTTTCCTTTACTTCGTCGATAACCTTTGTTGTAGCTTCAACGTTCTTGTCGAGATCTGTTGATTCATCAACGAGATCGAACCAGAACCATGAAGGCATCATGTCCATATCTAATACACGGCCAGCGCCTTCGTAAGTGAGGATTGCTTCACGTCCGTTGTTGTTTGTTGTCTGGATGAGACCTGTGATCAGGTACTCGTAAGAGTTGTCACCGTAATCGATCTTGATCTTATCGCCAACGTTATAGTCATATGCTTTTGCAAAGCTGCCGCTTACTGCTACTTCGTTATCGAACTGAGGAATTCTGCCTTCATAGCAGAGATTCGGATTTGACATGAGGGATGTATCTTCAACAACATAAGTGAAGAACTTTACTTCGTCGTTGTAGTAGAAGTATGTGTAGAACATCTCTCTGATGTTTGTGATGTCATCACGTGAATTAACGTATTCACGGATCTCATCTTCCTTTTCCTTGTCGCTTACAACTACACCGGCACAAACTTCTGTTGCGAAGATCTCCATCTTGGGATCACGGCTGAAGTTCTCATACATGAGAAGTGAGATGATGCATGCGAAGATCATAAAACCTACTACGAAGAATGTGATGACATTCTGCTTCATGTTTCCGAACAGAGTCTTCATTGCAAGGCTCATGTTGAGGCTCAAAGAAGATTTTGTGAGGTCTACGTGATTTCTCTTGAAGTTGTGTGATTCAACACCTTCACGGAGTGCAACGATCGGCTGGATCTTTGAGATCTTAGCAGCGTTGATGAGTGTAACGATAAGTGTAAAAAGGACTACAAAAGCGATCGGGATTACAGTTGCCAGAACGTTGAATGATACCTGGTAAGGAATGCCCATCTGACCTACGATGAGGCCTGCCATGAAAGGCATGAAAACGTATGAGAGAATGATGCCTGCGATGCTTCCAATGCATGCGATGATAAGGAACCAGACGACGAGTGAACTCTTGATGTTTGAACCGGTATAACCGATAGCCTTGAGTGCGCCCAATGTCTTCATGTTTTCCTTGATGTAGTTGCCGATGGAATTTGCAAGCATCATTGCAACTGCTGCTACGATTAGCGTTGTGAGAACGAGCATTGATACTGCAAGAATGAGACCGATGAATGTTCTGTTGCTGATAACATTGTCGAGCTGATCTCCAACTAATACAGCATTGGGATTGACCTTAATTGCTTCGTTGCTTGTTCTGATGCTGAACTCACCGTTGTTTACGCCGTCCTTGAGATCGTAGATGATGTTGATCGTATCGAGCTCTTCGTCCCAGATCTTCTTATAGCTCTCGTCATCAACAACAAGAGAGAATCTTCCGTTGTTGTTGCATCCGCCGTAAGCAAGATTCAGGAAACCTCTTACCTTGAAGCTGTATGTCTTGCCTGAATTATCGTATTCAAATGTATCACCGGTCTTAAATCCGCCTGCAGTTGAGAACTGATAAGGAAGATAAATGTAGTTTTCCGTAATGGATGTGTCTTCATATGCTACTTCAAATCTGTTCATCTCCCTGCCAAATGCAGAGCTGTCACTTACGCTTACTACACCTGTTGTGTTGCCGCCGCCAAATGACAGAGACAGCTGTGGATATGTGATGTTGCGGTATACGAAATATCTGTCTGTATCGTTACCGATTAGTTCTTCGATCTTCTCATCGTCAAAACCTTCGAGGCCGTCCTGGATCGTGATGAATCCGTCGCCTGCGTTAAGTCTTTCTGCTTCTTTCGATGCCATCGGATATGCGTCGAAGAAGATCAGGAGCGATACACCGATGAGGCAGGTTGCGATAAGCATCAGGAGGAACAGTCCTACTGACGTACCTCTGTTTTTTCTGAGGTTCGATTTTGTGAGTAATAATGTCTTGTTCATGATTACCACCCCATCTTTGCGAGGAAGTCATTGAGCTTCTGATGACGCTCGTGATCTCCGGATACGTACTTTCCGAGGTTGCATTCGCCTGCGATCTCACCGTCCTTAACGTAAAGGATGCGGTTGCCTCTTCTGGCACTTGTGATATCGTGTGTAACCATTACGATCGACTGACCTTTCTCATTGAAATGAGTGAGAACGTCGAGTACTGCCTTACCTGTGTGTGAGTTCAAAGCACCTGTAGGTTCATCTGCGAAAACGAGCTTCGGATCGTTGATGAGTGCTCTTGCGATACCTACTCTCTGTGCCTCACCGCCTGAGATCTGTGTGGGGAACTTATTCCACATTGACTCTTCGATGCCTACTGCCTTGAGGAGCTCTCCTGCCTTCTTTGCGAGAACTTTCTTGTCTCTGTATACGAGAAGTCCTGCTGCCATGAGGTTATCCATGAGGCTCATTGATTCAACGAGATATACCTGCTGGAAAACGAATCCGCAATTGCTTCTTCTGAAGACTGCGAGCTGGTCTGTATTCATCTTTGTGATCTCAGTACCATCGAAAGATACGCTTCCCAGTGTGGGCTTATCCATTCCGGATAATGAGTAGAGCAATGTTGACTTGCCTGCGCCTGATGCGCCCATTATGATCGTGAAGTCACCTTCATATACTTCAAAATCTATGTTTCTTAAAACGTGCTGCTGTACGCCGCCGTTGGAAAATGTCTTACAAAGTTTCTTGGTTTCAATAATGTTTTTCATGTCTTGCGACCTCCTTATAGCACAAAGGATATTCTTTTAACCCTTAAATGCCTTTAAGGAACCCTTAAATAGTTCTTAAATCGTTATCTTTCTGAGAAATCCTTATTCTATAAGGACTCTATACGTTTTCCTGCCTGTTTTGACTGGGTTTTCCCTTATTCTTTCCCTTACATAGGTGTTCAGCGTAGTACTGATCCTGTTATGTCCAAGCATTTCCTGAACATCCTTAGGCGATGCTCCGCTCTTAAGAAGATTAGTAGTAAAGAGACTCTATCACTATCGCGATACGCTCAGCAAACTTCAGTGTCTTCTTCCGGGTTTAGTCATCTTCTGCTCATACATTTTCGCGTCAGCGATCTTAAGGAATTCCTCCAATTTCCCAAACGAATCCATATCAGTCATATAAGACCCGCAACTGTAATCCAGCTTATATTCCTTGTTATTGGCATCGTTATACTCATCAGTTAGTTTTCTTAACTGTTCGATGAATCTGTTAAGACGCGCTTCAGAATAATCCGGCGCAAATATACAGAACTCGTCTCCACCTGTTCTGCCTGCTATCTCACCTGCGGCGCAGACACGCTGAATAATTCCAGAAAGCGCCCTTATAGCGCGATCACCTTCGAGATGCCCGAATTCATCATTGATGTGCTTAAGACCATCCATATCGATGACGATTGCACATATAGAATGACTCTCCGAGAATCCGGAGATCACCTTGCGCGTCACTTCATCAAATCCCCTTCTGTTGAGCATTCCGGTCAGGCCATCAGTTGTACTGAGTTCCTCCAACTTAGAGATCAATTTGCCTATCTGATCATTCTGTTGAAGAGTACTAAGAGTCAAGCTGAGATTGTGCAGCCACACATTATGAAATTCATCGAAGATATCCTTATCCTTCATCTCAACTACGGTATATCCGAATATCTTGTTATTATGGTGTGCAACCATAACATAATATACATGGCACCTGTCGGATCCGGACTGCGGTATGAGTGTCAAGGAATCGAAGAAGTGCTGACTCTTTGTGTATTCCTTATTCTTATCGATCCATATAACAGGGACAAACTTCCCTGAAGGACCTGAGAATTCGCTGTCGTACGCCGGCTTTCCTGCAGGATCCACATGTACCATCATAAAGAATGAAAGATACTCTCCAAAGTTAACTGAATCTTCAGCAAATATGCTTTCCATCTTTCTGACGCTGTCTGCCTTATTGAGCTTGATCATAACCGATTCAGATGTACTGATAGCAGAAGCAAGTATTCTCTTTTCATCTTGCAACCGGTCTATCTTCTCGAGCACATGCCTGTACTCAAGAGGCTTACATCCGCAGGATTGGGAATAAATAGGCTTGGGTGAAACGCGGAGATCATGCCTCGATGCATCTCCTCCATCAGACAGATCGATCAGGAATTTGAGCGCCCTTTGTGCAATTTCCGTGCGTTCACGGGTCACAGATGAAAGATGGGGAAGGTATTCTTTGCCTTCAATGGTCCCGTCATATCCGGTTACAACGATATCCTCAGGAACATTTATTCCTTGCTGTCTGAGCGCATTTATAAGTGAAATAGCCATATAGTCATTGGCACAGACTATGGCCTCAGGGCGCTCCGGAAGAGTCAGGAAATAGTGAGCAGCCTCCACGCCCTTGTTATACCAGAAATCGCCCTCGAACATTCCGGCTCCGTCTTCAGGAAAACCATATTCCCTCATAACAGTCCTGAATTCGGCGAGACGTGTCCGGGCATCCGGATGTTTGAGATAACCCGACATGAATGCTATATGGGTAAAATGATGATGATCGATAAGATGCTCCACCATCCCGCGAAGTCCGCCTGCATCATCAAATTCTATGTTGTAGAAACCTTCAACGTGGCTGCTGATAGATATCACAGGACACTTTGCGGTGCGGAGCTTGCGCTCGACTTTTTCAGCCATACCCTCAATGTTATATCCTTCACCATCAAAAATAATACCGTCAAACTGATCCAGATTCACATAATCCAGAAATCCTGTTTCCTGATCCTCATCCACGGAAGTTATATTACGAAGCTTTCCAAAAGAATTGAAATATATAAGATCAATGTCGAATTCTTCGGCAGCGATATTTAGAGCCCGGCAAAGATCGCGCTTATATCTGCTGGTAAGTGAGCATCCGAATACCGCTATTCTTTTACGCCTGCGCATGTCTATTCTCCACTTAATTCAATACTGTTGAGTTTTTCAATCTAAAACTTATAAGCGAATACTATCACAGACAGGAGCATGAATGCTGATTTTCACAAATTCATTACAGAATGTTTAGGTTTGTTAACGGAAAACATCACACGCACCTCAGGAAAACCGCTGTCTCAAGCCCCTTTTCAAGGTTCTTAAGCTCTAATTTACCATCCATCTTTTCCATGAAATAGTTGGCCAGATACAGGCCCAATCCTGCACCGTCCTTGCTCTCTGAATTGCTGCCTCTCTTATACTTCTCCTTAAGCAGAGGGAGCTCTTCAGGCTTAACGCCGGGACCTTCATCTGAAATCTTAATAACAAGATATTCTTCCTGCAGTTCTGCACTTACCTTCATCACCGTATCAGCATACTTATATGAGTTCATGAAGATGTTATCGAATACCTGCTGCATTCTGAGTTTATCCATGTATACGGTGCAGTCAGGAATCTTAAATCCGCCTGCCTTGTTCATGTAATCAGAATTCTTAATAAGAGTAGTGATGTAATCAGATTCATACGCACCGGGATTTACCGCGATCTCAGTTACATCCTGAACACTTGAATTAAACAGGTTATCAACGAGTGATTTTATCTGGTCAGTCTTAACGTTTATAACGTTAAACATTTCCTTAGTGCGTTCTTCTTTTGTTACTTCAAAACCGATCTCTGAAGTTGACTTGATCGATGCAACAGGAGTCTTGATGTCGTGTGATAATTTGGCGACCATTTCCTTCTTGTCGTCGCTCGCTTTTTTCTCTGCCGCACGTGCCTTTTTAAGTTCCGTTCTCATGAGATCGAATGCTTCGGTGAACTCACCGAAAACATGTCCCTTATCCATCGTAAGCGGCAGATCGAGATTGCCTTCAGCAACTCTCGTCGCGAAAGAATTAAGCTTCTTAAACGGCTTTACGACCTTCATGTCGATATAGACATACCATGCAACAACAATGACTACCTGGAGTACTCCGACAACAACAAAAAGGATAACGATATTACGCTTAACTTCTTCTAACTGCTGGTCCATGCTGTAGTCGAAAATAACCTTGCCTACAGCCTCTCCGTCAACAGTAAGATCAAGTATCAGTCCGCGTGTTTTAATCGCGTCATTAATCGTCTCGGACAGGCCGTCACGTGTCTTGTAAACAAGCTTCTCATCATTATCAATAATGACGTAATCAAGCTGGTTATTATACTTCGAAGCATCACCGTAATTCAGGCTGATCGAATACATGCATTCGTTGACTTTGACAGGATCAGTTTTAATGTCCTTAATCCTTGTTACCATGAAATAACACATCAAAGCTTCAGCAATGAATATCAGAATTAATACAATGATGAACGGTGATTTTTTCATGTCGATTATTCAGGTGCTATGAACTTATAGCCTTCCTTCCAGACAGTGATGATGTACTTGGGATCCTGCGCATCTTTCTCAATCGCTTCCCTGATTTTTCTGATGTGAACATTGAGTGTTCCATCCGTTGTGAACTTGTCGTTCCATACGTTATCGAAGATCTCATTTTTGGTAACGAGTCTGTTTTTATTCTCAATGAGATAGTTCAAAAGTTTCCACTCGATCGATGTGATCTTCTTCTCTTCACCATTAACGAAAACAGTCTTGTTAACTGTATCCATTCTGAGGTATCCGTCGTCAAAATCCGACTTGGGTGCAGCCTCTGTTTCAGCACCTCCGAAACGCTTCAGAACGACCTTAACTTTCGCGAGTAAAACACCGAGTGAATACGGCTTTTCGATATAGTCGTCACCGCCGATGTTAAGCGCGATGATCTTGTCGTCATCAGTATTTCTGGCTGAGATAAAAAGTATCGGAATGTTAAGTGTCTGACGTATCTTTTTGCAGAGTTCAAAACCGCTTCCGTCAGAAAGATTTATATCAAGCAAAACGAGATTCGGCTCGTTATCTTTTAAGAATGCTTCTGCTTCAGCGCTGCTGTAAACAGCAGCCGTCTTAACGTCGAACATATTGAAATATTCACACGTGTTATTCGCGAGTTCTTTCTCGTCATCAATTATCAGACAATCGTATTTCATAAATTCCCCTTAATAATCTATCTCTTCCATGCCGTATGGAGTATCACGATACAGGCGCACTTCACTTTTTGCCGCACCGAAATCAGCCAGGTCGATCGCTACAAAACTCTCTCCGTTCTTATCCTTGAAATAATAAGCAGTACCACTGGGCATTCCGTCGTGATCCGGGAACAATATATCAACTTCATTATAAGGAATGAACTGATCTACATATGCTCCCAATGAATCAAGATAAACTGCATCCGCATCGTAATTATCGTGAACATAATCGATAATCGAATATGTGTTTGAACCTGAAAAATGCTTGGTCTTGGCGTCGTAAGAACCGATGTATACATTTCCTTCAACATACATCAGATATTCAGTCGGCCGGAGATTTTTGACATCGTATTTTGTGAGAGTCTCATCGAACTCTTTTGCACATGCCTCTGCATTTCTTCCACTCGCGCGGTCCTTAAACGTAATGATAAACAAGTAATGATCGAAAGAATAACTCATATTGTATTTGCTCTCTAACTTTGACAGATCATCTTCAGTCTCATCGAGCAGATAAGTGTGATACAGCTTCTCAAAATCAGAAGAAGTATCCTCCTGGTAGCCGAAATTACTTCCGTCGATATTTATCGATGTCATGCGTGAAGTAACCGTATACTCAATTCCGGTTTCCTTGTCTTCAAGATATACGGTACGCACCGCATCATTGCCGGAACCCTTGTGTTCTTCTCTTACAAATGTGCAGTCACCGTAATTTGATTTGGCATATTTAATGAGATCACTTTTGCTTAACACGTGACATGAGCAAAGCATCACGCCAATCACAAAAAGCATAACCGTTACAACTGATTTCTTATGTGCTTCCCACACTCTTTTACTAACCATTTAATCTACCTATCCCTTAATATATTGATTAACAAAAGAATTTTACTTCAAAACGGGATAATATGCTAATTACAATGAAATAACGAAGGCCTTTTTATATTCGTCACCTAAGTGGTAACGGTTGACCTCAGGATTCTGTACGAGCTTTAAATTAAAACCGTGCATGTCACAGATACGGTTTGACAGTGGAAGACCCAGTCCCGTACCGCCGCCGGTAGATCTGGATTCATCGCCTGTATAGAACGGCTCGAAAATATGCTCCTTAACATCATCCGGGATCTCATTGCCTGAATCGGCAACAAAGATACGCACGTCTTCTGCAGTCTTTTCAGATTCTGATGTAATCGATACCTTGATCTTAATACCCGAAGGATTGTGACGCATTGCGTTGGTAATGAGATTGTTTACGACACGTGAGAACTGCAGATTATCTGCCTGAATGTAAATCGGTCTGTCCGGAATATCAACATCGATCTCATCACCTGCTGCTTCAATGTCAGTGAAATTAAATGCGCAGCATGAACGTACAAGCTCGCAGAGATCCACATTTGTTTTCTTGATGGTGAAGCCTTCGCTGTCGAGTTTAACGTAATCCAAAAGAAGTGCAACAACTTCATTCATACGGTCGCTCTTTGCCATTATCGCTTCGTGATATTCAGCGTGCTTTGCCTCAGGAACGATGCCGTCGTTTAATGCCTTCGCATAACCGTAAACTGTTGTCATCGGAGTCTTCAGATCGTGAACGATGTTGGAGATCATGAGATAGCGGCGCTTCTCCTCTTTGCGTCTCTCCGCTTCTTTCTCGCGTTCAATGATACGGATCTCGCGTGACATGGATACCGAGAACAGAATTCCTCCGACAACATACGGCGTAACCAGAATAATTGCCGTAACGATAAGTGCGAGGATCAGAAGACCTGCACTCTTCGGATCGCGCGAAAGTTCTTTTAACGTATCAGAAGCTGCAACAACATCGTTGCCCTGCTTAGATAACAGACCGTTCAAAAATGCATTGATGGCTTCAGGCGATACCCTGAACAGAGGAAAGATCTTGTTGACCAATGAAGACGTCAGAAAAACGAATGCAATGAGAAACAGGTTTTCCACACTGCCGATATTGAGCAGCGTATCCAGTTCGAATGATTTGATCAGTGCGGGAACTATAACAGTATTCGTGAGGAGCACTACCGCGAACTCAATAATGCTCGTGAAAATAAGGATTATGAAAAATCTGGTGAGAATAAATCCTCTCAGCTGTTTTTCAGTGTTCACCTTCTGCTCCCCTCCGAATGTTCCTTAAACTTCCAGTCTGTAACCCAGTCCGCGCAATGTCTTGATATAGCGTGAAGGGTCTTCATCGAGTTTTGTGCGGAGCTTGCTTATTGCAACCATGATGTTATTGTCTGCAACGAAATAATCCTCGCCCCATGCATACTCATAGATCTGCTGCTTTGTATATACCTTGCCTGGATGCTTCATAAGGAGTTCCATGATCTTGAACTCAACGGATGTGAGATCCATGGCAACACCGTTTTTAACGAGAACACACTTGTCCGTATCAAGGACCAGATCACCGCAAGTGATCTTCTCAACTGTCTCTTCAGCTCCGCCCAGAGAATGGAATCTTCTTAAGAGTGACTTTACTCTGGCAACAACTTCCAGAGGATTAAAAGGCTTGCAGATATAATCGTCTGCACCGATGTTAAGACCTAAGATTCTCTCTGCATCAGCTGTTCTCGCGGAGATGATCATTACGGGAACATTGCTTACTTCCCTGATGTCCTTAAGAACGTGGATGCCGTCCTTGCCGGGCATCATGACATCGAGCAGGATAACGTCGGGGTTGAAACTGTCCATTGCGCCAGCAACTTCTTCGCCTGTTCCGACATCAAATACTTCGAATCCGTCGTTCTCGAGATAGAGCTTCAGAAGGTTTCTGATCTCCTTCTCATCATCTGCGATCAATACTTTGTTATTCATAATTCTCTCCCCGTTTTCAAAGCCAACCGGAGGAGACTGATCTCCTCCGGCATGCTTATTATAACCTATTCCTATTTCCAAATTTCCTTATTCTATCCGTATTCCCAAATTTCTTATCTATCCCTTAATTCCGTTTCTATTCCTATCTTATTCCCTGTATTACTTTACATCGATGCCGTACTTGAGTGACTCATAGAGTGCTGCATCTGTTGAAGCCTTGTAAGGTCCTACAAAGAAGATCTCGAGGAGACCTAATGTGCAGAGTGAGAGGAAATCCCAACCGATGAATGAGAGGTCGAGGATGAATGACTTCCACTTGTTGCCCTTCATGAGCTTCTTGCTCTCTGCCTGAGCTTCCTTGAAGCTGATGTTAGGATTCTCACTTACGATATAAGGTACGAGTCTGTATTCATAAGCCTTAACGATACCGGGAATGATGAAGAGCAAGCTCCAGAGCCAGATAAAGAGGTCTGTCATGAATGCTGTCTTAACTACATTCTTATAGTGTGAGTCAAATACATATACGATATTTGAGAGCTTAGCAGGTTCATCAAGGTTCTTTCTGAAGAACTTCCTGCATCCGTATTCAAACGGTGCGAGGAGTAAGTATCTGATTGCGAGAGAAACTGCTATAACAAAGATCATTAACAGGAAACCGATTATTCCGATTACAAAGATTGCTGCTACCGGAATGTCATCATCTGTTGAATCTGGATCTGATGTGTATGTGAAATCTACATTTCCGTCATCGTCATAATCGATATCAACATTTACTGTAGTATCGCCGTCAGTAACATCACCGTTCTCGTCTTCAACCTTTTCGTTGATCGCCTGGCCGAAGATCTGTCCTCCGTTGCTTGCGAGACTGCCGTAGCTGCTGCCCTGGCTGTTAGCGCCGATTACTACCGAGAGGATCAATGCAACTAAAACGCACTTCCAAAAATTTGAGTAAAAGCTGCTCTTACCTTTTTGCTTAACACTTTTCCTTGTCCACATATTTGCGTCCACCTTTCCTATTTGTTCCGATTGGAACATTTCCTTGTTCCTATCCCTTACACTGACAATTCTAAACGTCCAACCTTAACCTCCAAATCGGTAAACCTTAACTTAAACTTAACAAGCAGATTTGCTACAATAAGGTTATTCGAGCGTCGAAAGAGGGATAGTTAGATGGCTGAGAACGTTAAGATAATCAATGAAGTTACTATGTCTGATACTGACGTTAAATGCCCAGGATGCGGCGCTACCGTCAAGTACGATCCTGCAACACTTAAGATGGTGTGCCCTTTCTGCGGCACGTCCAAAGAATTACCCCAGCCTGAAGCAGGCGCGGTAATAGAAGAACTTGATTTCAATACTGCCATTCAGAGAGCAAGCGTTAACTGGGGTACGGTACGTAAACTCGTCGTATGTTCCAACTGCGGCGGCCAGTCCATCTACGAAGCATCACAGGTATCCGGATGCTGCCCGTTCTGCGGATCCACAAGCGTTATGCCTGCCGCTGAAAATGAGCAGATCATGGCGCCCGGCGCAGTCGTTCCTTTCGCTGTGGACAGCGAGAAGGCTCAGCGTTGTTTCGTTGATCATCTGAAGCGGAAGAGATTCGTTCCCAAGAGCGTTTTCAACGTAAAGCTTGATAACTTCATCGGCATGTATCTGCCCTTCTGGACATACGATACGGATACGGTTTCATCCTATGTTGCCGAGATTGGTTACAAGCACAGGAACAGTGACGGAGATACCTATTACACATATAAGAAATACAAGGGTGTCAGAAACCAGTTCATAGATGACATGATCGTCTATGCAACCGACAAGGTACAGCATCCTCACATCTCCAAAGTTCAGAACTTCTACTTCGACAGGATGGTTCCCTATAAGCCTGAATATCTTGCAGGCTTTGTTGCAGAGCGTTACACGGTCGGTCTTAATGACGGTTGGGAAAGAGCAAAGGTACAGATCACCGAGAAGCTTAAGCACGATATCGGTGAATACGAGAGAGTCAGAAACCGCGGTGACAGGGTCGGAAAAGTAAAGCTGTCGACCAACTACTACAACGTTAAATTTAAGTACATCCTCGCACCGATGTATCTTGCGACTTACACATATGGTGGAAAAACATACAGCGTAGCCATCAACGGACAGTCAGGTGAAACATACTGCGATGCACCTTCCTACCTCTGGAAGCTCATTCTGTTCATCGCACTCGGTGTCATTACTGCACCTGTTGTTATGGGAATGATCCAGCTGATCATCAATTCGATATTTTCATTATTCTCTTAAATCTGTGAGAGCAACGCGCTTGCCAAAGCGGTATATTTTGTATCGCCGCCGTTTTCAGATGCAAACTTAAGATATTCCTTTGCACGGTCAGGCTGACCCTTAAGAACGAGCACTTTGCCAATTGCATGTGCGTAACTTACTTTTGTAATCTTTATCTTCATAAGGTTCTCATCCGAATATTTTGAGAGGTAATACTCTTCAGCGCCGTCCAAAATGCCCTTCTTGATGTTAAGTGCATATTCCATTTCAGTAATATTCTGTTCGCAGAGCTTGATTAAACGCTGATTTTTAAGGTTAGCCTTATGTGCTCTTAAATCACAAAGTGTTTTCTCTGCCTGATCAATAAGACCTCTGTCCAGATAGAATGACATCATGAAACGGTAATAATCAGTTTTATGCTGCTTGGATGTTATCTTTTGGCAGCAGTCAAATACTGAGTCATAATCACCTAACATGTTATATCCGAGAGCCAAATAATCTGCATAAGAAGACTTCATCGCTGCCCCGCGTACTTTACCCATTCTCTTATCGAGCCTGTCCATATACTCACGGACATTACAGTCATAAATACATGACATAACTTCCTTGTTAAACAATTTCAGTGCGATCACTGTAAGTACGATTATTTCAACGGCTACTAAAAACAAAACAATAATCAGTGCGGGAACCATAAGATGATCATTGTGATAGGTAATCAATCCTGCCAAAACAATGAACAATGCAGCAATGGCATAATAGGTAATTCTTAAGCTTTTATAGCATGAATACATATCTACTCCTTATTAATCCTCTGTAATCCTATTAATCCCCAAACCAACATTAGACATTTTAGTGGAAAGAGCCTTTAACCGCAAGCAAAGTAACATTGTTACGAATTTTTGCAGGCATAAAAAAAGCACCAATCATTTGATTGGTGCTTGGCTCCCCGAACAGGACTTGAACCTGTGACATTTCGGTTAACAGCCGAACGCTCTACCGACTGAGCTATCGAGGAATTTAATCCGGCAGCAATCTATCTTCCCGGGCCGTTGCCAGCCGAGTATT
>JAEEGJ010009812.1_pt1 | contig 25328 bp, 18 predicted proteins | sample 8958761 | NCBI WGS metagenome assembly JAEEGJ01 (sample SAMN16246546, study PRJNA631951) | gut metagenome | biome: gut microbiome; feature: rumen; material: RS-attached | host: Bos | place: Iran: Karaj | collected 2018-10 | reverse complement strand
TATTCATTTAAGTCGAATAAGTGGGGCCTATAGGGCTCGAACCTATGACCCTCTGCTTGTAAGGCAGATGCTCTCCCAGCTGAGCTAAGACCCCGTGTCTCAACCGACTTGATTAGTATACAAAAGCAGTGCTTGAATGTCAAGCATAATTTTCAAAAAAATGCGGAAAATTTCACAGCCCCAAAACAGCGCATTACGAGAACCTTGCGCACCCCTGACAACCCGCACAACCAAGGCCCGGAGACTGCATATCTTTGTACGATCCGAGCAGGCAAACAGCATGTGCCGCGATGCCTTCCCCCGCCCCTGTAAAGCCCAGTCCCTCCTCGGTAGTGGCCTTAACGTTAACGCAGGATACCTCGATCTTAAGAGCCTTTGCAATGTTCTCTCGCATGGCATCGATATGGGGGCGCATCTTGGGCGCCTGGGCGAGAATCGTGGCATCTATATTCTCGACATAGTAGAGCTTCTCCTGGAGCAAATCGCCCACATGCTCGAGGAGCTTGATGCTGTCGGCGCCTTTGTAGCGCTCGTCGGTATCGGGGAAGTGAAGCCCGATATCGCCAAGAGCGGCAGCGCCGAGAAGCGCATCCATAACGGCGTGGGTAAGGACATCCGCATCGGAGTGTCCGAGGAGTCCCTTCTCGTAAGGGATATCCACGCCGCCTATAATGAGCTTACGGCCTTCCGTAAGCTTGTGAACATCGTAACCGTGTCCTATTCTCATTTACATCCTTTCGGGTGCTTCAAAGCCGAGCATGCCTATGCATGTCTCCAGCACCTTCTTTGTAAGATTGATAAGTGCAATGTATGAGCCCTGCTTCTTAGAATCTTCCTCGGACAAAATCTTGGTCTCGTGATAGAAAGAGTTGAAAGCGTTGGCAAGATCGTAGATGAATGTACAAATCTTGCTGGGCGCAAGTTCCTCATAGGCAGCTTCCACTGTCTGTGAGAAGTAAGTAAGTTCCTTCATAAGTTCTTTCTCGGAAGCGTTGTCGATGCCGGCAATCTTACAGTCTTCGACCTTCTTGCCTGACTGAACGAACTTTTCCAGAATAGACTTAATACGAACGATAGTGTACAAAATGTAAGGACCTGAGTTGCCTTCAAAGGAAATAAAGCGGTCCATATCAAAAATATAATCCTTGGAAGGAATATTGGATAAATCACCGTAACGAAGTGCAGCGCGGCCTACTATCTGAGAAATGCGCTTAGCGTCTTCTTCGCTCATATCCCTGTTTTCTTTGATCTTGGCATAGGTAGCCTCGTTAATATCGTTCATGAGGGTTTCAAGGCGCATAACGCCGCCGTCACGGGTCTTGAAGGGCTTGCCGTCCTTACCGTTCATGGTACCGAAGCCTACGTGGGCAAGGTTGGTATCTTCGTCTACGAGCTTGGTCTTGTGAGCGCAGCGGAATACCTGCTCAAAGTATAAGTCCTGACGCTTGTCGGTAAGGTAGATGAAGCGATCGGGATTGTATTTTTCCTTCCTTGCCATGATGGTAGCAAGGTCGGTGGTGTTATAGAGAGATGCTCCATCGGACTTAAGGATAATGCAGGGAGGCATTTCCTTGGTGTCTGTGTCTTCCTTAACGTCAACCACAAGAGCGCCTTCGCTGATGTAAGCGTAGCCGCCGTCCTTCATATACTGAACCATGCCGGGAATTACGTCGTGCACGGAAGATTCACCGTTCCAAAGGTCGAAGTGTACACCGAGATTGTCGTAAATACGACGCATGTCGGTTACGGAAACATTAATGATATGGTTCCAGAGTGCGCGGTATCCGCGAACGCCGGACTGAAGCTTGTAAGTAGCTTCCTGAGCTTTCGCCTTGTACTCGTCGTCTTCTTTGGACTTCTTGGAAGCTGTGGGATAAATCTCCTCAAGGTCTGCTACGGTAAAAGGAGGCTCCGAAGGATACTCTCCTGTGTAAGCGTCGTCAAAATAAGGTAAATCGGGCTTGCGCAAAGAAAGCTCGTGCATAATAAGACCCATGGGAGTACCCCAGTCGCCCAAGTGAATGTCGCTGATGGTCTCGTGACCCATGTACTTACAGATACGGTTGATTGCATCACCGATAACGCCGGAACGCAAGTGACCTACGTGAAGTGCCTTGGCTACGTTGGGTCCGCCGTAATCGAGCATAATCTTAAGGGGATGAGCTGCAGGCTCAAAGCCGAACTTGTCATCCTCGCTCATCTTAGCCACGTACTGCGAAAGAAAGTCGGGATTAATGTTTAAGTTAATAAATCCGGGCATAACAGCATTAACTTCGGAGAATACCTTGCTGTCCTTGAGGTTCTCGGCTACAGCATTGGCGATGTTAATAGGTGCTGTCTTTAAAGCCTTGGCAAGAGCCATGGCGTCGTTACACTGGTATTCGCAGAGGTCGGGGCGGTTAGATACGCTTACCTTACCTGCTGCCTTGTCATAACCTGCCTTTTCAAAAGCAGACATGACCTCTTCTGATATAAGTTCAAGTATTTTTTTCATAATTAATTTCCTCTTTTCGAAAACGGACAGCCACAGTAGTCCTGGCGGTAGAGTCCGTATTTGTCGCTTAATTCAACGGAATGCTTAAAGCCTTCCTTCTTTTTAAAGTCGGAGCACAGCCATGAAACGCCTTCTTCACGCGCTATACGCTCTCCTATTTCATTAATTAAACGGGCATCCTTAAGGGGGCTTAAAGTTAAGGTGGTGGCAAAATAATCATAGCCCTCGGCCTTGGCCTTACGGGCAGTCTCGCGTAATCTTAACTCAAAGCACTTGGCGCAGCGGGCTCCGCGCTCCGGTTCCTGTTCGAGTCCGCGGGCAGCTTCGAAGAACTTTTCGGGTTCAAAGGGGCCTTCCGCATATTCGATGTCGGCACCGGGAAACTCGCTGTTAAGGATACCCACCAGTCTCTTAAGCTCCTCGGCGCGCTTATCGTGCTCGGTTCTGTCGGTGATGTTGGGATTGTAGTAATAAGCGGTAATGCTTATCTTATCCTCAAGTACCGTCAGACAATGGCTCGAGCAGGGAGCGCAGCAACACTGAAGCAGAAGATTCTTGGCGCGGGTGTCCTCGCATGCAAGGATTTCGTCCATCTTCTTTTGAAAGTTTATCTGATTCATGGGAATAAATATAGCACAGGCGTGCAAAAAATGCACGCCCGTTTAAAAATCTTACTTAAAGTAGTTAACACCGGACTCGAAGATCTTCATGTCCTGCTCGCCGTAGATGTTAACGGCAACGGACTGTCCTCTTCTCTCCGAATGAGCCATCTTACCGAAAGCTCTGCCGTCTGCGGAAGTGATACCTTCGATGGATGCGTAGGAACCGTTGATGTTGTATTCCTCGTCCATTGAGATGTTGCCTTCGGGATCGGCATATCTGGTAGCCACCTGACCGTTAGCGAAGAGCTTGTCAATCCACTCCTGTGATGCTACGAAACGGCCTTCTCCGTGAGATGCGGGGTTACAGTAGGTAGCACCGAGAGTCGCGCCCTGAAGCCAAGGGGACTTGTTGGAAACAACCTTCGTGTAAACCATCTTGGAGATGTGGCGGTTGATGGTGTTGTATGTAAGTGTGGGCGAATCTGCGCCCTGAGCGTCTATAATCTCGCCGTAAGGAACAAGGCCTAACTTGATAAGTGCCTGGAAACCGTTACAGATACCGAGCGCTAAGCCGTCACGCTCATTCAAGAGCTTCATAACAGCCTCTTTAAGCTTCTCGTTTCTGAAAGCGGTAGCAAAGAACTTGGCACTTCCGTCGGGCTCGTCACCTGCGGAGAATCCGCCGGGGAACATGATGATCTGTGCCTGAGCGATTGCACTTTCAAACTCGGCAACGGAATCTCTGATGTCCTCGGGATTTAAGTTCTTAAATACTTTGACAATAGTGTTGGCGCCGGCTCTTTCAAATGCCTTCTTCGAATCATATTCGCAGTTGGTGCCGGGGAATACGGGAATGAATACCGTAGGCTTCGCAACCTTGTGCTTGCATACGTATACGCTGTCAGCCTTGTAAATCTTGTCTTCAAGAGCTTCGGTACCCTTGTAAGCCTTGGTGGGGAATACCTTCTCAAGAGGTTTCTTCCAGCACTCAAGCGCATCTGCAAGAGCGAGTGTCTCGTCCTTGTAGGTAAAAGAAGCCGTATCGTTAACCTTACCTACATATACAAACTCAACCTCCTCAGACTCGGGAAGTGAGCTTACCTCGGCAAGGATTCCGCCGAGAGCGTTATCGAAGAGCTCGTCAAGCTCAACATCTGCATTGAATGAAACTCCCAAACCGTTACCGAAAGCCATCTTGGCAGCGGCTACGGCAACACCGTTTGAATCTGTGGTGTAAGCAGCCTTAATCTTACCTTCGGAAGCAAGCTTGCCTACGAATTCAAACATAGCCATGGTGCTCTCGTAATCGGGCATGTCGTATTCGTCATGCTCAATCGGGAAGTAAATAAGTCTGTCGCCGGCTTTCTTAAGCTCGGGCGTTACTACGTTGCGTTCTTTGGCCACGTCTACAGCAAAAGAAACCAATGTGGGAGGAACGTCAATCTCGTTAAAGGTTCCGGACATCGAGTCCTTACCGCCGATGGAAGGAAGGCCGAAGCCTATCTGAGCATCGTAAGCACCGAGGAGTGCGGCAAAAGGCTGGCTCCAGCGCTTGGGATCCTCTGTCATACGTCTAAAGTACTCCTGGAAGGTGAATCTAATCTTCTTGTAATCACCGCCGGAAGCAACGATCTTGGACATGGATGAAAGTACTGCGTAAACGGCACCGTGGTAAGGTGACCAGCTTGAAAGGTAAGGATCGAAGCCGTAGCTCATCATGGTTACGGTATCGCAGTTACCCTCAAGTACGGGAAGCTTCGCAATCATGGTCTGGGTCTCGGTGAGCTGAGTCTTACCGCCGTAAGGCATGAGTACGGAACCCGCACCGATGGATGCGTCGAAGGTCTCTACAAGACCCTTCTGTGAGCATTCGTTAAGGTCGGAAAGGGAAGCCTTCAAAGCTTCGCTCATGCTCTCCTTTTTAACTGCCGCGTCAACTTTGTCTATTACAATCTTCTTAAAGTAATTGTTCTTTTCATCGGGCATCTCGACGTAAACGCTGGTCTCCTGATGAGCGCCGTTGGTGTCGAGGAATGCTCTCGATAAGTTAACGATTTCTTTGCCTCTCCAGGAAAGAACGAGACGGGGCTCCTTGGTAACCTCTGCTACCTTAACTGCCTCGAGGTTCTCTTCACGAGCATAATCAAGGAAAGTGTCCGCATCCTTGGGGTCTACTACTACTGCCATACGCTCCTGAGATTCGGAGATGGCAAGTTCGGTTCCGTCTAAGCCTGCGTATTTCTTGGGAACGAGGTCAAGGTTAACTTTCAAGCCGTCTGCAAGCTCACCGATGGCAACGGATACACCGCCGGCACCAAAGTCATTACACTTCTTGATAAGTCTGGTAACTTCGGGACGTCTGAAAAGACGCTGAATCTTACGTTCGGTAGGAGCGTTACCCTTCTGAACTTCTGCACCGCAGGTCTCAAGGGAAGCTTCTGTATGAACCTTCGATGAACCGGTAGCACCGCCGCAACCGTCACGACCTGTACGGCCGCCGAGAAGGATGATGATGTCTCCGGGATCGGAAGTTTCTCTTATTACGTTGCTTCTGGGAGCGGCACCCATAACGGCACCGATTTCCATTCTCTTCGCAACGTAATTGGGATGATAAATCTCTTTAACATAGCCGGTTGCAAGACCAATCTGGTTACCGTATGAGGAGTAACCTGCGGCTGCACCTTTAACAAGCTTCTTCTGGGAGAGCTTGCCTTTTAAAGTCTCGCTTACGGGAACGGTGGGGTCTGCCGCACCGGTCACACGCATAGCCTGATATACGTAGGAACGACCTGACAACGGATCTCTGATAGCGCCGCCGAGACAGGTAGCCGCACCACCGAAAGGCTCAATCTCGGTAGGGTGGTTGTGGGTCTCGTTCTTAAAGCTTACGAGCCACTCCTCGGTAACACCGTTAACTTCAACAGGTACCACTATGGAGCATGCGTTAATCTCGTCGGTTTCTTCCTGGTCCTGAAGCTTGCCTTCTTTTTTCAATTTACGCATAGCCATGAGAGCGAGGTCCATAAGGCATACGAACTTGTCGTCTCTGCCCTTGAAAATCTCTTCTCTGGTGTCAAGGTAGCTCTGGTAGGTGGTCTCGATGGGAGTCTTGTAGTAACCGTCTTCGAAGGTTACGTTCTTAAGCTCAGTCGAGAAAGTGGTATGTCTGCAGTGATCCGACCAGTAAGTATCGAGAACGCGAATCTCGGTCATGGAAGGGTCTCTGTCTTCTTCTTTCTTGAAGTAGTTCTGAATATGTAAAAAGTCCTTGAAGGTCATGGCGAGGTTAAGTGACTTGTAAAGCTCTTTAAGCTTGTCCTCGGCCATATCCTTGAAGCCGTCGAATACGATAACGTCGGCAGGCTCGCTAAACTCGGTGATAAGAGTCTCGGGCTTTTCAAGACCTGTCTCTCTTGAATCCACAGGGTTGATGCAGTTAGCCTTAATGCGCTCAAACTCATCATCCGTAATATTGCCCGAAAGAACATAAGTAACCGCAGTCTTAATAACAGGCTTCTCGTTCTCGTTAAGGAAGCCTATACACTGAACCGCGGAGTCAGCTCTCTGGTCGAACTGACCGGGCAGGAACTCAACGCTGAATACTCTGTCACCTGCACCAAAAGACACATTCTCAAAGAAAATCTCGTCAACCGGCGGCTCGGAAAAGATAGTCTTGCACGCTCTCTCAAACGTCTCATCCGACACACCTTCAACATCGTAACGAATTAATACACGTACCCCCGTAACGCTTTTAATCCCCAGGAAACCGGAAATCTCTTCCTCAAGCTCTCTTGCCTTAACCGCAAAGGGCTCCTTCTTCTCGACATAAATTCGTCTAACGTTTCCCATGTTTACAAATGCTCTCCTTTGTTAATAAATAAATATTTAAAAGGATGAGGCTGCTCGCCTCATCCCGGTTATTCTTCCACAATAAGGCCGCTTAAGATGTACAAAAGATTCTGCTCCACTTCCTTCTCGGTAACACCGAAGGTATGGGCAGCAACCTTGAGGCCTTCAAGGGTATACATTATATTGCGCGCAGTAAGGGCGCAGTCTTCACAGTAAAGCTCTCCGCTGTCGCTACCCTCTTCCAAAATTTTGGTAAGGGTATCGACCTTAGCCGCGTAATGATTCTTAAGAGCATCGGCATTCTCACCGTCTGCGTACTTAAGGAACAGATATTCATAAACTGCCACAGACAAATCATTATCCTTATTGAGTATTTCTTTCTTAAGTTCGTTAAGGAATATGGCAAGCGCGTCGCCTGCACTGTGACCGTTTAAGAGGTCATTGCTTCCTTCGTCGGAAGCGTTAAGGCATTCAAGGAACACCGCCTCTGTACTGTCAAAATAAATATAAAGACCGCCACGACTGATATCGCAGGCTTCCACAATATCCTTCATGGTGACGTTCTTAAATCCTTTTTCCGAAAAAACTTTTCGTGCGGTATCTAAGATAAACTGTTTCTTTTTGGCCGCTTTATCGCTCATAACCTGTCCTCATCTCATTTATTTTCATACACTTCAAAAGGTCCGTCCCAATGCTCGACGATTTCCTTCATACGCTTTACTACCGCTAAGAAGATGCCTTCCCTGACAGCTATTGTCCAAAGGGTGCCCTTGGTCATGCCGCCAAGTACGTACTTACTCAATATGGCGCATAAAATAGCTCCGGACTTAATGTCGGCACGCTCGATTGCCTTAAACTCATCTTCGTGAGTCTTAATGAAGAGCTCTGCGTACACGTACGGGTAATTGGTGTCCATGAGGCCGGTTTTTTCGGCTTCTTTGACAAAACTCATCAGAGTCGACTCATAAACCGGAAAAGGAACCGATGTCTCTGCAATTCCGTTTCCCGTATAGGTATTCGAAACATTCTCGCCGGACTTACTCTCAAGCCAGGGTAAATAGGCCGAAAGCTTCTCTATATCTGCGCGATAATCGATAAGTTTAAACTCCCGCATACGTCCTCCTTAAGCAAAGATATGCTCTTTGGAAAAGCCAAATACACGCACATCCCCACAATACTTTTCATATTTTACCACACACAGCCAAAAACTCAAGATGAAGTTACGCACAAAATTGCTTTTTTTATAGGATTTTTGATACATTTTTAATTGGCGCGTAATATAATTGCAACGTTAATAAATATTCAAAATATTGTGTCTTTTTTGATAAAATTAGAGTACAATAATTCTGTAGGGGAATAAGTATCAATACATTTGTTATTGGAGGTTATTCGTGGCAGCACAAGAAGTTGCAAAAGGAAAAATAATCTGCACCGAGGGACAGCCCCTCGATGCGATACACATTATAGTCGCAGGATCCGTTAACGCCCATTTCTCGGGAGGCGACATTATCTTGCGAAAAGGCGATATTGTAGGTCTTTGCGATATTGCTTTTGATTCAAGTTTCTTTACCTATACCACTTTGGAGACATGTTCTTTTGTCTCATTCCCGCTTAAGACCAAGACTACACTGGCAGCTATCGCCAAGGCCAATCCCGAAGTCGGCAAAATGATGCTTTCTTCGACCATCAATCAGGTGGCCTTGATTTTTGCATCTTTTAAAACCGCCAAGACCAAGTGCTCGGCGCTTGTGGAAAAGATTAATTCACTGTATTCCGACTATACGGATTTGTGTGCCCAGAACAACGTCATCTCCCGCTCTCTTCCCGGAATCGAGGACCTTGCGGAGGTTACGCTTGAAGAAGAACCCGATGACTGGGTGCTTCCTTATTATATTTCCATGAAGGAGTTCCCGCTGGAACTTCGTATCGCACTTTCCGCAAGAATCGCCTTTTTAAACGGGCTTATTCACAAGGCTTCCTACGATGTTCATACGGTTTTCACTCCTCTTTGCGAAATGAGCGATTACCTCGATGAGACGTCGAAGCTTCTTTTGCAGGAGTCGGGGCTTGATTTGTTCGATTTGTATTCGTCCCTTCTTTTTAAGTTAAAGCAGGGTACACCCGCGGCTGAGAAGGTTAAGACGACCCTTGACGAAATCGTAGCCATGGCGCGCGAAGGCGGTCATGTGGATGCTTCGGTTATCGATTCCAAATACGGCGAACTTACTTCCAAGTTATCGAGCTTCACGGGCGAAGCGCCTGCAAGTGACGGTGCCACCGCTCCCGCCGGTGAGGATTTATCTGGCGCAACCGATATAATTCTTGACTACGCAGATATTTCCGAGGAGGAAAAGAACACATTCAAGCAGCTCCTCAATCAATACAAGAAATTAACCGACAAAGCTTCCACGGAAGATTCCGCAAGAAAGCTTCGGCTCGACCTTACGAAAGCATTTTACAATGTATATAACGAAGCCTTCAAAAGAAGCGTTCTCGAAGCCAAGGTGCCTAAGATTCTTATGATGTTCTTTAATTTCGGCTTTGTGGATGCTGAGCTTGCGGGTATGGAGAATGCCAATTATCTCTACCGCATTGCCGAGGACTTCAGGGGTGAGCCTTACAAGGGCGTATACACTATTTACGAATGGTTAAGCGGCATCTATAAGATGTTCAAGGAGCCTTGCCGTAACGAGTTCGACGCCGACTTCACCGCTTACCTTCACGAACAGAAGATTCAGGGTAAGATTACGGCCGCCGAAGAAAAATCCATGGCCAACGATCCCGAAGAGCGCTTGAATTTCGAGCTTACCAACATGTTCCCTATGTGTAACAAGGTAACTTACGGACGTTTAAGTTCCTTCTGCCCCGTATTATGCGAGAACGATATTATTAAGCCTCTCCAGTCCTGCATCGTTACCATCGATTCCATCGAAGAAAGCTATAAGAAGCTTGAAGCCATCGACTACGGTGCTTTCTACAGAGAGACTGTTTACTCCAATGCAAAGTGCGGCATTACCAAGGAAATGATTAATGTACGCGTTCTTCCCGATATTATCTTAATGCCCAACGTCGGAACCCGTGGCGTTATGTGGCAGGAAATCGAAGGAAAGAAACGTACCACTCCTTCCCGCTTCATGCTTTCGGTATTCCACATCGAAGATCTTCCCACAACCATCGTTCGTCTTGTGGGCGAGTATCGTTGGGAAATGTGTAAGCGTGTTCAGGGTGCCCGCTGGAACGATGTATCCGAGCGTTCCCTTACCAGCGAATATTTCGACTACATTCAGTTCTACCGCAAGAACAACGAACTCAGTGCCGATGCCAAAGAAAAAATCAAGAACAGCCTTACCAAGGCCAAGAATTCCTTCAAGGAAATGTTCGTCCGCGACTACATTACCTGGATACTGTTCGAAGGTGCCGGTTCGCCCCGTCTTAACAAGATTGTGCGCGGTATCATGGTAACCTATTGTCCGTTCCCTCAGGCCTTGAGACAGAAAATCGGTGCTAACCCGATGTTTAAGGATTTCATTGAAAGATACGAAATTAAAACCTCCCAGAAGCTCCATCACTACGATAACGTCATTCAGAAAATGACCGCTTCCGGCGTTGAAGTACCCGAAGAACTGGTTGAGAACAGAAAATTTATCGAAGGAACGGTTTAGTTTACATAAGATAGGTATTGTGGGTGATATAGTGTTATTTGCCATCAATATAATTGTAGACCAAGTCCTATATCCGAGTTATACTTTATTTGTACTTGGGAGACACCCCAAGGACTATTCCGAGAAAATTCCCCTTTTACACAAGCGAAAAGATTAGGCTACGCCTAATCTTTTTGCTTTATACGGATTTTTTGTTTCGCGCCTTCTCAGCGCGTTTTTGATTGATTATTTTGTATACAAAAGGCACCCTCTTCGGGTGCCTTATATTATCCCTTTATGCGTGTAACACATATAAGTTTAAATCTGTCCATATTGATCCAGGGGATGTAGCGCGGTTCGGAAGCCCATTCGTCATTGATAAGCAGAAAAGTGTAATTACGACCGTTTCTCTTATCTCTGTAAGTCTCGTACCCGTATACCGTCACGGTGTGATTGAAATACACTCCGTAGGCAAGCGACAATAGGAACGGTGTTCCCTTATCAAGAAGCTTCAGAGCCTTGCGCATAGGTACCACGTACTCGGCGCTGACTTTTACATTCGGGTATCCGAAAGTCTTTAAAACAGCCTTCAAAAACCTTCTGTTGTTATATACCGGCACGCCCTTCTCGCGCTCGAAATTATAACCGTACCGATCTCCCACTTCCCTGATTGCCTTGTACAATTCCTGTGAGTCCGCGGGAATATTTGAAAATCCTTTTGCGTCTCTGTAAAAAGAAAGCAGATTGAACACCCCTATAAGCGTACAGTTAGAATGGTTGTCAAAATGTTGGCACAAAGCCTTACCGACTGACTCTACCTCTCGCCGACTCTTAAGTTCCAAAGAAGTTTCTTCGGACTTTTTAACATTCTTTAGATACAAAATCGGGGCAGTCACAAGACCGCCCCGAAGGTTATACTTAATTTCCTTGCCCATAATTACCTTCTGTAGATGCTCGCCATGGTACGAAGCCAGTCGCGCTTTTCCTCGCTTATGGCGTCATTCCATAAGCGCCACCGCCAGTTGTTGCCGACAGTAGCCGGATGATTCATACGTGCCTCATTACCAAGCGCCAAAATGTCCTGCATCTGTAGTATAACAACATTTGCGATTGATGAATAGGCTAATCTTATGAATGCGTCGGGAATTTCTTCTTTGTGCTTGATGCCGAGGTATTCATAGAGGAAGGCCAACTGGTAATCGCTCTTATCCTTAAAGTATCCCACAATTGTATCGCTGTCGTGAGTCGTGCCGTATACGACGCAGTTCGAGTCCTCGTAATTGTGCGGAAGGTACCTGTTGCCGGGGTCCTGGTCGAAAGCAAAAAGAAGGACTTTCATACCCGCCCACTCAAGCTTATTCATGAGCTTTCTGACCGTCGGAATCACTACCGTTCCGAAGTCCTCGGCAATAATCGTAGTCTCGCCCGCAGCCTCGCAGATAGCGTCCGTAAGGAGCTTGCCCGGCGCCTTCTTCCACTTTCCGTTGGTGCCGTCCTCATCGCCTGCGGGTACGCAATAATCCTTGACGATGCCCACAAAGTGATTGATACGGATTACGTCGTAGAGCCTGGTATTAATCTTGATGCGTTCCTTCCACCATTCAAAGTCGGTTTCTTCGAGCTGTTCCCAGTTATAAAGCGGATTGCCCCAGTTCTGTCCGCCTTTGGAAAAAGCATCCGGCGGGCATCCCGCAACTTCCGTAAGATTGCCCTCTTCGTCTGTTCTGAACAAGTCTCTGTGCGCCCACACATCCGCACTGTCTTCGGACACATAAAGCGGCACCTCACCGATTATCAAAACGCCACGCTTATTGGCGTATTCCTTAAGCTTGCTCCACTGTATAAAGAATTCGTACTGCAGGAATTTCCAGAAAAGGATGTCCCTTTCATTCTCCATCTCAAAGGTCTCAAGAAAGGCCTCCTCGCGGTACTTAAGGCCGTCGCGGTAGTCCTGCCATCTTGCGTACTGATTGACCTCTTTAATGGCCATAAAAAGGGCGTAATCGTGAAGCCAGAAGACATTGTCCTTGCAGAACTCAAGAAAGTCCTCCGACGCAGTGTTAAAGTTGTCAAAAGCACTTCTTAACACCTTGAATCTGTTATGAAAAATGGCAGCGTAATCTATTCTGTCGGTCTCGTTGCCCCAGCTGTACTCGCTCATGGTACTAAGGTCGAGTAAACCGTCTGCCGCAAGAGATTCGATATCAATCAAATAAGGATTGCCGGCAAAAGCAGAAAACGACATATAAGGACTGTCACCGAGTCCCGTGGGACCAAGCGGCAATACCTGCCAGTAAGTCTGCTTAAGATCCGCAAGCATATCAATAAATCTGTAAGCCTCTGTGCCCATTGTACCGATACCGTACTTGGACGGTAAACTCGACACTGCAAGCAATATGCCCGCTCCTCTTTTTAATTGTTTCATAGCTGCCCCCGTAAATACAATTTTCGTAATGTTTCGTATTTAATTAAAATTTACCATTTTGAAGCAAAAAAGTCAACTAAACCTGCCCGAAAAAGGTAACAAAAAAAGACGTGCACTTTTGTACACGTCTTAAAGCAGGGGCAGTAGGAATCGAACCCACATCGATGGTTTTGGAGACCACTGTTCTACCTTTGAACTATGCCCCTATTTCAGTCGGCTTTCTTAAGCCGACTGTTGAATTATAGCATAGAGATTCCTATGAATCAAGTATTATTTTTTGGCTTTTCCGATAGATTTTCTCTCGACAAATTCGGGGCGTAACATAGTACGGCTGACAGGAATCTTGTGCATGAGAGAATCAAGCGTAAAGAACGCAAGACGGCCAAGTTCCAGACGTTCCTGACGAATGGTGGTAAGCGCCGGTTTAAGCTGCGAAGCAAGCGGAATATCATCGAATCCCACCACGCTTATATCCTGCGGAACCTTGAAGCCGCGCTTCTTACACTCATCTATTACACCGGACGCGATAAGGTCGTTACCGCAGAGAATTGCGGTAGCTCCCGCCGATATCATACCCGGTACATAATACGGTGCACTCTCCGCTACGTAATAGCCGTGAGCCACGAGTTTCTCGTCGAACTCAAGTCCATGCTCGATAAGCGCTGCCTTGTAAGCCTCGTCACGCTGATTGGTAATCATGGAATTGGGCGAACCGTTAAGGAACGCAATCTTTGAATGTCCAAGTTCCACAAGCTTAGCCACTGCTATGCTCATGCCTTCGTAGCTGTCCGTTCCCACATATCCGACATTGGTATTCATCTTCACATAGTTGTCAAGAAGGGCTGTCGGAATCGTAGTACGGTTCATCTCGTCCATCCACTTGTCCATGAGTGCCATACCCATGACAAAGGCTCCCGAGTAGCCGTGACGGAGCATATACGTGTCGTAGCGTTCTTTGGCCTGGACGCGGGCGTTGATGGGCACTACTTCCACGTCCCATTTATCTCTGTAGGCCATCTGCTCAAAGCCCAGTACCAGGTCGTAGCCGAAGTCTTCTTCCTTAAGATACTCCATGTTCTCAACTAATATCGCAAGCTTCTTAAGCTCTTCCTTGCGCATTCTCTTAGTCTTGTAGCCCATTTCAACAGCAGTATCCAGCACGAGCTGACGAAGATCCTCGCTTATGTCGGGGGCTCCGTTAAGTCCCTTTGATACGGTACTGACCGCTACTCCTAACCTGTTTGCTATGTCTTTGATTGTAGCCATTTAAACCCTCTTTAACCTATACGGTAACCTCAATGTGCATTACGCTGCACTTAGGCATCTTGAAGGACAACTTGTTGCCTGTAGCCTTGATGCCTGCAAAAGAAGCCGTCTTGACGGTCTCAGGTGCATCGAAAGTGTTGTGCGCATGCATTTCCTCTGTAAGGATGTCTGCCTTAACCGACTTAATATCGGTCTCTGCAAAGAAGCCTTCGATATCGTAGTCTTCGGAGCAGGAAAGGTTTGTAAGTGTAACATGAATCTTTCCGTTTTCATCAATGGAAACGGATTCTGTAAGGTTGGGAACCTTGAAGTCGTCCTCAACACCGATAAGCTCGGTATCGATATGGCTGTCAAGAAGTTCGCCTTCCTGATGGAACTTATACATGTTGAATACGTGATAAGTAGGAGTCTTAACCATCTTGGGTCCTTCGGTAAGAATAACTGACTGAAGAACGTTGACAAGCTGTGCGATATTGGCCATCTTGACTCTGTCGCAGTGCTTGTTAAAGAGGTTAAGATTAATACCTGCAACAAGTGCATCACGCATTGTACTCTGCTGATATAAGAAGCCGGGATTGGTGCCGGGCTCTACATCATACCAGGTGCCCCACTCATCAATCATCATGCCGATTTTCTTATCGGGGTCGTACTTGTCCATGATGGCGCCGTGTCCCTTAATAAGGGTCTCCATGTAAAGAGTACGGCTGAGGGTCTGATACCAGGACTTCTCATCAAAGTCGGTGGATGAGCCCTTAACTTCCCATCTTCCGTTGGGGATGGTGTAATAATGAAGGCTTAAGCCGTCCATAAGGCATCCGGGCGCATGGTCAAAGCAGGTCTCAAGAACCTTCTCGGTCCAGTGGAAGTCGCCGGCATTGGCACCGCATGCAATCTTCTTAATGGGCTTAACCGCACCGTAATTTCTGATATATGTCTGATAACGACGATACAAATCTCCGTAATACTCGGGACGCATATTGCCGCCGCATCCCCAGTTTTCGTTGCCTACTCCGAAATAGTCAACGGTCCAGGGCTCTTCGTGGCCGTTCTTCTTACGTAAATCGGCCATGGGAGAAACTCCCTTGAAGGTCATGTATTCAACCCACTCGCTCATCTCCTGAACGGTGCCGCTTCCTACGTTACCGTTAATGTAGGTCTCGCAACCGATCTGGCGACAGAGTTCCATGAACTCATGAGTACCGAAGCTGTTGTCTTCAACAACTCCGCCCCAGTGGGTGTTGATCATTTTCTTACGTGTTTCCTTGGGACCTATGCCGTCTTTCCAGTGATATTCATCGGCAAAGCATCCGCCGGGCCATCTTAAAACGGGAAGCTTCATCTCCTTAAGTGCTTCCACTACATCGGTTCTCATACCGTTAACGTTAGGAATATCCGAATTCTCTCCTACGTAAAGGCCTTCATAGATACATCTTCCGAGATGCTCGGAAAAGTTACCGTACAATTCCTTATTGATGTGTCCCTTTTTGACATTGGGATTTACGTACAATTTGTACATCGTCATCGTCTCCTTTATACTTTAGTAAATCGTTTTATTAAATCGTTATACAAACTATACTGCATTTTGGAAACAATGTCAATGAACCATCGGAATATCCAGCGCATCTTTAATGTTGGAAACAGGAAACAGTTCGATTCCCTTAATACTTTTAAGTCTGTCCGAAAGATTGGAAGCAGGAAGCACCACTTTGTCAAATCCGAGCTTGGCCGCTTCTGCCACTCTCTGCTCGGCCTGACTTACGGCTCTTACCTCACCGCTTAGACCTACCTCGCCGAATATGACGGTCTTCTCGTCAACCGCTTTGTTTCTGAAGCTTGATACGATAGCCAGTACCGTGGCAAGGTCAAGTGAAGGCTCGTTAATCTTTAAGCCTCCCGCTATATTAACGTAAGCGTCGCAGTCGCCTATATTAAGCCCCGCACGCTTTTCAATTACTGCCATAAGCAAATTCACACGGTTGTAATCCATACCCGTGCTCTGGCGCCTCGGAATGCCGAAATTCGACCTGCACACAAGCGCCTGAATCTCTATCATTACGGGACGGGTGCCCTCCATGGAACAGGTAATCACCGAACCGCTGGCATCTCCAGCCCTTCCCGCAAGCATAAACTCCGAAGGATTGGGTACCTCAGTAAGGCCTTCCGAACGCATCTCGAATACACCGATTTCATCCGTCGAGCCGAAACGGTTCTTAACGCCCCTAAGTATCCTGTAAGAAGCATGTCTGTCGCCTTCAAAATAAAGCACCGTATCCACCATGTGCTCCAACACTCTGGGGCCTGCCACCGCGCCTTCCTTGGTCACGTGGCCGACGATAAATATATTAATCTCAAGAGACTTCGCTATCTGCATGAGAAAAGAAGTCGCCTCGCGTACCTGCGACACACTGCCCGGTGCGGAAGAAACGTCGTCTTTGTACATAGTCTGGATAGAGTCGATTACAACAGTCTCCGGCGATTCGGCCTTAATGGCCTCGCCGATGTCGGAAAGATTGGTCTCGCAGAGTATCTTAAGCTCGCCGAAATCCGTGCCGAGTCTGTCCGCGCGCATCTTAATCTGACGAAGCGACTCTTCGCCCGATACGTACAATACCTTATGACCTGACTTGGTAAGATTTCTGGTAACCTGCAAAAGAAGGGTAGACTTACCGATTCCGGGATCGCCGCCGATAAGCACAAGAGAACCCCTTACAATACCACCGCCGAGAACTCTGTCAAGCTCGCCGATACCCGATGATACTCTCTCGCTCTCGCTTCCCGTAATGTCCTTAAGCATCACGGGTGCGGTCTGCTTGGAAAGATAGGATATCTTGGCGGTCTTAGAACCCTTGTCGACGGGTTCCTCCACAAATGTATTCCATTCTCTGCAGCCCGGGCACTGACCCAGCCACTTGGCTGACTCATAGCCACAGGACTGACAGAAAAAAGCCGTTGATTTTTTGGCCATTATTTAACTTCCTTTTTGACAAATACGGTTTCGTTATTCTTTCTTGTGGCGGTAACGGTGTCACCGGGCACAATGTCTTTACGAAGAATCTGTTCGGAAAGCTTGTCCTCAATCTCCGACTGGATGGCACGCTTAATGGGGCGCGCACCCATCTTGGTGTCGGTGAACTTATCGACAATGTATGTCTTAAGAAGCGGTGAAATGGTAAGTTTAATATCCATCTGCTCCTTGCAACGGCTGATAAGTTTCTTAGAAAGAAGGGTCACAATCTCGCCCATGTCTTTCTTGTTAAGAGCTCTGAACACAACGATGTCATCGATACGGTTGATGAACTCGGGCTTGAATATCTTCTTAACCTCGTCCATAACGTTGCTCTTCATATTGTCGTAATCACGCTTCTCGTCGGACTTGGTGGCAAAGCCTAAGTTCTTAGGCTCCACGATTCTTGCCGCGCCGGCGTTGGAAGTCATGATGATAATTGTATTCTTAAAATTAACCTTGCGGCCCTTGGAGTCGGTGATGTGACCGTCATCAAGTACCTGAAGCAGGATGTTGAATACGTCGGGATGAGCCTTCTCAACTTCGTCGAAAAGCACAACAGAATAAGGATTCCTGCGTACCTTCTCGGAAAGCTGGCCGCCGTCGTCGAATCCTACGTATCCGGGAGGTGAACCGATCATCTTGCTGACCGAATGACTCTCCATGTATTCTGACATATCAACTCTGATAAGTGCGTTCTCGTCACCAAACATAGCCTCGGCAAGAGCCTTGGAAAGCTCTGTCTTACCTACACCCGTAGGTCCGAGGAATAAGAAGGAACCGATAGGTCTGTTGGGATCCTGAAGGCCTACGCGCTGACGTCTCATAGCCTTTGAAATCTTAACAACTGCGTCCTCCTGACCGATTACACGCTTGTGAAGGATGGATTCAAGCTTAAGGAGCCTGTCGGATTCTTTCTCCGTAAGTTTCTTAACGGGAACCTTGGTCCAGACTGCTACTACGTCGGCGATGTGATTCTCGTTGACTTCGGCGAGGTTCTTTTCCCTGTCGGCGCGTTCTTTGTCCTCAAGTTTCTTAAGCTTGGACTGGAGTGAACGCTGCTTCTCTCTAAGCTCTGCAGCCTGGGTGAATGCCTCAATCTTAATGGAGCGGGCAATCTGGAGGTCGAGCTTCTGAATCTCTTCCTTGTACTCGTCAATCTTGTCGGAGTGCTTGAGGCTCTTAAGGCGTACAAGGGCGCCTGCCTCGTCTATAAGGTCTATGGCCTTGTCGGGCAAGTGTCTGTCGTTAATATAACGCGAAGACAGTCTTACGGCCGTATCAAGGGCCTCGGTGGTGTACTTAACGTGATGGTGCTCTTCGTACTTGTGAGCAATGCCCTGAAGTATTCTTACCGCTTCCTCTTCGGTAGGCTCGGATACGTCAACGGGCTGGAATCTGCGCTCGAGAGCCGCATCCTTCTCGACATACTTTCTGTACTCGGTAAGGGTGGTGGCGCCGATTAACTGAATCTCTCCGCGGGAAAGCGAAGGCTTTAAAATGTTGGCCGCGTCAATAGAACCCTCGGAACCGCCTGCTCCGATAAGCGTATGTATCTCGTCAAGGAACAATATAATGTCGCCCGCTTCGGTTACCTCCGAAAGAAGGCGCTTCATTCTCTCTTCAAATTCGCCACGGTACTTGGTGCCCGCTACCATGCCTGAAAGATCTAGTGTAAGCACTCTCTTGCCAAGTACAGTCTCCGGAACGTTACCTGCCGCGATTCTGCTGGCAAGACCCTCTACTATAGCTGTCTTACCTACGCCGGGCTCACCCACAAGACACGGGTTGTTCTTGGTACGTCTTGAAAGAATCTGTACGACTCTGGTGATCTCGTCTTCACGTCCCACAACCGGGTCAAGCTTACCCTTGGCCGCAAGAGCAGTCAAATCCTTGGAGTAGTTCTCAAGGAAGTTGTCCTTCTTCTTGGCTTTTGTCTTCTTAAAGTCCTCCTTGGCACTTTGAGGGTCCTCGCCCATTGCCATAAGAGTCTGAATATAAATCTCGGTAGGGTTCTTACGAAGTGCAAGAAGTATCTGAACCGCGCAGTTATTGCCCTCGCGAATGATTGCAAGCAAAATATGCTCGGTGCCGACTGTGCCCGAATGATACTTCTCCGCAAGTGTCTCAGCGTCCTCTAAGATACGCTCCGTTCGAGGCGACATGCCCGCACGTTCCTTAAGAATCGTACCCTTGCCCTGAAGTGTAAGGTCGCTTATAAGGTCATAAACCGCCTCGATATCAATAGCCTGGCTTCTTAAAACCGTACCGGCCACTCCGTCTTGCTCCTTCAAAAGTCCGAGCAGAATGTGCTCGCTGCCTATATAATAATGTTTAAGTTTCTTGGATTCACGTTCCGCCGTTTTAAGTACCGCTTCGGCGCTTTCTGTGTATGGAAGTCCCATAGGTCTCTCCCTTCTATGTCTAGTGTGGGCACTATCCCACGTATGACTAATTTTATCATAAATCGGGCAGTTGAATATAATATTTATATAAAAATTTTTAATCCGTGTCCTGTTTCTTTTCTCCTTTCCTGAGCTTTTATCCCAATATGAATATTTTTCTGTTTTGGGATAAAAAAAGCCTCTAAATTCACATTTCCATCACCCGTTTATCCCAATATGAAAAAAATGGCGAATTGGGATAAGTTTTTGGCATTTTCTTATCCCAATTTGGAGTTTTTTTCGTATAGGGATAAAGTGGTTTACATAACACAGAGAAAGTGCCGATTTCTTATCCCAATTTCACATTTTTTCTGTATTGGGATAATTCCGTGCAAAAGAAAGAGCCCTAAAGCATTTGCCTTAGCGCTCTTCTATGCAACAACATTATCTATTGATTATTTAAGTCTGTCATTTCTCCTGCGTGGGTAATCTTTTTGATGTCTTGATAGATTGATCCTTTTAAGTTATAGCAATAGCAAGTCTCTTCTGTAGGCGTAGTATACAAATGACATACTAAATCATACGTTAAATCCGGATCATTTATATAAACACATAATTCTTTGCCATCGCCTGCATAGAACCTCAGAAGCGAAGCATAATCAGGCGCCCCGGGAGGGGGAAAAAGGACATCATCTTTTTGGAAACTTACCTCACTTACCACAGAATCAATCAGCAAGTTTTTGATAGCATAAATCATATCGTTCGATTCGACAGTATAGACTAAATCTATCTCCGCCTCTGTAACCTTAGATATATCTCCCAATTCTGCAAACAATACCGAAATGTCTTTTATGTCATCATAAGTGCCTTTTGCTTGGCAAGCGCACAATGAAACAGACACCAAAATGGCCATCATAACAGAAGCAATCATTCTAATTTTCATCCATCACTCCTATACTTATCTTATTTAATTATATACCACATGCCATCATAATCGGAGGGATGATAAGTAGTCGAAGCATTGATAGACACTCCGTTGTGTGCAAAAGTATCATTAATCAAAATGTATGGCACTCCATCGTACCCCACATTATATCCATGCACAACGTAAGCATGGGGGCCATTCCAAGTTGCATTAGGAATCGATCCGTTCGTAGCTGTGACCACAGGATAATCATTATTTATAAGTTCCTTAATCTTCACAAAAGAGTATGTCTGAAAATATGCTTTCCATGTCGTAATACCTCTATCCTTTATGTATTGATTCATTCCTGTTGTATACATATCTGTCAATCGAGAACCAACATATTGTCTTCCCCAATACACTCCGCCATTGACAACATCCTTTGACCACATAGGAGTATTTACCAAATAATGATTATCGCAAAGATATTTCTGCACATTTTTATTTGCTGTATATCCCGAAGCTAAAAATTTACCAGACTTATAATCATACAAATATCTGAGTAAAATCGATGCGGAATTAATCTGGCAATAGTATGATGACTTCCATGTAACTAAAGACTTCTTTAGATTGCCCGACTCATGATAATCATTTCCTCCCATCGGGCTTGCAACATTACCATTAATCTTACCTAATACAAATGTCTTCTGTTCCAGAGGTTTTCTCTGCATTGAAGCAATATCCATAGAGGATTCTGAAACTTCAGCCACAGGTACCATCTCTCCGGTCTTTAAGAAGCACAATCTACCATCTTCTATCTTCCCGAAAATTGAGGAAAATCCCGCATATACAAGCTTATCAAAGTTTTTCCCTTCAACCTTGCTGTCAAAAGAATACTCCATAATGTCATAATTTACCGTGTTGATAACCACATAACCATTGTTGTCAATATCAAAACAAAGTGCTATGAACTCATCGTCAACAGAATACATTTTTCTCGGATTCGCAATCATATGATTTCCGTATCCATTTTTCTTAAACCACTCAGTCAGATAAGCTGATTCTGCCTTAAAGTCGTCCGGTCCTTCGTTAAAATCAAACGAAGCGTCGGCATACTTGTCTATCTTGCTCATTGCGTATGAATCGTTTTTGCCAAAGAAAACGATAAACGAGGCCAAAGACAATGCCGCCAAACATAGTGCCAGTTTCTTAATTGCTTTCATAATAACCCTCCCTATTTGTATAATCGAGCGCTCGCAATCGTGCGTTCGTAATATGTATTCGCATTATAGCACGGTCATATGTTGCCGTCAACGTCTATCGGTCTCCGTATGTGCGGCATTGTCTTCTCTATTTTCTTGTTAATGGTTTCTATATCAGCATTTATATCCATTCATTGCTTGTATATTTCGAGTCCAAGGCACATATTAACTTTTAATCTGCTGCCCATTCGCACAAAAAACAGCACGCCCATACGAGCGTGCTGCATAATTATAATCAATTATTACTTGTCGAGATCAAGGAAGCCGTATTCCATATCGTCATCTACGGAAGCCTCGCTGGTGCGGTGATAAGGAACCTGGCGAACTTCGTGAGAAGAAGTGCCTACACGGGGCTCTGCGGGAGCAGCAACTGTAGCCTGTGCCTGCTCGGGACGGATGATGGTGCCGTCGGGTCTCTTGATGGTGCCGTCGGGGAACTTAATGGAGCCGTCTGCAAGCTTAACCGCAACAACAGCCTTTCTGATGGTGCCGTCGGGCATCTGGATACGTCCGTCGGGAAGGCGAACACCGCCTGCTGCCTTATGAACGTTCGGGTCTGCAACGGGTCTTGAAGGCTCATGGCGCTTCTCGGGACCTACTGTAGCACCGATGGTAGACGGTCTTGACGCTGCGGGGCGAGCGGCGCTTGAAGGGCGCTCGGTCCTCACATACTCGCGGTCTCTTCTGTCTGACTCTCTGTGTTTGGGTGCGGGTGCCGGCTCCTCGTCCTCATCGCCTGTAAGCCATCTGCGTACGGTTAAGAATCCGTATACACCTGCTGCAAGCAAAAGAACGATAATAACAATCAAAATGACAATTAAAATCTTCTTGCCCTTAAGGTCCTTCTTATAGTCAGCCTGCATCTTCTCGAAGTTATCTCTTGAAGCGTAGATATCATCGATTGCGATGGAGGTACCCTTAACGTAGTTATTTAAGTACCACTTAACCTCACCGGTAGCTTCGTCGGTCTTGTAAACTGCTTCGTAATCCTTGTAAACCTGCTCGGGTTCGGGCTCGGGTTCAGGCTCGGGTTCGGGTTCCGGTTCGGGTTCGGGAGCTTTCTTCTCAGTAAGCTCACCGTCAAGGCTTATGAAATCGCTGCGGATATAGCCGTTAACATCTGTGCCGTTGTCATTGTAAGAAACCTGATACCAGGTCTTGCCGTCGGATGCGCCTGTAGCGTAACCGATAACGGTAACTACGGTATTGGCCTTGGCCGCAGTCACGATAGCATGTGTGGTAGACGCACCTGCTCTTACGTTAACATTGCCTGTAACCTTGGCGGAAACGGGCTCTGCCTCGGTAGGAACGGTAGGCTCGGTGTTGGTAGGCTGGGTAGTCGTGGTGGTAGTGGTCGTAGTGGTGGAAGTAGAACCGCCGCTTACGCCTTCGGTGGTAACAAGGTCGCTTCTGATGTAACCTGTAACACCGTCTTTGGTCTTAACTTTGTACCATGTGTTGCCGGATCCGTCGTTCTCAGATCCTAACACATCCAGCACTTCATTCTTAAACACGCTTCCCACAGGGTTGCCCGAAGCGGCTGCACCGGGACGAAGGTTAGCACTTGCAGCGGTAACTGTTGCCTTACCGTCCGCAAAAGCAGTAAGCGTAAATATGAAGCAGGTCGCGATAAAAATCGTAATCGCTCCTGTTATTCTCCAAATCAAGTTATTTTTTCCCTTTTTCATAAGTACCTCCCTCAAGAATCATTCTCCCTCCTTTGGCCTCAATCTTACTCTGCCTTACAAGAAGAGAAATTGTCTTTTGTGAAACTCCGGTGGCCTTCTCAACCTGAGCGGCCGTAGCACCGGGGTGCTTTTCAAGATAGGCACGCACGAGTCCGTAATCATCGTACTCGGTGAACCCGCAAGCATCACACTTATACTCTCCGACGCCCAAGTATCTAAGCATCTTGCCGCACTTGGAACATCTTACCGGGACTTCATATCCTTCGTCCCTCAGTAATCCCTCAAGATTAACGTTTTTTGTATCCATTTATACCTCTTCGATAGCCTTACCTATATCCGTTCTCATATACTTATTGGCAAAAGAAACCCAATCGGTAGCCTCATATGCTTTGGTACGGGCTTCCTTGAGCGTAGCACCCGTTGCGGTTACGCCAAGTACTCTTCCGCCGTTGGTAACAATCTTGCCTGCCTCGTTGAACTTAGTGCCTGCATGGAAGCAGAAGTAATCATCCTTGCCCTCAAAGTTCTCAAGACCGGTTATCTCAAAGCCTTTCTCGTAAGAAAGCGGGTATCCGTCGCTTGCAAGCACTACGCATACCGCAGCATTGTCGGTGAACTTCAAATCGATATCGTTAAGCTTTCCGTCAATGCAGGCATCCACTACATCAATTATATCACTTTCCATGCGGGTTAACACCACCTGAGCCTCGGGGTCGCCGAAACGGGCATTGTACTCGAGTACTCTCGGTCCCTTGGGAGTAAGCATAAGTCCAAAGAAAATAACTCCCTTAAACTCTCTGCCCTCTGCCTTCATGGCATCAACCGTACGCTGGTAAATATTCTCCTTACAGAACTTGTCAACTTCTTCGGTATAGAAGGGGCTGGGTGAGAAGTTACCCATTCCGCCGGTATTTAAGCCTTCGTCATTGTCCTTGGCACGCTTGTGGTCCTGCGCGGAGGACATGGTCTTAATGGTATTGCCGTCGACAAAAGAAAGAACCGAAACCTCGCGTCCTGTCATGAACTCCTCAACAACAAGTCTGTTGCCTGCGGTACCGAATTTCTTATCAAGCATTATCTCTCTGACACCGGCCTTGGCCTCTTCCAATGTATTGCAGATTAATACGCCCTTGCCGAGTGCAAGACCGTCTGCCTTAAGAACAATCGGCATAGGAGCGGTCTCAAGATATTTAAGAGCATCTTCCGCATTGTCAAAAGTTTCATAGGCTGCGGTGGGAATATTGTATTTCTTCATAAGATCCTTGGAAAAGGCCTTGCTGCCTTCCAGGATGGCTGCGTTCTTGCGGGGACCGAAAACTCTTAAACCGCGGGCTTCAAGCACATCCACAATACCGCCTACCAGGGGATCGTCGGGTCCCACGATTACAAGATCAACGGACTTTTCAACCGCAAAATCCGCAATCTTTTCAAACTCCATTACCTTAATATCCACACATTCCGCAATCGCCGCAATTCCCGCATTGCCGGGAGCCGCATAAATCTTGGAAACTCGTTTTGACTTATTAACGCTTGTGGCAATGGCATGCTCTCTGCCGCCGCCTCCCACAATAAGCACTGTCATACCCATTGTACTGTCCTCCTATACATGTTCGGAGACTCTCGTCAACCGATCTTCAATTCTCCCGACACTATCTTTCTTACCGTCTCGGGAAGTATAATCCACTCAGCCTGCTCCATGACTCTCTTCTGAAGAATCTCCGGAGTATCACCGTCCGCAACGCATACTGCCTTCTGGGCAATAATCTGGCCGGTATCGATACCTTCATCAACAAAATGCAACTTACCACC
>JAEEGJ010009811.1_pt1 | contig 25329 bp, 17 predicted proteins | sample 8958761 | NCBI WGS metagenome assembly JAEEGJ01 (sample SAMN16246546, study PRJNA631951) | gut metagenome | biome: gut microbiome; feature: rumen; material: RS-attached | host: Bos | place: Iran: Karaj | collected 2018-10 | reverse complement strand
GGACGCAGATGGCGTCGGGGACCAGCTTTTCCTCACCGGCATCCAGGTAGTCGATGAACTCCTTGAGGCCTTCCTGGCTGTAGAACACCTCCGAGCGGAACACCTGGTTGCCGGTAGCCTTGCGCTCACCGTCTTCAGCGGTAACAAACTCGTCCACTTTCTCGCGGAGGTCCGTGAGGGTGATGCGGATGCCCTTATTGAGGTATGCGAGTTCACGCAGGCGGCTGGCCAGGGTCTCATACTTGTAAATGGTGGTCTGGGTAAAGATGGTGGCGTCCGGGTGGAAGGTGATGGTGGTACCGGTATCGCTGGCCTCTCCGGTCACCTCCACGGGCGTGAGGGGTTTACCCTTGGAATATTTCTGGACAAAGACTTTGCCTTCGCGGTGAATTTCAGCGATGAGAAGGTCCGAGAGAGCGTTGACGCAGGACACGCCCACGCCGTGCAGACCGCCGGACACCTTGTAGCTGTTCTTATCGAACTTACCACCGGCGTGAAGAACCGTCAGAACCACTTCCAGGGCGCTGCGGTGCTCTTTCTCGTGCATGCCCGTAGGGATACCACGGCCATTATCCTTTACGCTGATGGAGTTGTCTTCCAGAATTTTGACATCTACATCGGTGCAATAGCCAGCCATGGCTTCATCGATACAGTTGTCAACTACCTCGTATACCAGGTGGTGCAGGCCGCGCTCGCCAATGTCTCCAATGTACATGGAGGGACGCTTACGAACGGCCTCAAGGCCTTCCAAAACCTGAATACTGCTGGCCGAATACTGTTCTTCGGCCGCTTTCATCTGCTCGTTATCTATCATTTTCTGTCTAATTTTTCCAGTTCAAAAGGGGCTTTCCCTAAAACATACAAAGATAGGAAAAATCAGACAAAAATACAAACTAGATATTCCAGCTCACACCCACGGTGCCATACAGGCCTTTCTCGGCGTAGAAAGGCACCCGCTGGACCTCCTGATTCAGGAGATTGCCCATTTTGGCCCATATACCAAGAGCCGGAGTGAGCTGGAAGTTTCCCCTGAGACCCAGGTCCACGTAGCCGGCCACGGCGCCGCCCGCGGGGCACACCATCTCCGAACGGCCTTCAACGGTTACGCCGGCCCTGATGCGGGCGCCCCAGTTGTAGAAGACATGGCCGCCCGCCGTCCATTCGGCCGGAAGGAACGGCAGCACGCCCGCCGTAATAACCGTGGGCTTATTGAGCGTTTTCATATACTTCAGATGCGCCTGGATATCCAGGAAATGGTTGTTCCATCCGGCATCGGCCATGAGCATGGCTACATGGATGGGACCGCCGTAGCACATGGCGGGCGCCCCGGTAGCCGCCATCTTGCCCCACAGCCAGGAATTGCCCATCCAGGAATAGCCGCCCTTCACCTCATAGGAGAAACGGCGCGCCACGTTTCCGCGAAGGCCCAGGATGGCCAGAATATTCTGGCTCTTGACATCCGTATTCCAGGTAAAAGCGTCTATGAAGTGGTTCTGCTGAAGAAGCGAAGCGTAGGAAATGATTTCCCGGCCTCCGGTCACGGCGCCAAAGAGCGTGAGATACTCCGGAACCACTTTCCAGGAGAGCTGCACGTCGGGGTAGGCAATCCAGCCGCCCGTATGGGGCAGGGAGCCGACGGCAAAGGAGAACTTCACGCCCGCATTGAACGCAAAGCGGCTGCCGCCCCGGATATAACGGGGAGCCAGCTGGAACACGGCTGCAGAGCCCGTGGGCTGGGAAACCGTCTGGACATTCCCCACCAGTCGGAGGTTACGGCCCAGGAAGCGGAAGCCCACCTGCGCATCGGTATTCGTAAAGGTTTCGGAGAACCCGCCCGCAGCCGTTACAAACGACACCTTCGTGTGCACGTCGTAGTCCACCTTCGTGGTTCCGGGAATGTTTTTCAGCTGAGCCGATGCCACCACCGCGTGGTGGTTCATGGCCGCCGCAGCATCCTCGGCGAAGAGGTTCCGGTACTCGGCGTCCATCCGGAACACGCCCCGGCGCCAGCCTGCAAGGAAGTCGGCCCCGACGGAGCTGTTTAAATCCTTTCCGTTCCAGTCTCCGTAATACTTTCCAAAATACGAGTGATGAGCGCCCTTCAGGTTCACGCGCAGGTTCCGGGTCTTCACGGGCGTGTACACCACGTTCAGTTCCGGATGCAGGGTGTAGCCCACGCCGGCTTCCAGAAGGAGCGTTCCCTCCTGCGAAGGACGGGCCTGCGGACGCAGCTGCACCAGATAGGGTTTGAACTCGTAGGCACCCCGGTAGGGCGTCTCGTTGACGGCGTAGTCAAAGTCCAGATTGAAGCGAAGTACAGAGTCCGGGATTTCCCGCAGCTGCGAGGGCTTCTCAATACCGGAAGCCTCCCGGACATAGGCGTTGGTCACCTCCACGGTAGGGTTCAGGTTCTGGGCATAGGCCACGGCACCCATCATGAGACCGGCGGCCGATATAAGGATTCTTCTCATGCTAATTCAGTTTTTTCAGTCTCATTTCCACCTGGTCCAGCACATCGTCCTGGTCTCCCACGGGCGTATAGCCTTCCTTGATGCTCTCGAAGGTAGCGCGGGCCTGGCTCATATTCTCCTGCTCGGCGAAAGTGTCTCCCAGCACGATGAAAGCCTTGGCCAGCCAGTAGTTCTGCCCGCCCGCCTTCTCGGAGAAGGCATACACGCGGTCTTTCACGGCGGCGAAATCGGCCCGGTCAAAGCAGTCCTGGATGAGGATGTAGGAAGCCTCGGCGCCCTCGGGAGTGGAAGGTTCCTTGGCCAGGAGGCGGAACTCATCCAGTGCCTCGGCGCGGCGGCTGGTGCTCATGAGGGACTTGGCCGATACATAACGGGCCTCCCGCTGAATGGCGGCATCTCCCTTCACCGACGCAGCCACCTCACGGGCGTCGGAGAGGGCATCGGCCCACTCGCGGGCGCGGAAGGCGCTTCTCATCAGGCCGATGAGCGCAGCCTCGCGGTTGGGGGCCAGCTTGGCGCTTTCCTTCAGGCGGGCGTAGGCTCCGTAAGCCCCGGCGTAATTGCCCAGCGAGTACTGGAGCGAGGCCAGCTGCAGCGTGGCGCCCTCGGCCAGCGCACCGTCCAGGCCTTCGTCCAGGGCCTTCCGGTATGCATCGCAGGCCTGCTCCTTGCTTCCCTGGAAGCGGTAGCATTCGGCCAGGTAGAAACGGGCCTTGGGGCCATACAGGGCAGCCGGGTATTTTTCCAGGTAAGAGAGAAGGGTGGTCTGGGCCTTGGCATAGTCTCCGGCCATGTAGAGCTGCTCGGCGCTGGAGAAGTAGACCTCCTCCTTCTGGGCTTCGGTGCGGCCCGCGGCATCTCCCAGGCTGTTCACGTAGGACAGGTAGGCGTCGGGATCTTTCCGGGTGCGGTAGATGGCCTCGATGGCCAGCAGGGCGTCCTCGGCATATTCACCGCCGCCGGCCACCACTTCCTTGTAGCATTCCAGGGCATCGTCGCTGCGGCCGGCATTGCGGGCGATCATGCCCAGCTCCAGCAGGGAGCGGGCTGCGAGGGACGGGTCTTTCGTTGAGCTGTTGAGAAGCCCGAAAGCTCTCACGGCTTCATTTTCTTTCTTGAGAGCAACGTAGCCCCGGCCCAGTTCATAAAGGGCTTCCCCGTAGAAGGAAGACTCGGGGCGGGCCTCCATGACACTTTCCAGGAGGGCCACTTTGCGGGCGTTGTCGCCCATCAGTCCGCTGGCCACGCCGGCCCTCAGGCGCGGATACAGGTTGTCCGAGCCCGGGTACTCCTCCATCTGCCGCTCATAGGCGGCAACGGCTGCGGCGTAGTCTCCGCTGAAGAAATGGCAGTCCCCTACCCGCGTGCGGGCATCGGCCCCCTCCACGGGCGCTTTCCCTTCCAGGTAGGTGTTGAACCAACGCAGCGCACGGGAGTAATCGGCCTCCTTGAAGTACGTGTAGGCCAGCTGATACGGGATGAGCTGTCCCTCGGGCCGGTGCGGGAGGGCCGACAGGTTGTACAGCTCCGTGAGGATGCCGCGGGCGTCAGCGTACTTGCCGTCGCGGTAATAGGCCTCGGCCAGGTAGTACCGGCTAATCTGGTTGAAGCCGTCCTTGCGGTCGCTGTAGTAGGCGGCGGCCTTCAGGGGCTGCACGGCGCCGCGCCAGGAGCCGGCGTCCATCAGCTGGCGGGCCCTGAGGAAGTACGCTTTCATGTAGTTGGACTTCTGGCGGGGATCCAGCTCGTCAATATGGTCGTAGGCGTCCACGGCGCCTTCGTAATCCCGGTTCTGGAGGGCGGCCATGGCCATGTAGGAGTAAATCTGGTCTCCCTTCACCGTGCCATAGCGGTTAATGTATTCCTGGAAGGGAGCGGTGTCCCCGCCCAGGTCGAAGGCCAGCTTGGCGTAGTTGTAGAAGGCATCTTCCTGGATTTCGGGCGAGAAGGCAAGGTCTGCGGCCTCCTTGAAGGCGGCGAGGGCCGACACCTTGTTCTTGAGGCGGATGTAGCTGTAGGCCAGCTGGTAGGAGGCAATCTGGCCCAGGGAGTCTTTCCGCTCTCCCATCTGGGTAAACTGGTTCACGGCTTCCTGCCAGTTCTGCTGCAGGTAATTGACTTCACCGGCATAGAAGCGGTCGCTGCGGGTGGGTTCCGCACTGCGGTCCAGGCTGTAGTAGGCGCCGGCCTCCTCCACGTTCCCCAGCACCAGGTAGCTTTCTCCGAGGATGCGGGCCAGGCGGGCCTTGCGGTCTTCCGGGGCGTCCTTGTAAAGGGGCGCGCCGTGCTTGACTACGTAAGCATAGTCCTTTGCGTTGAAGCGGCATTCGAGGAGGTAATACTGTGCAAGGGACGCAAAGCGATGGTCTCCGGCAGCTTCCTTCAGATGTTTCTCGGCCAGGGAGAAGTCTTTTTGGGCGTAATCCATGTAGCCCAGGGTGAACTGGGCAGGGGCGCGGAAGGTGCGGCCTTCCACTTTACTGAGCCACACCCGGGCGTAATCCCAGTCCCCGAGGGAATAGGCGCTGTAGCCTCTTTTGTAGTTGTACTCCTGCTGCTGGGAGGGGTACAGGCCGCCGCACTGCTCCAGCTGCTCCAGGGCTTTGGCGTAGGCGCCGTCGTCAAACAGGCCCAGGGCCATCTGGAAGCGTACCTGCGGGGCCATCACGTGGTCCGGGTTGCGGCCGAGGAAAGCGCCTGAGAGGGCATAGGCGCCCTCCGAGCGCATGCCGAGGGCGCAGAGCGCGCGGTAGGCATCGGCCTTCTGGTCCGTGGAATTCCCGAGAAGCTGCACGGCCTCCGAGTACATTCCGGATTTGTATAGTTTGTTCACCTCTTGCCAGTTCTGAGCCTGGGCACCGGCCTGCGCGAGAAGCACGGCCGCTAGGGCGGGAAGGAGTTTTTTCATCATTCTACAAAATTACTAAAAAAATCTGATTATCTTTGCCCGGATAATGATTTTCTAACCATGCAGCAGCCGCTCATTCACTTTAAGGATGCCGACATTCTCGGCGGAGAAAACGTAGTCATTTACTCGCTCAACATGGATGTGGAGCCCGGGGACTTCGTGTACATCGTGGGAAAGGTAGGCTCCGGCAAAACGTCCATCATCCGCACCATTACGGCCGAGAACCGCATCCGCAAGGGTGAGGCCACAGCCTGCGGCTACAACCTGGTGGATATCCGGAACCGGGACATCCCCTACCTCCGCCGTTCCATGGGGGTGGTATTCCAGGATTTCCAGCTCCTTCAGGACCGCTCCGTAGAGGCCAACCTGGAGTTCGTGCTCCGGGCCACCGGCTGGAAGGAGCGCGGCGCCATCGACGCCCGCATCACGGAAGTGCTCGACGCCGTAGGCATGGGCACCAAGGCGCACAAGATGCCGCATCAGCTCTCCGGCGGCGAGCAGCAGCGCATCGCCATCGCGCGCGCCCTCCTCAACAAGCCGGCGGTCATCCTGGCCGATGAACCCACGGGCAACCTGGACGGTGAAACTGCCGACGAAATTCTCCTTCTTCTGAGGGATCTCAACGCGGCGGGAACGGCCATTGTGATGGTCACCCACAACCGCGGCATCTTCGAAAAGTTTCCCGGCCGCGTGTTCGCCTGCGAGAATGAGCAGTGCCACGAGGTGGTGGACGAAGGAATTGACGTAACCCTATGACCCGGAAAGAGCGTTTCAATGCCATCATCGGCTGGTTCTCCGAGAATCAGCCGGCTGTTCAGAGCGAGCTCCGCTTCCGCAATCCCTACGAGCTCCTTGTGGCCGTGATTCTGTCGGCCCAGTGTACCGACAAGCGGGTGAATATCGTGACCCCGCCGCTCTTTGAGCGGTTTCCATCGGCCCAGGCACTGGCATCGGCCTCCTTCGAAGAGGTGTTTCCCTTTGTGAAAAGCGTCTCCTATCCCAACGCCAAGGCCCGTCACCTCATTGCCATGGCGCAGATGCTGGTGTCCGACTACGGCGGCGTGGTGCCCTCCGACATCGACGCGCTCATGCGCATGCCCGGGGTGGGCCGCAAGACCGCCAACGTCATTGCCTCCATCGTCTACGACCAGCCCGTGATTGCCGTAGACACGCACGTGTTCCGCGTATCGCACCGCCTGGGCCTCTCGGACGGCAGCACGCCCCGCGCCGTGGAGCTGGACCTGGAGCGGCACATCGAACCCGCTTTGAGGCCCACCGCCCACCACTGGCTCATCCTGCACGGGCGCTACGTCTGCACGGCCCGCCGCCCCCGCTGCGAGGAATGTCCCCTCACCGCCTGGTGCCGCGAGTACCCGCTGCTGGCCCGCTAACTGCCGGCCAAAACTTGGCATTTTTGCCGTTTTTGCTAAGTTTCACAGAAGGCGCCAGGCAAAACTTGGCATTTTTGCCGTTTTTGCCAAGTTTTACGCGCCAGTGCAGACAATCAGAACATTGCCTGCCATGGATTTGACCCCAAACACGTGCACGGGGCCGCCATCGGCAACGCCCATCCGCTTTCGCAGTTCGTCGGAGGTCATGGGAATGTTCCGCGCCGTGACGCTGGCCTTGGGATAGCGCCGGCCCACCTCTTTCATGGAACGTTTATCGAGCGGTACCGTCTCCAGAATGCGGAACCACTTGCCAAAGGGCTGCAGGGCCTCCACCCGGGCCGATGCCCGGTACAAATGCGTATGCTGCTCCAGTTTCTCAAGCCCGTACCGGCACGGAAGGTCAAACGCGCCCGCTTTGAGGAGCGCTTTTCCGGGTTCAAACAGAAGGTCTCCCATGGGGGCCGATGTCACTTCGGGCGCCTCATCCGTCGCCAGAACCGCACCCTTTTCATAGATAAACGTCCGGGGCTGGCCGATGTACCCGCACTCCAGCAAGAGAAGCAGTTCCTTGCACTCCCCGTCGGCCGCCACCACATGCACCTCCTTCACACAGCCTAACTGCTTGCACACCAGGGTTATATCAGCCATCGGCGAGAGCTTCAGCAGCACCCGCGGTGCGGCGGCGAGCAGTTCCGGAAGCAGCTGAAGCACATCCGGCTGGCAGTCTTCCAGCCGGAACACTTTGCGGCCGTCCGCAGCCCGCCGGGCCGGATCCAGAAAGAGCACATCCGGGGTGAAGTCGCCCAGAATAGCCTGCAAGCCGCCAGGGCGGAGTTCAGCGCAGGAGACCCGAACGTTCGTGAGCCCCAGCGCCTTGAAGTTGGCCGATGCCGCCGCGGCAAGCTCCGGCCGCATCTCATTGTAAAGCACGGCCGATGCCACCTGCGCGAACGCCCAGCTGTCCACACCCAGGCCGCCCGTGAGGTCCGCCACCGTTTTCTCCCGCGTCAGGGCCCGGAGCGCCACCGACGCCTTGTAGCGCGCGGTTTCGGCCGATGAGCACTGCTCGCCGGACAAACGGAAGGGGAAACGGAGCTGCGGCACCGCATACCACTGCGGCACCTTCACGCGCAGTTTCCGCCGCACCTCCAACGTATTGAGCGCCAGGTCGAAATCCTCCACCTCGGAGGCATAGCGGTCCCGCGCCAAAGCCAGCGCCGCAGGGTCTTCCCCCTCGTGCGAGAGTATGAACTGAGCAAAATCCATGTTGCAAAAGTACGGAATAATCTCTACATTTGTAAATATAAAAATACGCACTATGAAAGATTACATGCAAGTAGCTCAAAGCTGGCTGGACGGCCATTTTGACGCCGAGACCAAGGCGGAAGTCAAACACCTGATGGAGACCGACCGGGCAGCCCTGGAAGACGCCTTCTACCGCACCCTCGAGTTCGGGACAGGCGGCCTGCGCGGCACCATGGGTGCGGGTACCAACCGCATGAACAAATATACGGTAGGCATGGCCACGCAGGGCCTCGCCAACTACATCAAGCAGCACGTCTCCGGAGAGAAGAGCGTCTGCATCAGCTACGACGCCCGCAACAACTCGGAGCTCTTCGCGCGCATATCGGCCGATGTCCTTTCCAACAACGGCATCAAGGTATTCCTGTTCGAAGGCCTGCGCCCCACCCCTGAGCTCAGCTACAGCATCCGCGCCAAGAAGGCCACGGCCGGCATCATGGTTACCGCCAGCCACAACCCCAAGGAGTATAACGGCTACAAGGTATTCTGGGAGGACGGCGGCCAGATCACCGCTCCCGTAGACAAGGATATCGTAGCCGAAGTCAATAAGATTGAAGATCCGGCCGATGTCCGCTTCGAGCCCGTCGAAGGAGAATACAAGGCCCCCGTCGAGATGATGGGAGAGGAGATGGACGAGTGCTACCTCCGCGACATCACCTCCCTGGCCCTGAGCCCGGAGGCCGTGAAAAAGCACAGCGACCTCAAGATTGTCTATACGCCCCTGCACGGCTGCGGCGTCAAGCTCATGCCGGAGGCCCTCAGCCGCATCGGCTTCCATAACATCATCCACGTGCCCGAGCAGGATGTCAACGACGGCAACTTCCCCACCGTAGTCTCCCCCAATCCGGAGGAGCCCGCCGCCATGAAGATGGCCCTCGAGAAGGCCGATGAAACCGGCGCAGACCTCGTCCTCGCCACCGACCCCGACGCCGACCGCCTGGGCATCGCCGTGCGTAACGACGAAGGCAAGATGGTCCAGCTCACCGGCAACCAGACCTGGAGCTTCCTCACCTACTACGTCCTCACCCGCTGGAAGGAGCTGGGAAAGCTCGCCGATGGCAAAGGCTACGTGGTAAAGACCATTGTCACCACGGAACTCATCGCCGCCATCTGCGAAAGCTTCGGCGTCAAGTGCTATAACGTCCTCACCGGCTTCAAGTACATCGCAGAGGTGGTCAAGCGCAACGAGGGCAAAGGCACCTTCATCTGCGGCGGCGAGGAAAGCTACGGCTTCAACCTGGGAGAATTCGTCCGCGACAAGTGCGCGCAGGTAGCCGGCATCATGGTGGCCGAATGCGCCGCCTGGGCCGCCGAGAACGGAATGACCCTGTGGCAGCTGCTCCAGAAGGTCTACAAGGAATACGGATACTACGAGGAAAAGATGGTTTACATCGTCCGCAAGGGAAAGAGCGGCGCCGAGGAAATCCAGAAGATCATGGCCGATTACCGCGCCTGCCCTCCGAAGACCATCGCCGGAAGCCCGCTCGCGAAGGTAGTGGACTACCTGAAGCCCGAGGAAACCGGCCTCCCGAAGAGCAACGTACTGCAGTTCTTCAACGAGGCAGGAGACGTGGTCTCCGTACGTCCTTCCGGAACGGAGCCCAAGATCAAGTTCTACTTCGGAGCCAAGGGGGACGACGCCTCCGCCAAGATCGAGGCCCTGAAGGCCCAGTTCATCAGCTAAGACTCTCTATCATCGCCCTGGCCACGGCTTCGGATGCGCCGGAGCCGCCCAGGAGCGAACGGATTTCGGCATAATCGGCCTGCATCTTTTCGCGGTAGGCCTCATCCGACGAAAGCCTCTCCAGTTCTGCCATGAGGGCAGGCACGGTGAGGCTTTCCTGTAACAGTTCGCGGAAAGCGAGTCGGTCCAGGATCAGGTTTCCAAGGGAAACGTATTTTATCTTGATGAGCCGGCGGGCGATGAGCGCCGTGATGGCGTTCACGCGATAGCCCACTACCTGGGGCGTGCCGATGAGCGCCGCTTCCAGCGATGCGGTGCCGGAATTGATGACGGCGGCCCGGGCATGGCGGATAGCGCCGTACGTCTCCCCGAAGACGGTCTTTACGTATTCGTGCCGGCCGGCGAGGTAGGCATCGTAGTCTTTTTCACTGCGGGACGGGGCGGCGGCCACCACAAACTGATACTCCGGGTGCTTCGCGTGCCAGGCATCGGCCAGTTCCATAAAAACGGGCATCATCTGGCCGATTTCCATGCTGCGGGAGCCGGCGAGGAGGGCGATCATCGGCCTGTCTTCCAATCCTGTGCGCGAGAGGAAAGCCTCGCGCGGTTCGCTCAGTGCCGGGCTGGCCTCGATGGCGTCTACCAGCGGATTGCCTGCGTAGACGTAGGGCAGGCCGTGGCGGTCGAAGAAGGGTTTTTCGAAGGGGAAGACGATGAACAGTTTGTCTACCCAGGCCCTTAATTTTTTGACACGTCCTTCGCGGGTGGCCCACACCTTGGGGGCTATGTAGTAGTAAACTTTGAAACCGGCGTTATGGGCAAACTCCGCCACCTTGAAGTTGAAGCCGGGATAGTCGATGAGAATGACGACATCCGGCTTCCAGGCGGCGATGTCGGCCTTGCAGCGGTTTACGCGTCCGAGAAGCTGGGGGGCTTTGCGGAGCACTTCCACTACGCCCATCACGGCGCCGGCGCGGTAGTCTTCCACCAGGCCTTCGCCTTCCTCATGCTCTTTGTACACGGCATCCATCAGGGGGCCGCCCCAGAAGCGGATGCGGGCTTGGGGATCTTCTTTGTACAGTCCCTTCATGAGATTGCTTCCGTGCAGGTCTCCGGATGCTTCGCCTGCCACGATATAATATTTCATACGCGCGCGGAGTTTAAGTGGAAGCAAATTTACGAAAAATCCTTACATTTGCAGAATGTTTAAACCGCTTATGAAGAATTTCATCCTGACGATAGGGGCTTTTGTACTGTGTCTCAGTGCATCGGCCCAAAGTATCTATCCCGAGTGGGACGTCCGTTTCCAGACTGCCGTCATCAACGACGAGTTTGACATTTCCAACTGCATCCTGGCGCCGTCCGGCACGCTGGCTGCTTTCAATTTCTCTCCCTATGCAGGTATCGGCTTCGGGGAGGGGCACCGCGTCAAGATGGGCGTGAATGTGCAGAAAGACTTTGGTACAGAGGGAGACAAGCCCCGGGCCGAGTTCGCAGCCTGGTATCAGTACAACAGCAAGAACGGCTTTACGCTCGCGGCGGGCATCTTTCCCTTCGCGCTCGTAAAGGGAAGATACTCTACCCTGATTTTCTCCGACGCATCCTCGTTCAACGATGTCCACTGCGATGGCGTCCTGCTTCGCTGGGAGCGGGAACGGTCCAACTATGAGGTAGCCCTGGACTGGAGCGGAAAATTAGGCGCCACCCGGCGTGAGGAGTTCTACGTAGTGAGCGCCGGCGAAGGCTGGGTCACTCCCTGGCTGGCCCTTTGCTGGGAAGGCTGCTTCCACCACTATGCTTGCAGCGAGGCTGTCCTGGGTGTAGTGGACGACCACATCCTGCACCCCTATCTGCAGTTCGAGTTCTCGTCCCTGCTTCCGATGGACCGCTTCGAGATATCCCTCGGCGGCGTGGCCGGCTACCAGATGGACCGCCGCACCGACGTCCGCAAACTGCCGCTCGGAGCCGATGTCGTGGTAGACCTCTCCAAGTGGGGCTTCGGCGTTCGCAACCAGTTCTACTACGGCCAGAACCAGATGCCCTTCTTCCATGAAAAAGACGCCGCCGGCCAGGAGTTCGGCAGCTCCCTGTACTTCCGCAGTTCCTGGTGGCAGATTCGCCGCGACAACGTTGCCGAGGGCCTCTACAACCGCCTGGACGCTTACTGGACCAAATCTTTTGGCGATTACGTGAACCTGGGCGTCCACGCCGTTTTCCACTTCGACCACCTGGGTCTCCTGGGCTCCCAGCAAATTCTCCAGGCCAGCGTAAACCTGGAGGCGCTCCCCTTCTGGAAAAAGAAATAACAGCTGAGGGCGTGTGCCCGTTCTGATTCTGTTCTGCTTCCGTTCTGCTTCCCTGCTCTGTTTCCCTGTTCTGCTCTCCTTTCTGCTTCTGGCCGGATCTGGGGCGTTCGTGACACAGATTCAAGTTCGTATGGCGCAGGTTCAGAACTGAATGGCGCAGGTTCCCTGGGTGAACGGTGCAGGTTCCCTGGGTGAACGGCGCAGGTTCCATTTTAGGCCGTGAACCTGCGCCATCAGAATGCAGTAGAAGGCCGATTCCTGTGGCAGGTTCCGCCCCTGTTTTGGAACCTGCGCCAACCGTGCCTTGAGACAAAAAAAGCCCGGCGAGAACCGGGCCTGAAAGTGGAGTATAGGGGAGTCGAACCCCTGACCTATAGATTGCGAACCTATCGCTCTAGCCAACTGAGCTAATACCCCGCGGAAAGGATTGCAAAAATACGGGATTTCCTTTAAAGAAACAAGTATTCCCCGCAAAAATCCGTATCTTTGTATGTTATGAGAATTCTGATTTCAAACGATGACGGATACAAGGCGGCGGGAATCCATGTGCTGGCCCGTGTGATGGCGAAATTCGGAGACGTGACCGTGGTGGCTCCCAAATTCCACCAGAGCGCCATGTCCATCGCCGTTTCCCTGGGCGTGAAGCAGCTGGCCTACAAGGAACTGCCGGAAGAAGGACCCGGGAACTGGTCCTACCTGGATGCCACGCCGGCTTCCTGCATCAAGTTCGGTCTGCAGTATAAGTATGAGAACCGCAACCCGGATCTTGTGGTGGCGGGAATCAACCACGGCAGCAACGCCTCTACCGGCGCCAACTACAGCGCCACCCTGGGTGCGGTGGAAGAGGCCGCCATCAATGGAATCAGGGGAATCGGCGTCTCCATCACTTCCCACCGGGCCGATGCCGACCTTTCCGCCGTGGAACATATGCTTCCCGGCATCATCCGGGACCTCCTGGCAAAATGGCCCGAAAACCGCCCCGGGCTCTATTTCAACATCAACTTTCCGGATGCCCCGCTGGAACTCATCAAGGGAGTCAAGTGGGCCCGCCAGGGTCATGGCCACTGGATCAAGGAATTCGAAGAATGGGATGAGCGCCGCCTGGTGGAACTGGGCCTCACGGACCTATTCCTCTGGCAGCACTACCGTGTGGAACTGGAACCCGGAGAGAAAGCCTACTTCATGAAGGGCGAATTCGTCAACGACGACAACGATCCCGCCCTCGCCGACCATCTTCTGGTAAAAGACGGCTGGGTTACCATCACTCCGTGCGTGGCTGATCTTACCGATTATACGGTTCTTAACGCAGCTTGTCCAGGTTCACCGTGCAAGTAAAGACCTGCTGGGAACCGAGGAAGCCCATGTGCGCGAAATGGAAGCGGGCATGGACGCCCAGTTCCACGAAATCATTCAGGGATTTCTGCCAGTACAGATCCAGGCCGTCGTAGATGCCGCTCAGTCCGTCCTTGCGGATTTGCCACCAGGGCGCACGGAAGTAAAGACCGGCGGTGTCGTTGAAGGGCATCTGGTTGCCACCGTAATAGAACTGGTTCCGGAGGCCGAAGTTCCACTTGCACACCTCCACGACGGCATCGACGCCGAAGGGCGTCTTGAGGATGTCGGCCTTGCGGTCTTTCTGGTAACCGGCGATGGCGCCCAGGGATACCTCGAGGCGCTGCAGCGGCAGCAGGGACGACAGTTCGAACTGGATGTAGGGGTGGATGACATGGTCGTCCATAACCCCGTCAATGGCATCGCTGCAGGCAAGGTGGTGGAACAGACCCTCCCAGCAGAGAGCCATCCAGTCGTTGACCCAGCCTTCGCCGGCGCTCACCACGTAAAACTCTTCCCGGCGCTGCTCCCCATACTTGCCGCACCAGTCAAAGAACAGCTCGTAATTGGATTTGGACTTCTGCCAGCGCAGGAGGAAACCGTCGCAGTGGACGTCGTAGAAGTCCGCCGCGTCGGAGTACATGAGCGAAGAGTATCTGCTGCCGCCCAGGGCGTAGGGGAAGACGCCGGCGGCCAGGGTGAAGCCGTTGTTCTGGTACTGGTACCAGGCGGCGAACTCCGTGCTGGGCTTGGTGCCCGGCGTGCCGAAGTCCTTCTGGATGTTGAACCCGGCCTTCAGGTGATGGCCTTCGCCGAAGACCAGCCCTGCGTAAGGGGCGAAGTTGAAGGCGGCCAATGTACCGGATGTGGCCAGCTCTCCCTTGGAGACGTCGAATTCGTCATTGATGATGGCGCCCCGGAAGTGGACGTCCCATTCTCCGCGCACGGTCTGCGCCGATGCACAGATACCCGCGGCAAGTGCGGCGACAGTCAGGATAAAATGCTTCATGTGTTTTGTCTATATTACCGCAAATGTAAGTATTTTTCGTAAATTTGTCTCCATGAAATACTATATCGTGGCCGGCGAAGCTTCCGGCGACCTGCACGGCAGCAACCTCATGAAAGGCCTTTATAAAGAAGACCCCCAGGCGACAATCCGCTTCTGGGGCGGTCCGCTGATGGACGCCGTGTACAAAGACCACGAAAACGGCGAAGGCATGGTGGAGGACTACCGCGCCGGCGCCGTGATGGGCGTCGTGGAAGTGCTCCGGAAAGCCCCCCAGCTTCTCGGGCGCATAAACCATTGCAAGGCCGATATCACCGCCTGGAACCCGGATGTAGTCATCCTCATCGACTACCCCGGCTTCAACTTCAAGGTGGCGGAGTTCGCCCATAACGCCGGATTCAAAGTCTATTACTACATCGCCCCCAAGGTGTGGGCCACCCGCGAAGGCCGCGTTAAAAAGTTGAAGGCCTGGGTGGATAAACTCTTCATCGTCTTCCCCTTCGAAAAACCTTTCTTCGACCGCCACGGCCTGCCCTATGTGTATGCCGGTAACCCGCTGGTGGATGCGGTGGAGGCCAGTCCTGCGCTCAGCGAATCCCGCGATGCGTTCCTCGCCCGCACGGGCCTTGAGGACAGGCCGATGATCGCCCTCCTCGCCGGTTCGCGCAGCATGGAAATCGGCCAGATGATGCCTGTCTTCATGAAGATGGCCGATACCTGGCACGCGAAGCATCCGGAGTATCTGTTCGTGGTGGCGGCCGCACCCTCCCGCAGCGGGAAGGACTATGAGGCCTTTCTTTCCGGCCGCGGGGAATACGTGAAAACCGTCTTCGGAGAGACCTACGGAGCCATCCGCCATGCCCGCGCTGCCGTCATCAATTCGGGCACCGCTTCGCTGGAGGCTGCGCTTATCGGCACGCCCCAGGTGGTAGGCTATAAGGTGAACGCGCTCACCGCCTTCATCGCCCGCCTTGCCATCAAAGTGAAATATGTCTCCCTTGGGAACCTCATCCTGGACCGCCTCGCCTTCCGCGAGCTGCTGCAGGACCGCCTCACCGTGCCGGCCTTGGTGGAAGAGCTGGAACGCCTTACGCAGGACGACGCCTATCGGGCCCGCATGCAGGCCGATTATACGGAGATACGCACCCTCCTTGGCGGCTCCGGTGCATCCGAAGCCGTCGCAAGGGCGATGATAGAGAGTCTTAGGAAATAAACTGGGCTTTCAGGGCCTCGATCTTCGCGGGGGCGTCATTTCCCTTGGCGCCGAAGTAGAACTTGATCTTGGGTTCCGTTCCGGAGGGACGTACGCTCACGACGTCTCCCGCCTCGTTGAAGAACTGCAGTACGTTGGATTTGGGAAGGCCGGTTTCCTCGGGCTTCAGGTAATCGACAACCTTGGCGAGGGGACTGCCGGCGATGGTCTTGGGAGGGCAGGCGCGGTAATCGGCCATAATCTTCTGGATTTCCTCGGCGCCGGATTTTCCCTTGCGCACGATGTACACCATCTTTTCCTCGTAGTAGCCGTATTCCTTGTAAACTTTCTGGAGCAGCTGCCACAGCGTCATTCCGTTTTCGGCGGCCCATGCGGCGCATTCGGCCACCATGATGCCGGCTACCTGCGCGCACTTGTCCCGGACGAATTCTCCCAGGTTGAAGCCGTAGCTTTCCTCGCCGCCGCAGATGAAGGTACCTTTTCCCTCATTCAGTTTCACCACTTCCGCGATGTACTTGAAGCCGGTGAGTACATTGTAGCACTTGACGCCGAAGCTTTCGCAGATGGCGGCGATGAGTTCGGTGGTGACAATGGTCTTTACCACGTAGCCTTTGCCATCGGCCAGTTTCCCCAGCTCCTTCCAGCGGGTGAGGATGTAGTAGGTGAGGAAGCTCCAGGTCTGGTTGCCGCTGAGCTGGACCATCTTGCCTTCGTCGTTACGGACGGCGATACCCAGGCGGTCGGCGTCGGGGTCGGTGGCGAGGACCAGGTCCGCGCCGGTTTCATCGGCCTTCTCGAGGGCCATCTTCATGGCGGCGGGCTCCTCCGGGTTGGGGGAGACGACGGTGGGGAAATCTCCGTCGTTGATGTCCTGCTCGGGGACGTGGATGATATTCTTGAAGCCGATACGGCCGAGTGCTTCGGGCATGAGTTTGACGCCGCAGCCGTGCAGGGGCGTATAGACAATCTTGAGGTCGCTGTGCTTCTTGACGGCCTCCGGGCTCAGGGCCAGGGAGGTGATGTCCCGCAGATAGCACTCGTCCATTTCCCGGCCCATCATTTCGACGGGGGCCTGGGGCTCTCCCGGTACGGGCTGGAAGCGGACGTCGGAGGGGTCCTCGATCTTGTTGACTTCTGCCACGATGTCCTTGTCCACGGGGGCCGTAATCTGGCCGCCGTCGCTCCAGAACACCTTGTAGCCGTTGTATTCCTTGGGGTTGTGGCTGGCCGTAATCATGATGCCGGCCGTCGCCTTTTTGGCGCGGATGCTGTAGCTGAGCTCCGGCGTCGGGCGCAGGCCTTCGAAGAGGAAGACCTTGATGCCGTTGTTGGAAAGGACGTCGGCCGATATACGGGCGAAGAGCTCGGAGTTGTTGCGGGCGTCGTAGCTGATGCAGACGCTCTTTTCTCCGGGGACGTGCTGCCTGATGTAGTTGGCGAGGCCCTGGGTGGCCATGCCCACCGTGTATTTGTTCATGCGGTTGGTGCCCACGCCCATGGTGCCGCGCAGGCCGCCGGTACCGAATTCCAGCGTGCGGTAAAAGGCGTCTTCCAGTCCGGCCTGGTCGGTGTCCATGAGGCGTTTGACTTCGGCTTTGGTGGAGGCGTCGAAATTGCCGTCCAGCCAGCTCTGAGCTGCTTCTTTGTAGTCTTTCATGTTGAATTGATTTAGCAAACAAAATTAAAGATAATTCCGTACTTTTGCAATATGGAATTTTCGGAGTTCATACGTGCGCACGATGCCGACGACCTCGCCGCCCTGGCCCTGGCCCGGAAGCGTTTCGCGGCCGACGTGGATGATTTCGATCTTGCGCTCACTACCCTGGAAGTGCGCCGGAAGCTCCGCGTGAAGGTGCCCGAGTGGTACGCCGTCCGGGGACTCCGTTTCCCGCTGCGCCTTTCCGGCGAGCAGTGTTCGTCGGCCGAAACCGCCCGATACAAGGCGAGGGTGGCTGCCGATGCCTGCGGCGGCGGGGCTGTGGCCGATCTTACCGGCGGCCTGGGCGTGGACTCCTGGGCGTTCGCGCAGGTTTTCGACCGCGTGCTGTACAACGAGATGAAACCCGAACTCGCCGCTGCGGCCGCCGCCAATTTCGCCGCCCTTGGGATGGATAACATCGTGGTCCGCAACTGCGCCGTGGGCGAGGTGAGCCTCTCCGGTATCCTTGGAGACTTTTCTCCCGATATCCTCTTCCTGGACCCGGCCCGGCGCGCCTCTGACGGGCGCAAAGTGTTCCGGCTGGAGGACTGCCAGCCCGACGTGCTGCAACTGTTGCCGGAGTTGTCGGCGGCGAGCCCGCGGGTGCTCCTGAAACTTTCTCCCATGGCCGACATTACCCTGGTATGCCGCCAGCTGGGCTGCGTGAAAGCCGTCCATGTCGTGGCTGCGGAAGGGGAATGCAAGGAATTGTTGCTCCTCCTGGAACGGGGGTACGACGGACCGTATTCGCTGTTCGTTTATGAAAACGGTTCTGTGTTGGCAGTGGACGGGACGCTGGACGCACCCGTCATTTCCCGGAACTTTCAGGGTGTCCTGTTCGAACCGGGGAAGGGACTGCTGAAGGCAGGGGCGTTTGACCTTCCGTGCCGTTATGGCCTGGAGAAACTGGACCGGCATACACACTTGTACATCGGCCCGGCCCCGGTTGAGGCCTTGACCCCCTTCGGCAAGTGGTTCCGTATCCTGGAAGTCGTCCCTTTGGACAAACGTGGGATTAAGGATGTCGGCCGACGCTATCCCAAAGCCTCCGTTACGGCCCGTAACATCCCTCTGACCAGTGACGCCCTCCGCAAAAAGCTCGGCGTCTCCGACGGCGGTACCGTTCACATCTTCGGCGTAAGAACCTCCTCCGGCAACACGTTATTGGTTTGCGAGTAGCGGATAGTCGCGGCACCAGGCGGTAAGCGGGCATTCGTCGCACTTGGGCTTGCGGGCGGTGCAGATGTAGCGGCCGTGCAGGATGAGCCAGTGGTGGGCGACGGGCCTGAGCGAAGGCGCTATGTGGCGTTCCAGGTCCAGCTCGACGGCGCGGGGCGTGCTGCCGTCAGAGAGGCCCAGGCGGTGCGCCACGCGGAACACGTGCGTATCTACGGCGATAACCGGCTGGTCATAGACGATGGATGCAATCACGTTGGCCGTCTTGCGACCCACGCCGGGCATGCGCATGAGCGCGTCGATGTCCGAGGGGACCACTCCGTCATAATCTGTAATCAGCATCTGCGCCATGGCGATGAGGTGCCTGGCCTTGGCGTTGGGGTAGGAAATGCTCTTCACGTAAGGAAAAACCTCTTCAAAGGAAGCGGCGGCCAGTTCCCGGGCCGATGGAAAACGCTCGAAAAGGGGAGGAGTGACGATGTTCACGCGCCGGTCCGTGCACTGGGCCGACAGGATTACGGCCACAAGCAGTTCGAAGGGATTCCGGAAGTTGAGCTCGCTCTGGGCCACGGGCTGATTCTCCGAGAACCAGCCGATGACGGCGTTGAAGCGTTCCTTCCTTGTCATAGGGTGACGTCGATGCCTTCGTCGAAGACCTCGTGGCAGTGTTCGTTCTCGCAGGTGAAGACACGGCCGGGATATTTCTCGAAGATGGCGCGGTTGTGGGTGACCATGACGATGGCGGTGCCGGCGGCGTTGAGGTCCCTGAGGAGCTGGAGGATTTCGTCTGCGGTTTCTCCGTCCAGGTTGCCGGTAGGTTCATCGGCCAGGATGACGGCGGGTTTGTTGAGGAGGGCGCGGGCGATGGCGATGCGCTGCTGCTCGCCGCCGGAGAGCTGGTGCGGCATCTTGTGGGCTTTGGTTCCCATACCCACGGCCTCCAGTACTTCCGTTATGCGGGCGTCGATGAGGGCCCGTTCCTTCCAGCCGGTTGCGCGCAGCACGAACTCCAGGTTGCTCTCCACGGAACGGTCCGTGAGCAGTTGGAAATCCTGGAACACGACGCCCATCGAACGGCGGAGGAAGGGGATATCCCGGCTCCGGATGCCCACAAGGTTGTATCCGCAGGCGGTGGCTTCTCCCTTGTGGATGGGGTTTTCGGCCGTGACGGTGCGGATGATGGAGGTCTTTCCGGAACCCACCTTTCCTACGATGTACACGAAGTCTCCGGGCTGGATGTCCATGTCCAGCGAGTAGATGACTATGTTTTCACCGTTGAGGATATCGGCGTCTTTGAAATGGATGAGCGGCTGCTGCATGGCGAGAAAATCATTATTCAGGCAAATATAATCAGAATTTTTTAGTAAATTTGTAGAATGATGGAAAAGATGAAAAAACTCCTTCCTGCCGTAGCCGCAGCGCTCCTTTTCCAGGTCGGGGCCCAGGCCCAGGACTGGCGGCAGGTTCAGCATTTATACCAATCAGGAATGTATGCAGAGGCTTCCCGTCTGCTCGGCGACGCAGCCGGACAGCAGGCCGATGCCTATCGCGCCCTCTGCGCGCTGGGCATGCATGCGGACAATGCCAAGGCGCTCGCCGGGGCCTTCCTCTCCCGTAACGGGGAGTACGTGCTGGCTCCGCAGGTGCGTTTTGCCCTGGCCTGCGGGCTCTTTGACGAGGGGGCTTACGCGGAAGCCCTCGCCCAGTTCGAAAAATGCAAGGGCGTCTATACCACCCAGGAACAGGAACGCCTGTATAAAATGGGCTTCTGCGCCTATTCGCTGGAAAACTGGGATTATGCCACCATGCTGCTGAACAAGGTAAAGGACCAGCCGTATTACGCTCCGGCGCAGTATCAGCTGGGCTATATGGATTACGCCCGCGAGTGCTTCTCCGACGCCATTCCGCACCTGGAGGCGGCCGCCCGGGATTACCGTTTCGGAACCCTTGCCCGCTACTATATCCTGGAGTGCCGTTTCAATGAGAAGGACTACCGCTATGTGGTGGAAAACGGTGACGCGCTTTATGCCCTTGTCCCCGAGGACAGGCAGGCCCATCTCTCCCGCATCCTGGGAGAAAGCCACCTCATCCTGGGCAATGTGGAAGAGGCCGGCCGGTACTATAGCAAGGACCGCAACGCCGCCCCCACCCGCAGCGACCGCTTCTACGCCGGCGAGATCAACTACCTCCAGGAAAACTGGCAGGGCGCCGTGGACCAGTTTACCCAGATGGGGGACCGCAGTGATTCCCTGGGACAGATTGCCTCTTACCAGCTGGCATACAGCTACATCCGCCTCAAGAACAAGGTGGCGGCCATGACGGCGTTCCAGCAGGCATCGGCCCTTCCGTATTCGGCCAGTATCCGGGAGGATGCGTTCTACAACTACGCCAAGCTGGCCTTCGACCTGGGCCGGGACACTGGTCCTTTCCAGCAGTACATAGACAGCTACGGTACCGTCAAGGGAGACCAGATTTACTCCTATATGGCCATGGCGGCCCTGCAGAACCGTGATTACGAGGGCGCCGTGGACGCCTACGACCATATCGACGAACTGGATCCCCGGCAGAAGTCCAACTACATGAAGGCGTACTTCCTCCGGGCCCGTCAGCTCATGGAAGCCGGGTCCTGGCGCGGTGCGGTGCAGCCCCTGAAGGCCGCCGCCTACTACAGCGACCGCAAGGACGGCTTCAACCAGCTGTGCCGTTACTATCTCGCGGAGGCCTATTTCCGCGACGGAAAATACCCCGACGCGCGCGGCATCCTCACGGAGCTGTACAACCTGTCGGCCCTTCCTTATCGGCCCGAAGGTTCGCTCATCCCTTATCAGCTGGCATATACGTACTTCAAGGAAGCCAATTACCAGCAGGCGCTGCGCTGGTTCAATACTTACATGGAAAGCCGTTCGCCCATGCAGGGGGCCGATGCCCTCACGCGCATCGGGGACTGCCATTTCTTCAGCGGAGACTATGCCGGGGCCGTGGCCGCTTACGAGCGTCAGATGGCCGCATATTCCCAGCTGGAGAATCTCTATCCGCGATTCCGCGCGGGTGTCGCCTGCGGTCTGCTGGGAGACAACGTAAAGAAAGTGAGCCTGCTGGAGGCTGCTACCCAGTCCAGCCCGGAGGCGTCCTACTATGGGGAATCCCTCTACGAACTGGGAAGGGGATATGTGGCGCTTCATAAAGAGGAGGCTGCCGTGAGGGCTTTCAGCCAGCTGCGCAGTTCTTCCCGGGATTCTTCCCTGGTGGCCCGTTCGCTGTTGGAACTGGGCATGATTGCCCGTAACGCCGGCCGCAGCGAGGACGCCCTGGAGTGTTACAAGGAAGTCGTCGCGCAGGGAGGTGAATACGCCGAGGATGCCCTCCTCGCCGTCGAAGCCATCTACCGTACGCAGAACGACCCCGAAGCCTACCTGGCCTACGTCAACAGCCTGGGAACCGCCGCCAACCGTACGGAGGCCCAGAAGGAGGAAGTCTATTTCTCCAGCGCGGAGCAGCTCTACCTTGCGGAAGATTACGCCAAGGCCCAGGCAACCCTCCTGGCCTATCTTGAAAAATACCCCGACGCCCTTTATGGCACCAAGGCCCGTTTCTACCTGGCGGAGTGTTATCGCTTTACGGATAACAAGGAACTGGCGTGCGACGCCTACCGGAAGGCCCTGGACGAGGGCCTGGACGGAGCGCTCGCAGAGGGAGCCCTGCTCCAGCTTGCCACCCTCCAGTACGGCCTGGGCAACTACCCCGAGGCCTACCGCAGTTATCTGACGCTCCGTGACAGCGCGCAGTTCAAGCAGAACCGCGAAGGCGCCCTTCTGGGTCTGATGCGCAGCGCGTTCCGCGCCCGCGAGTGGGAGGATGCCCTCTCCGACGCCCGCGCCGTCCTGGCCGCTTTCAAGGCCGACGAATCCCTGCAGCGCGAGGCCCGTTACGTGTGCGCGAAATCGCTGATGAGCACCAGCCGCCGCAGCGCGGCGCTGAACGAATTCCGCGAGCTGGCAAAGGCCCCTGCTACGGACGAAGGCGCCGAGGCTTCCTACGTCCTCATCCAGGACTGCTTCGACCGGGCCGATTTCGCCGCCGTCCAGGAGCGCGTCTATGCCTTCGCCGAGAAGGCCGGCGGCCAGAATTACTGGCTGGCCAAGGCTTTCATCGTGCTGGGAGACACTTTTGCCGAGCAGGACAACATGGCGCAGGCCCGCGCCACCTTTGAAAGCATCCGTTCCGGTTACACCCCGTCCGGTCCGCAGGACGATGTCCTGGACCAGGTGGAGATGAGACTGAAAAAACTGAATTAGCATGAAAAGAACCCTCATATCGGCCGCCTGCCTGCTGATGGGCGCGGCCGCCTTCGCCCAGAACCTGAACCCTACCGTGGAGGTGACCAACGCGTATGTCCGGGAAGCATCCGGCATCGAAAAGCCCTCCCAGCTCATGGAGCTGCCGGATTCGGTCCTGCGCTTCAACCTGGATTTTGAATACGCCGTGAACGAGACGCCCTACCGCGGCGCCTACGAGTTCAAGCCCTACCTGGTGCAGCTGCGTCCGCTGGCCCGCCCCTCGAAGGAAGGCTCGTTCTATCTCCGTGCCGGCGCCGGTTACACTTTCCAGCCGGAGTTCTCGGCCGTCTATACGCCCGTGGCGTCGAATAAGTTCCACGTGAACCTCTATGCGGGCCATGATTCCTATATCGGCCCGTATGTGGGGGACTGGAAGGGAAGCGATCTCCGCAGCCGAGTCGGGGCCGATATGCTCCTGGGCTGGCGCAGGGGCTCCCTGTCGATGAATGTCCAATACAACAACGTCTTCGCCCGGGATTACAATGCCCCGATGAACCATCATCAGGTGGAGGCGTCGGCCCGTGTGCAGAATATCCCCGGTACCACCCGGGTGGATTATGATGTGAAATCCCGCGTCTCTTATGTGTCTGCCCCCGAGGGCTTTTCCGAGACGCACACCCTGACGGACGTGCAGCTGGGCTCCCGCCTGCTGGGACGCAACCTGCGGCTTCTGGCATCGGCCGAAACCGTTTCCCAGCCCGGAGGGACGGCCGCCAGCCTTTCCCTGACGCCCCGCTATATGCGCGGCGGCGCTCGCTTCTCGTTCAATGCGGGCGTGAAGTTCGCCTATGTGTTCCGTTCGGAGGATACCTTTGCCCCCAGCCCTGGCGGATACTTTTTCCCGGACGTGCAGCTGTCCTGGAAGATTGTGCCTGAGTACCTTACGCTTTTTGCGGCGGTGACGGGCGGCAACGAGCTGGTCTCCTATGAGTCCCTGCTTTCGCAGAACTCCTTTATCGACGCTTTTTCCGCTACGACGGATGTGAAGCGGGTGAACGTGGCGGCGGTCGCGGGCCTTCGGGGCAATATCGCGCACCGCTTCGGCTTCGAGGTGAAGGGCGGCTATTCCTGGATGGGCAATTCCTGGCTGTGGGGAAAGACTCCCTCCGGGGAGCCTGCCTTCTGCTACGGCGGCCCCATCCATGTGGCATTTGTGGACGTGGAAGGCGGCTGGAAGAACCACTTCCTGGACATCAAGGCTCATCTGAAGTATATGAAAACGCTCAATAAGCCCACCGTCATTACGCCGGCCGTGCTGCCTTTCCTGCCGGCGGAGTATTCCGGGGATGCCCATATCTTCTATAACTGGGGCTCCCGGATCCGGGCGGGTCTCACCCTCGAGGGCCGTTCGCAGATGGTCTGCCCGGCCGGAGGGGCCGTCCCTGCATACCTGGATTTGGGCATGCAGGCGGATTTCCGGATGACGCCCACCCTGGGCTTCTGGTCCCGCTTCGGGAACCTCCTGAATACTACAATCGAGCGCGTGCCTTTCTATGCCCGGAAAGGCCCCTTCTTCACCGTAGGTGTATCCCTGAGTCTGTAGGTTTTTTGCTTGGTTTTTGTCAAAATTTTTCCTAAATTTGTATGTTTTAGGGGAAGCCCTGAACTGAACTGAAAAATCAGATAGAAAAATGATAGAAAACGAGCAGATGAAAGCGGCCGAGGAGCAGTATTCGGCCAGTAGTATTCAGGTTTTGGAAGGCCTTGAGGCTGTGCGCAAGCGCCCTTCCATGTATATCGGCGATATCGGCGAACGCGGCCTGCACCACCTGGTGTATGAGGTCGTCGATAACTGTATCGACGAGGCCATGGCCGGCTATTGCACGGACGTGGATGTGAAAATTCTGGAAGACAACTCCATCAGTGTCAAGGATAACGGCCGTGGTATCCCTACGGGTATGCACGAGAAGGAGCATCGCAGTGCTCTGGAAGTCGTGCTCACCGTGCTGCATGCCGGCGGTAAGTTCGACAAGAACAGTTACAAGGTCTCCGGCGGTCTGCACGGCGTGGGTGTTTCCTGCGTCAACGCCCTGTCGGACGCCCTTACCGCGGAAATCCACCGCGAAGGCAAGATCTTCGTCCAGAAATACTCCAAGGGTAAGCCCATCACCCAGGTAGAGGTGGTGGGAGAGTCCAACGATACCGGTACCACCATCACCTTCCATCCGGACGCCACCATCTTTACCCAGACCACCGTCTATAAGTACGACACCCTGGCCAACCGCCTCCGTGAGCTGGCATACCTCAACAAGGGTATCCGCATCACCCTCACGGACCTGCGCGAGAAGGTGGACGAATTCGTCACCGCCGAAGACGGCGAGCGCAAGGCTACCGGCAACCAGGTCTATCGCAGCGAAGTTTTCCACAGCGTCGAAGGCCTGAAGGAATTCATCGACTACCTTGACGCCGGCGCTCCCAAGCTCATCCCCGAGCCCATCACGGTGGCCTCCGACAAGGTGATTCCCATCGATATCGCCCTCCAGTACAACACCGGCTACAGCGAG
>JAEEGJ010009809.1_pt1 | contig 25332 bp, 24 predicted proteins | sample 8958761 | NCBI WGS metagenome assembly JAEEGJ01 (sample SAMN16246546, study PRJNA631951) | gut metagenome | biome: gut microbiome; feature: rumen; material: RS-attached | host: Bos | place: Iran: Karaj | collected 2018-10 | reverse complement strand
TATAAAAATATCTTTGAATTTAATCCGTCTTAGAATAATTGCTTAGCTTATTCTTAACGTTTACTTTAGGTTTCTTTCTCTGAAAATACTCATTCGGTTTTAACCGATTTGGAATTATTTCAGGGTTGCATTGCTGTTTATTTGTCAAGGTTCTTCGCACTCGCCGTTTTTGGCAGTGCTTGAATATAATATCATTTCAATTTTTGAATGTCAATAACTTTTCTCAAAAACTTTTTTATTTTTTTTAGGGCATAAAAAAACCGCCAATTTGACGGTTATTATACGAACGGAGAAAGAGGGATTTGAACCCTCGCGCCGGTTGCCCGACCTACACCCTTAGCAGGGGCGCCTCTTCAGCCTCTTGAGTATTTCTCCAGGTTAAGTTAAACGCTTACCAATATGCAGTTCGTCTATCTTTTGCGTTATAAGAACCAACGCGCATTGATTATTATAATTGTACGCACTTCTTTTGTCAACTTATCTTTTATGCTTCATTCCTTGGTATAACTTCGATGCCAAGCGACTCTTTTGTATAGTCCGTACCCTTAGTCTTTTTAAGAAGTTCTTTTACATATAAGAAGGCTGCGTTCTCTCCTTCGATGCTCATTGTATACAATGCTTTTTCCAAAACAGCCTTGGTGTCGGGATGAATAATAAGCAGATCTCTGGCTCTCTGATAATAGTTCCATGCGTCAGCTTGTGTATACTCATCCTTATTATATGCAACGCATGCAGCGTATCTGTCTGCTATCATCTCAGCCACATATCTAAGTGGCATCTTGCAACCGAATGCATACTCATCACTCGATGAAGAATAATCTATCCAGTATTCAAAGTGGTGTTTATTGCGTCCCTTATGATGAAGCCACGCCAATGATGCTCCGTTAATCTTACGATCAACCGCATTGGGCGACAGTCTGCCTGAGTAATACTTTACGCTCGGGACAAACTCCGTAAATGAGAACTTACTCATATCATGGAAGATACCCTGTCTATACAATCCCATTTTAAAACACGCCCTGCAAACATAGCGCTTATGTTTAAGGACGGTTCCTAAATGTCCAAAGTATCTTTGGAAAAAATTCTTATTCTTATATAGATAGTATTTTTCTTCCTGAGTCATTCTGTTCCTAAATAAATCTTTTTATATATGTTCTATATAAATATAGTAACTGTATATAACAATTATATTAATGTCTAAAGTATATATTACTTGTATAACATTGTTCCTGTTGAGTCAGCTACAACTATTACAGGGAAATCTTTTACTTCAAGTTTTCTGATTGCCTCTGTTCCAAGATCATCGTATGCTACCACTTCACTTTTAATGATGGCTTTTGATAATAATGCACCTGCTCCGCCTATTGCAGCGAAGTATATGCTTTTATTCTCCTTAATCGCATTAAGGACTTCGGGAGTTCTCTTGCCCTTACCTATCATTCCGCCAAGTCCCAATTCGAGAAGCTTGGGAGTATACTTATCCATTCTGCCGGATGTGGTGGGTCCTGCGGATCCGATAGGGCGACCCTCTCTGGCGGGTGAAGGTCCCATATAATATATGAACTGACCTTTTATATCTATAGGAAGTTCTTCGCCTCTTTCGATGCACTCAAACATTCTCTTGTGCGCTGCATCACGTGCAGTGTAAATAGTGCCTGTGAGATATACGAAATCTCCGTTTTTTAATTCTTCTTTTTCCTGCTGAGTAAGGGGTACGTTCAAACTCTTGGTCATTATTATTTCCTCTTATTCAATATCTATAATTCTCTGGATATATGTCTGTTAACATGGCAGCATATATTGATGCCAACCGGAAGTCCCGCGATATGTGTAGGATATGTTTCTACATTAACTGCAAGTGCGGTTGTAGAGCCACCGAGTCCTGCAGGTCCTATACCTAATGCATTAATCTTATCAAGCATCTCCTCTTCCAACTCTTTTACATAAGGAATATCTGAATGCTTACCAACTTCTCTGGTAAGTGCGTGCTTAGCCATAAGTGCACACTTTTCAAATGTACCGCCTATTCCCACTCCGACAACCATGGGAGGACATGCATTGGGTCCTGCATCTTTAACCGCTGTAAGGATAGCATTCTTAACACCCTCTATTCCATCAGCCGGCTTGAGCATGAATACGCGACTCATGTTTTCACTGCCGAATCCCTTGGGAGCAAGTGTAAGCTTAACCTTGTCTCCGGGTACTATAGAATAATGAATAACCGCAGGCGTATTATCCTTGGTGTTGTTTCTTATTATAGGATCATCAACTACTGACTTACGAAGATATCCTTCTACATATCCCTGTCTGACGCCTTCGTTAATGGCATCTTCCAAAGAAGCTGCACCGTCACAGTTAAAATGTACATCTTGTCCAACCTCAACGAAGATAACAGCCATACCTGTATCCTGGCAGATGGGAATCATATCAGCCTTGGCTATCTTTATGTTTTCTTCAAGCTGTCCAAGCACCTGCTTGCCAAGCTCCGACTTTTCGTTAGTCGCTGCTTTATCCAATGCAGCAGCCATATCAGGTGAGAGTACATGATTGATTTCGATGCACATCTCTTTTACAGTCTCGGTTACTTTTGATACATTAATATCTCGCATTATTCTTTCCATTCCTATAGTTTTAGGATAATTAATTACTTAGTCTCGTCGTAAAGATACTGTCCGTTCTTCTTGGTAAGAGGTCCAAAAGTAATTGCATTAACAGGACAGTGATGTAAGCATGATAAGCACTGTGAACACTTTTTATTAATCCACATAGGCTTACCGTATTCCATGGATATGGTATTGGTGGGACAATTCTTAACACAGATTCCGCATCCTATACAATCCTGGGATACCTTAAAAGGAGATGTGGTTCTTCCGAGTTCGTAGCTGACATGAGCAATCGGAGAGAACATCCATAATGAACGATAGGGATTGTGATATCCCGATGTTCTGTTTTCAACAAGGAATGCAATATTCTCGATAGTCTCTTTTGCATTCTCGTTTTTCTTATCATTCTTTTCTTTATTCTTAACACTGAATACAAGTGTGTAGTTATCTACCATCTTAACAGCAAATGAAGCGTTGAGCTTGATACCTCTTTTTGATAAAAGCTTAGCGAGGTCCTCATCTGCAGATCCTGTAGCTACGCCACATGTTGCAACAGAGTATGCGTAGTGCTTACCATACTTTTCAATGCTCATGGACTTAACAAAATCCTTAACTATGGAAGGAAGGCCCCAGTAATATACCGGATATACGAATCCGATTCTTTCGCCTTTTTTCAATTTAAAATCAAACTGCATCTTTTTGAGGCAGTCAGACATCGATACAACTTTTTCGCCTGTTTTCTTACTGATAACATCTGCAACATGCTTGCTGTTACCGGTTCCTGAGAAATAAAAAATCATATTATACCTCCCATAAACTTAAGACACTTCTTCCGCCATCATTATACGATTAAGCGAAAAAAGTGTCTATTATCATCTATGCTTCGCTAAAAGGAAGTGAACTTATCCATATTAAAATACGAATATAGCTGCGCCGTATGCAGGAAGATCGAATTCGAGATGATAATCTCTGTTATCACACAATCCTTCTACTGCATTGAGTACTGAAGGAATCTCTCCTCCGTTACCGCCGAATCTCTTATCGTCACTATTAAGAAGAAGCTTATATCTTCCTTTATTAGGAACGCCTACCCAATAATTGGTTCTTCTCATAGGTGTCATGTTGAGAACGACTAATATATTATTCTTGCCGGTAGAATTCTTTCTTACGTAGCTGTAGATACTTCTGTCAGCATCATCAGCATTGATCCATTCGAATCCTGCCCAGTCAGAATCAATCTCATAAAGAGAAGGGTACTTACGATATATCTTCAAAAGTTCTGCGACATAATCGAGCATACCGCGGTTTAGATGGTTCTCAAGTAAGAACCAGTCTATCTCTCTGTCTTCGCTCCACTCTCTCTCCTGACCGAATTCCTGGCCCATGAATAAGAGCTTCTTGCCTTCATGTGTGAACATGAATGTGTAGCCTACACGAAGGTTGGCGTACTTATCTATCTGGTATCCAGGCATCTTGTTAACCATGGAACACTTAAGATGTACTACTTCATCGTGTGAGAGAGGTAATATGTATTGCTCGCTTGAGTTATAACTCATAGCGAAAGTAAGCTTGTTGTGATTGTTCTTTCTAAAATACGGGTCTAGCTTCATGTACTCGCAGAAGTCATGCATCCAACCCATGTTCCACTTGAATGTAAATCCAAGTCCGTCATCTTCGGGTGCAGCAGTAACCTTGGGCCATGCTGTAGATTCCTCTGCGATGGTAACAACGCCGGGAAATGTTCCTCTGATAACTGAATTAAGATGCTTAAAGAACTCGATTGCTTCGAGGTTCTCGTTTCCGCCGTATTTATTGGGAACCCACGCGCCGTCTTTTTTACCATAATCAAGGTAGAGCATCGATGCCACAGCATCAACTCTTAAACCGTCGATGTGGAATTCTTTTATCCAGAATAATGCATTGGCAATAAGGAAGTTTCTAACTTCATTCTTGCCATAGTTGAATATCTTGGTACCCCAGTCAGGATGCTCTCCAAGTCTGGGATCGGGATGCTCGTAGAGACAGGTGCCATCAAAGTCTGAAAGACCATGAGCATCTCTCGGGAAGTGAGCGGGAACCCAATCAAGGATAACGCCTATGCCATTTTTATGCATGGTGTTAACGAGATACTGGAAGTCCTCGGGTGTTCCGTATCTGGATGTAGGAGCGTAGTATCCAGTAACCTGGTAGCCCCATGAACCGTCAAAAGGATGCTCTGCAATTCCCATTAACTCTATATGAGTATACTTAAGTTCCTTGAGGTACTTAACTATTCTGTCTGCGAATTCTCTGTATGAATAGAAACCGTCGTTGTCAGGAACAGGATGTCTCATCCAGGATCCAACGTGGCACTCGTATATAGCCATGGGCTCCTTGAATACATTCTTTTCCGCTCTCTGATTCATCCATACGGTATCACTCCACTTGAAGTTGGTGATATCTGTAACTATGGATGCGGTTCCGGGTCTTAATTCTGCATAGTTGGCATAGGGATCTGCCTTATATAACTTGGATCCGTCCTTGGTATGAATAAGGAACTTGTACATATCTCCTTCTTTTGCGTTGCGAACAAAAGTAGTATATATGCCGATATCCCCTATCTTTTCCATGGGATACTGATCTTCTTGCCAATCATTAAAAGAACCTATTACGAACACTCTTTCCGCATTAGGTGCCCATACTGCGAAGAACACGCCTCTTTTACCGTTCTTCTCAGTGATGTGGGCTCCCAGCTTCTTGTAAATGTCATAATGGGTTCCCTGACCGAAGAGATAGCAATCACCTTCGGAAATAAATACTTTTTCTTCTTGAGACATTATATAACCCCCAAAATTAATCGAAGTCTTTCTCGCGAAGTAATATCATGCCATTCTCATCCTTGTAATTCTTGGATGCTTTTCTGAACATATAGGATATGCCGTGTTTGCTGTTTCTCTCTATAGCCTCGTCGACAATACTCTTAACCTCTCCGATTGTAACGGTGTGGTTGCCGGCCTGAGCCTCTCTTACACGCTTATGAAGTGCCATATTGGCGAATCCTTCATCTACAGAGTATCCGAGATTGTTGGCATATTTCATTCCGTAATCGACAAGTGCCGATTCACTCATCGCGATAACGTCGATCTTAATATTAAAGAAATCTGTCAGTGTACGCTGACGATTGACAAGCTTCTTAATCTCTCCTCTTGTATCGATAAGGAAGATAAGAATTCCTCTGTCCTCCTGGTTAATGCCCTGTGTGAGCTTGATAAGTGAGGCATTGGAAAGCTTGTTGGCTTCTTCGATAACGAGTGCACCGTTGTTGAGCTTGTCGAGAATCTGGATAACGTTCTTGGTATTGAAATCATCTGCCTTGATTCTGGACATTGCACCCGAGAAGTTAATGTCTGCGAACTTAACGAACTTAACGATGGACTTGGCAAGCGCAAATCCTGTCTCTTCGTTATCTGTTGTGATAAGAACATTACCTACGTAAGAAGCAAGTGAAATATTCTCAAGCGCATTGGCTATCTGAGTGCGCATTGAACGGGGATGTAAGAACTGTGAGAACAGCTTTCTTTCCTCGGGACTTAAGTCCTTAACGCCCTCATTGGAGTTAACCTCTTCTGCTTTTTCTACTCGTTTCTTGGGTGCTTCTTCAACTACTTCTTCGGAAGCCTCTTCTATTATATCATTATTTGCTTCATCCTGCACGTATTCTTCTGCTTGAGGTTCTGCGATAGCTTTTAAATCTTCTTCAAGAATATCGTCTATTGACTCTTCTTTCTTAACCTCTGCCTCAGCAAGTGCTTCTGATAAATCAGGAATAACCTTGGTAGCGCCTTCTTCTATGTTTTCTTCCTCTGTCTGAGGCTCAATTACATTCATTGAAACAGGAGCTTCTGCTTCGAAGGAGTTGTCAGTCTCGACTGCCTCTTCTTCTGCTGCTTCTTCAACCTGCTCTGCTACAGGCTCTTCCTCGTAAGCTACAGGCTGCTCATCGAATTCATCCTGAAGATCAACTTCTTTCCAGATGCTTCCGGGTTCTTCTTCCTCATCCTCATAAGGATCGCCTTCGAGTTTCTTTTTCTCGAATATCTTACCTGTCTGTTCTACTACATCTTCGTGAATGGACTTGCGAAGATTGGCTGTGTTTCTTTCCTTAACCTTGGACCAGTCGGAAAGAAGGTCGTTCATAGTAGTGCGCTTAACTTCTTTTTCATCATCAAAATCATCATCCATGCTAGCGTCATAGATAATCTCATTGGCGCTTGTCTCAGGCATTGTAACCTCGCGGATGTTACCACGCTTGGATGACTGTGCCTTTTCAACCTGAGTAAAGTTGATGTCCGCTGTGCTATCCGAGAAGAAAATCTCCTGTGTTGAAGGAGGTACTGTCTGCTCTAAAGACTTGGTGTGGAACTGTGCTCTCTTTCTGGGAGTCTCGTTAATTTCTTCATGCTTTAAGTTCTGGATATCTTTTGCAAGGTCGTTTTGAAGTCCTAAAACACCCATATCGACTGTATTCATAATGTCAATATTTTTGCCGCCTTCGAATCCCGCATTGCCTGAATCACCAAGACTTAACTTTCTTAAAAGCTTCTCCTGGTCTTCGCTTAAGCCTACGCAACCCTTTTTAAGATTAAGAGCTTTCTTAGCGTATGTTCCATCGTCTCCAAATAAAAGAAGGAGCTCGTCACATTCGGCAGCACATTCAGCATACTGTCTTGCCTGATTGTAAAGTTTGGCAAGTTCATAGCGAAACTGCTCCGCAGCGGGCTCTTTGTTTTTTAACTCAACTAAAATATCTATCTTTTCTGCAACAGGAAGGTCGTAAGCAAGAGCTCTCTTGTACTTGAGAGCGTCAAAATGCCAATCATCCCTGTCAGTCATACTCTGGTATCTGTCGAGATATACCTGAGCGGTTACTACATCCTTGCACTCGAAGTATGTCTCGCAAAGAAGATAAACTATCTTCTTGTTGTTAGGCTTCTTGTTGTGAGCCATCTTAAGAATGTTGACAGCATCATCGTAGCGACGTGTTCTTCTGTAGCACTCTGCTGCCTGAATGAGACGCTTGGTTTCTGTCTCTTTGCGCCAGTCAACTTTATCCGCAAGATACACAGCGTCGTCGTATCTTCCGGCTTTCATAAACTTTTCAATCTGCTCACAGTGAAGTCTGCTATCCGATTTATCCAAAATATCCACCTCTTAAAACTCGTGCTCGCTTTAATACATATTGTGTTTTCATGTATGTAAAAACACCCTATATAGTTTAGCATAAGCCTAAGGGAATGTCAAAAAATTATTCCAAAATATCGGAAAGATGAGCAAATTCTTCGAGAGTGAGTTCCTCGCCTCTGATACTGGGGCTTTTACCCATCTCAAGAAGTGCTTTTTCTATATTGTTCTTATCGGTCTTAAATGCGGAAGAATGGGACAATGCGTTGGTAAGCGTCTTTCTACGCTGTTCGAATGCCCCTTTTATGATCCTGAACATCCTGTCCTTGTCTTTTACAGACACCTTGGGTTCGTCCAATACATCCAGCCTTATTACCGCGCTGTCGACATTGGGGCGTGGTATAAAGCAGTTAGGTGATACGGTCATCTTGATATTCGCATCGCTGTAAAAAGCCACCGCTAGGGATAGTGCGCCATAGTCCTTGCTACCCGGGCCCTCCTGCATCCTAAGCGCCACTTCTTTTTGTATCATTACTGTGATGCTGTCGATATTCGCTTCTTTTTCAAGTAAGCCCATGATTATCGGAGTGGTTATATAATATGGAAGATTGGCGACAACTTTTATCTTGTCGGCGCCGCTTTCTTTTATCAGGGAATCAATGTCCACCTTGAGAATATCCTCATTGATGACTCTGACGTTTTCGTATTCGGAAAGCGTGTCTTCCAAAACCGGAATCATCTTGGTATCTATCTCGACGCAGATGACGTTCTTCGCACTCTCGCAAAGGTACTGTGTCAGGCTTCCGATGCCGGGGCCTATCTCTAAAACAGTATCTTCTTTGGTAATACCGGCCGATTCAACAATCTTGTTAAGAACATTGGAATCCACTAGAAAGTTCTGGCCGAATCTTTTCTGAGCGGATATTCCGTATTTACTTAATACTTCACTTGTTTTTGATGGATTTCCCAAGTATGCCTTTGAGTTCATGAATTATATTCCTTTTTTTAATCGTAATATTATACTTATCCTGTATTTTTTTCTCAGGTTCATGCTCACCGAGAATTTCATCAGCTTTTTTTATGACTGTATTATAATCCTGCAATTCAATCCTGTAATAATTTCTTTGACCGTCCATAACGACCAAATCGCCATTATCGTCCGCAATCCCCCATACATGTCCGTAAGGAATTGTTGAGCAAAATCTGAATTTCTTGTCAAAAATATATTCATAATCTCCCACAAACATAACATAACTTTTGTATTTTTCAAGATAAACGAAACTGTCACAACTCATTTCTGTATACAGACTCTTTATAGCCTTTTTTGTCTTTGCGTTATATATGGTCACCGCTCCGTTAAACATTTGAACTGCAACATATTTCTCATCATCCGAATAAATGACCGAATGAACATATTTTTCATCAACATCCTTAAGTCCGACAATAAAATCTCTTCTGTCATCGGGTATCCTGTTAAATTCTTCAATTCCCGTATTAGAAAGATTGGATGTCCACTCTCCTGCTTGTTTTTCATAAACCGTAACGTATGAAGCATCGTCATTAAACTGAAGATACAACCTGTCTCCGTTAGGTATTACTTCCGCTATGGAACAATCTCCGTTTTCGGGAAACATTTCTCCCGTTATATCCGCACCAAGAGTGTAAAAGCTGTCCAAAATAAACATCTTTTTACGGGAATCAACTATAGCAAATCCAGTATCATAACTGAATACATTCAAAATAGTATCCGCCCTGGAAAGATTTCCGACATAATTAAGATCGAAATCCAATATCATCGCCTTGTTATTTCCATAAACACATACGGAATAATCATTAACCTTAATGAGAAACAATTCATCCCCTTCAATTACCTTTGCAAGGGGTTTAAGCGAACTGCCTATATCGTATCTTTTAATGAATGTAGATTTTTTTAACGAATCATTAAAATCCGCCTCTGCCGAATATGCTACAAAAACTGACCATTCATCGGTTGCCACGCTTGAATAATCCGTTATTTCATCATCTCTTATCATTAAATTGATTTTCCCCGTTTCTGATTCAAAACGGCAGATAACAACTCCAAATTCTTTCTGCGATTCTTTGACAGAGAATGCACAGTACCTTCCGTCTTCAGAGAAAGAAACATCATAATAATCGCAAAATTCATCAGGCGAAAGATTATAATCCGAAAAATTAATTTCATAAAGGAGACTGCCATTCGGATTGTACCCTTTTACACCTTCTTTGGAAAACGTACATGTTACACTTCCATCACTGTTACCACATACAATCGAATAATCATCAAACAGTTCTTTTTCTTCATTGGTATCAACGTTCACGTAGACCGTTTTAGTTTTTCCATCATATAAGCCCGTTGAATAAATATATCCATCGTTTCCGCAAAAACAAAAGTCATATATTCCGGCAGAATCCGTCTTGCAAATGGTTTCTCCGCTTTCAACATCGAGTATATATATCTCCTCGTTCGCTCCCAGCGCAAGTATTCTTTCCCCGTTTGGAGATACTTTATATGAAAGTATGTCCGAAGGAATAGTAACAAAGTTCTTCGGATTATAGCCTTCCGAAGCAACGTAAACACCCATGGAATCAACCAGTGCCCTGAATGCATCTTCATTATAACCGTCTTTTACATCATCAGGGAGTACACTTCGTGCTGCATAAATCGCATCCAGACGACGACCCGAATCATATAGTTCTTTTGAAGCAGAAGCCATAGAGCTTGCATATTTATCCTGTATAGTTTCATTCTGTTTCTTTATTCTCACCGTAAACATAACACAAACCATCGCAAAAAGAGCAACGATTGCGATAATGGCTTCCATGACTATCAATCGTCTTTTTATCTGTTGTTCTCTGTGTCTTTGTTTAAGGTCATCGTAATTTAGTTCCATCATCGCCGCTACAAGCTTGATGACAGCATTATCCATTGCCTTGAGTCGTTCCCTGTTATTTTTACCTCGGCAATCCGCAGCCAAAGGCTCCCTGGCTCTTCTTATTACGACTTCATTTCCTTCAAGATCCTTTTCAATAACATCCTCATAAAGAAGTATCTCCGGAAACGATTCCTCGGGTTCGCCTTCTGCAAGCACTAAAAGAACATGCTTTCTGTCCCTTAATGATACAAAAGTCTCAATCTCCTTCTTACACCAAGATGACAAAGGCAATCTCGGAGTGCATATAACTATAAGAAACTCTGAATTGCGAAGCGCAGCCTCGATAGGATCGGAAAGATTGTCTGAAAGAGGTAGTTCTGCTTCATCGCGAAACACTCTTTCAATCTTTTTCTTTTTAACTCCGAGTTTTTTTAAAACCGCTTTAGGAAGTTTGAAGTTCTCAAGTTTTTTATGAAGGTTTTCAGTCACAAAGGAGTCAAGTTCACAGTGTCTATAACTTATAAACGCATCATATTTTACATTTTCAAGTCCCATAAAGGCCTCCGACAAATCTCAATTACCTTATATATTCAGATATTTTGTACATTTTCATCGCATTTGCATAGGTGATTTCTTTTACTGTTTCCGGATTGGTATTTTTTATCCGTGCTATCTCACTTACCACATAAGGAAGATTGAGGGATGAATTTCTCTTTCCTCGATTGGGTTCAGGCGCAAGGTAGGGGCAGTCGGTCTCCAATATGATCTTCTCGAGAGGAACTTCAAGGAGCGCTTCGCGAAGTTTTTTACCGTTTTTAAAAGTTACTACTCCGCCAACTCCGATGTAAAGGCCCATATCGACCACTTCTCTTGCAATCTCTGTCGAGTAGGAAAAGCAATGCATTACTCCGCCAACCTTTCCTGCATCCTGTTCTTTTAGAATATCCATTGTGTCTTTGGCTGCATCTCGTGAGTGTATTATTATAGGAAGAGCAAGTTCTCTTGCAAGGTCAATCTGTCTGGAGAATGCTTCTTTTTGATCCTCTGCATTGTCTTTGTTCCAATAGTAATCGAGGCCTATCTCTCCGATGGCTACAACTTTTTTATTTTTCGATAGTTCTTTTAATGTTGCTATTCCTGTGTCGTCAATCTCGTTGGCGTTATCCGGGTGTGCTCCAATTGCAGCATAGATGAAGTCATATTTATCAGCGAGTTCAACGCTCGCTCTACTACCCTTAAGATCTGCGCCGACGTTAACAACCCTTGTTATGCCGTTGTCCTTGAGGCTTGCAATTAGGCTATCTCTGTCCTCGTCGAAGGCCTCATCGTCGTAATGCGCATGTGTATCAAATATCATTATTGTGTCCTCTCGAAGTATACGATTCACTTCATTATAATATGTTTCGCCTTTCAATAATATAATGTTTTTTAAATATTGCTAAACCTTTTGAAGATACTGTCCGATTAAAGAAATATAAAAAATTTCAAAAAAAGTATTGCAAAATAAAAAAGCATATAATATAATCTGTTTTGTTCGCGCGATTAGCTCAGTTGGTAGAGCACCTGACTCTTAATCAGGGTGTCCAGGGTTCGAGCCCCTGATCGCGCACTAAGCACTAATTTTGTGGACGAAGGAGCCATGGGGTTGGTGCTTTTTTGTATTATGATATAGGGGGATGAATGGAAGCATACGTCGCTATGCTTGCATGGCGATGGATGCGTACATTCAGACTCCGAACAAACATGAGGAAGTAGCATCGCAGATGCGGATTCCGAATGTTTGTAGGATTGCGAGAGCATTGAAAATGCGCAGCAATCCGTATATCATAATTATAAACTTTGCTTATTTAGGATTGCGAGAGCATTGCAAATGCGAAGAAATCCGTATATCATAATTATTTTACCCTTTGAATCATTTATCTAAGGAGGCCCCTATGACCAGAAAAGAAATTGCAATGGAAAACTTTAAAAAAGGATACAACTGCTCGCAAGCCGTAGTTCTCGCCTTTTCGGATCTTTTAGGCGCGGACGAATCCTTCCTCTTAAAGCTTAGCTCCTCCTTCGGTGGCGGTCTCGGAAGACTTCGTGAAGTATGCGGCAGCGTAAGCGGAATGGCAATCGTTGCCGGAATCCTCTACGGATATGATGAAAGCAGCGCTCAGGAAGATAAGGCTGCTCATTACGGACGAATCCAGGAAATGGCCAAGGAATTCGAAAGAAGAAACGGCTCAATAGTATGTCGCGAGTTATTAGGATTAAGTGAGAAGCACGATGCACCTACTCCGGAAGCAAGAACTGAAGCTTATTACAAAAAGCGTCCTTGTGTTGAACTCGTCGGTGATTCGGCAGAGATTCTTGATGAATATATTAAGGCTCATCCTTACAAATAGTTAAGCAGAAAGCTTAAATATCTACATGCATATAGTTAAGATATAAAAAAGTGCATTCTCTTACGAGGATGCACTTTTCTAGTTTTTATATTTCCTTTTTATTATGTTTTATGTTTTTGATTTTTGTAATTATTCCAATGTTTTAGTTTATGCAACAAACTGAAATACGCAGAATCCTGCGTAAAGCATAAGCAATAATATGCCTTGCCATCTGTATAACTTTTCCTTCAAAAGAGGAGGAAGGGTAAGGATCAACATTACTCCAATCATCAAAGGTATATCTACAACAAGCGATGAGTTAAGGCTTGTGTTAAGGAACATCTTTTCTGAAGGTACGTTGAAAGGTCTTATTGTAATAGCAAGACCACTTACAAGTACAAGATTGAAAAGGTTAGCTCCGATGATGTTACCAAGTGAAAGTGAACCGTGTCCCTTAATAAGTGAAGTGATTGCTGTAACAAGTTCAGGAAGTGATGTACCAAGAGCAACTACTGTAAGAGCAATTACGGAATCAGGAACGCCAATTTTTTGAGCAATAATTGTTCCGTTATCCACAAGAAGTGTTGCGCCAAATGCAATAATTGCAGCTCCGAAAACAAGCAAAAGAATTGCTTTGAAAATGGGCATCTCCTTTTCTTTCTCTTCGCCGTCTTCTGCAGGGGCAGTGCCGTCCTCTTCAGGATTGTTCTTTGCCTTCAATGCCTGAATAACTACAACCACCATATATACTACAAATATCATTAAGAGAACGATACCTGTTACTCTTGTGAAGTTACCACTTAAGTATGCTGTAAGTGAGTAAAAAATTGCAGCCGCGAAGAAGAAAGCAACAGGAACTATCATCGACTTTCTCTTGGTCTTGGCAGGCTTTACTGCAAGCGTAATTGCTGCTATCAAAGATACGTTACATATAATAGAACCGATTGCATTACCATATGAGATACCACTGTTGCCCTTCGCTGCGGCTTGTGATGATACCATTACCTCAGGGAGTGTAGTACCAATAGATACTACTGTGGCACCTATCAAGATCTCCGGTACTTTGAACTTTTCAGCAATTGCTGAAGCTCCATCTACGAACCAGTCGCCACCCTTGATTAAAAGAACAAGTCCTACTAAGAAAAGTAAAACTGCTATAACAAAGATTGCACTTCCTGCGCCTTGTGAGTTGGCTATGAAGCAACCAAGGCCAGCAAGGAATAAGATTATCAAACCGATTATGTCTTTATCTTTCACGTGAGAATTCCTCCGTATGTTTACTCATGAACATCAATATAGATTATATTGTAAAGAGATTATATATTCAATGCATTATCTTGACATTCTTTGTTTAGCCTGTATATACTATGTATATACATGTTCTTTTGATTCAAGGAGAAAAGCTATGGATGTATTAATAAAGAAATGGGGAAATAGTCACGGAATACGTATTCCAAAAGAATACTTAGATTCACTTGGAATAACACCCGAAACTCCTCTAAGCATTGAAATATCCGGAAACACAATAGTTATTTGCAAAAAGCGCTCTCACAAAACACTAGAAGAAAGAGTTGCTGAATCCGGTGTTCCTCTTCGTTTTTCGAATGAAATAAATTGGGGGAAACCTCAGGGAAGTGAGGTTTGGTAATGGCAGAAATATACCAAGGCGATATCTTACAAATAGAGGGTGTCAATATTCCGGTATATGTAGTTAGCAAGAAATATTTCAACTCCTCCAATGCTGTAATCGGATGTCCAATTGTAAAAGAAGCCGAATCATCTGCTACGCATATTTCTGTTAACATCGATAAACTCTACGGAACAGTCTTATGTGAGCAAATCAGATTCTTTGATATTAAAACTCGAGGTTATAAATATATTGGAAGTTCAGACTTGAATACCATGATAGAAATAGTTGATACCGTTCAAGGTTTCTTTGATTTTTCTTGACGGGATTCGAACACGCGGTCTCCGCTCCCGCTCCGGTCCGGCGCAATACCGAGGTCCACTGGACCTCGTGCGCCCCTCTGGTCCCGACTATGTTCTGTCAGGCAAAAGTTGTGGGTTCGAATTCTATGCACTATATGAAAAGAAAAAAGACACCAACGGTGTCTTTTTTCTTTTATCGGAGTGACGGGATTCGAACCCACGACCTCTGCGTCCCGAACGCAGCGCTCTACCATCTGAGCCACACCCCGCAACCACTAAATCATATATCATTTTACCTATAGTGTCAACAAAGCAATAGCCGTTGTAACTTTTAAAAAGATTTATTATAATCTGTATAAATTCATCAATTTGAGAGGCTTGAAAAATGATTAAAAACATCGTCTACGATATAGGTATGGTTCTCATAGATTTTGCTTGGGCACAAGCTATGAAAGACCTTGGATATAGTGAAGAAACTATTGATTTTTTAGATAAGAATTTCGTCAATCACGAGTTATGGGATGAACTTGATCGTGGTGTAATGGAAGAAAGCGATGTCATAAATCTCTTCTGTGAAAGACACCCTCAATACGAAGAAGAGATTCGTAAGTTTTGGGATAACAATATTCTCACGGTTCGCCCCTATGATTACAGTGCACCCTGGGTTAAGGATATGAAAGATATGGGACTCAACACATACCTTTTAACCAACTATCCTGACACCTTGTTTGACAAGAGTGTAAAGTACGCTTTTCCTTTTTATCCTTATATTGATGGTGAAATCGTATCGTCAAGAGTTAAGATTAGAAAGCCAGATGAAGGTATCTACAAAGCATTGCTTGAGAAGTATAATCTTAAGGCTGAAGAGTGTCTCTTCTTCGATGACAGAATCATCAACATAGAAGCAGCCAAGAAACTCGGATTCAATGCTCATGTATTTACCTCATACGAAGAAGCACGTAAGATCATAGATTCATATGTGAATAAAAACTAAGCAGTATAAATATAGTAAAACCAATTAATTACATACTCAAAAAAGATACTGTTATAATTCAGTATATTTCACATCAAGAAATATCCAAATATTATTATCAATATAATATTTTAATGATTATGGAAGAAAGACTCTCGCGCCTCATCCCACTTTTCGGAGAAGAGGCAATTGAAAAACTGAATAAATCACATGTTGCTGTATTCGGTCTCGGCGGAGTCGGAAGCTATGTATGCGAAGCATTGGTTCGTGGTGGAATCGGCGAGATAACTATCGTCGATAAAGATGCCGTCGAAGAATCCAATCTTAACAGACAGTTATGTGCGCTTAATTCAACTATAGGTCAGCCTAAAACTGAAGTAATAAAAAAGAGGCTTTTGGATATCAATCCTAATCTGATCGTACACGATAAGTACTGTTTCTTTTTACCCGATAATTCTGACGAATTTGATTTTGCCGATTACAATTATGTATGCGATGCAATTGATAATGTTACAGCCAAAATCGAACTTATCGTCAAATGTAACGAGTCTAATACTCCCATTATCTCTTCCATGGGAACCGGGAACAAAACCGATCCAACACGCTTCGAAGTAAGCGATATATTTTCTACAAGTGTATGCCCTCTTGCACGCGTAATGCGTCATGAATTAAAAAAGAGAGACATCGCGTCTCTCAAAGTTGTTTATTCAAAAGAGGAGCCCCTTATCAAAAGAGAAACTCCGGCAAGTTCTTCTTTTGTGCCCGGAGTAGCCGGACTTATTCTCGCCGGAGAAATCATCAAAGATCTGACAAAATAATTATTCTTCCTCTTCAGGTATAATCGGAACGTAATAGTTTCCAAATCCGTAATCAGGTTCTCTATTGCAAAGTACCATGCAAGAAATGGGGAACATAAATGGAACAAAAAGTGATCCTATTCCAAGCGCTATTGCAGTGCCTCTATTGTATTTTTTCATATACATTCCAAGCAAATCAATCATCATAATAGCTCTGGCTATCATTGAAACTATTCCTAACGGATATGATATTAACGTGGTTACTAATGATAACAGGTATCCGATAATCGGGATAACTGAAGCAAAGCCTACCAAGCCAATCACAAATGGCGCCACGTACGTTACACATATGTAAAAAATGAAGCCTTTTTTCCTGTCAAATGTCTTGGCCATTCCCAAAAAAGAATACTCTTTTGCAGGAAGAATGTGTATAAGATAATAGTTAGCAAAAGGTATAAATGCTAAAAAAGGATAATCGTATCCTGCCTTATATGCCATCTTGTATAAGGGAACTGCCAGCATCAAATGATTCGTAATAAGGAATATCAATACAAAGGCCCAGATAGCCACAAACAATGTCAAAAAGAATGACAGTATTGCAAGATCATCTGATATCTGAAATCCCGTGTTACCGTAGTTCATAATCGAGTCCTTCTAATTTAGTCTCCAATGTCAAAATGCTCAAGCAGAGATTTTTTCTTGCCAGTTACTATATCGCCATGCTTAACCTGTGTCATTGTGAAGAATGCAAGTAAAGCAAATGCTACTCCGTAAGGGAATAAACTTCTATATGATACGAACTGTAAAAATACTCCCGATAAAACAGGTGTCAAAACCTGAGCCGCCATCGAGAATGTATAGTAGTATCCTGTATATCTACCCTCATCTCCATCGGATGCTATATCTACAACCATGGGGAAAGAGTTAACATTAATTGCGCCCCACGAGATACCAACTATTGCAAATAAAATCTTGAGAAGCACATTGCCTTGAGTAATAAATGTACATACCAAGAAAGCAGAGCTCATACCAAGAACGCCGGCGGTGATAACTTTTTTTCTACCAAACTTACTTGAAATGATACCAATAGGAAGGTAACTGATTACGGCTGCAACTGTGGCTACCAACATATATGAAGCAAACTCTCCGTTTTTAAATCCAAGAATCGATGTGGAATATCTTGAGAACGCTGAGTTAATTGCATTATAAGACATGTACCAGAAAAATACGGAAAGAAGAATGAATATAAGGCTTCTTTTCTTATCTTTGGGAAGTTTTTTGCCTGCGTTGGCATTCTGCTCCTCTTCCTCGTCGCCAGGCACTTCTGTTGCAAGCATTTCTTTTGTCCATTTGTTTTCAGGAACGAAAAGGACAAGCACAACTGTTGAGATTGTCATAAACAGGATAATTGAAATGAATAGAGGCATATAGTTGGGAGTTGTGCCCTCGACGTCTTTTACCAAAAGTTTGGTCATAATCATCGCATAGATAGCGCCAACAGTACCCATCAACATGATAACCGCATTACCCTTACTACGAAGAAGTCTGGGTGTAATATCCGGCATAAGTGCAACTGCAGGAGTTCTATAAAATGACATCGCGAGTAAAACAATACCCGTCGATACTAGAAACATGGGAAGGCTTCTGATATTGTCTGAAAAAGGCATAAACGCCATCGCGATTACGGCGATTATGGTTCCGATTGCGATGAACGGCATTCTTTTACCGAATCTAGTGTTGGTTCTGTCAGACCAGATACCGAATGCAGGAAGGAGTATAAGGGCGAAAACATTATCCATCGCCATAACAACTCCGTTGAGTACGTCTCCGAGGTTAAACGAATACTTAAGAATAAGAGGCGTAATGGCATCATACATGGTCCAGAACGAGGTAATCGCCATAAACGCAAAACCTGTAAGTATCGTCTTCTTAAAATTCAATTTCATCCCGTAATTAATTCCCTTCTTTTAGGCAAAATAACATGCCCACAGAATTAAGTATACAATATTTACAGCGCATATGAAAACACTTTTTAACATTGATATTTTTATTAAAAAATTGTACTATTACATAAAGGTTAATTTATCGGAGAAAATATGGCTGTATATATCATCGGAGGTTTGATTGCGTACCTTGTGGGAAGCATCAACACCGCGTATATTTTAGCAAAGATTAAAAAGAAGGATTTGCGTAGCGGAGGATCCGGAAATCTGGGTGCATCTAACACCACATTGCTTCTTGGATGGAAATGGGGAGTTTTCGTCGGAGTCTGTGATATTCTAAAAGGCTTCGCTGTAGTCTTTATTGCAAGAATGGTATTCAACGATTACGAATACCTGCCTTACATTGTCAGTTCCGCAGCGATAATCGGACACATTTTCCCGTTTTATCTAAAGTTCAAGGGTGGCAAGGGATTCGCAACTTTGTGCGGATGTATCCTCGGATACAATTGGCTTGTATTTATAGTAGCTGCAATTATCATCGCTGCTATCACTTTTGCAACCGATTATATCGTGCTCGCGACGCTTACAATGATAATCGCCTTCCCTGTATACGTGGGAATCACTAATCACAACTTTATCTATCCCGCGATACTTGCGGTCGGCATGATTTTTATTTTTATAAAACATCTTCCCAACTACAAGCGAATCATTAAAGGGGAAGAAATCGGAATCAAGGATTCCTTTACCAAGAAACATAGGATTTAATCCTTTGTAAAATAGGCGCCAATTACGCTTCATGTAATGGCAGAACAAAAAGAATTGAGAGGTATGGCTTATGAAGTATGTTTGTTCAGTATGCGGTTATGTTCACGAGGGAGATCCTATTCCCGAGAAGTGTCCTGTTTGTGGTGCTCCTGCAGCTAAGTTTGTTGCTCAGGGTGCTGATATGACATGGGCTGCAGAGCATGTTGTAGGTGTTGCAAGCGATGTTCCCGAAGATATCAAAAATGATCTTCGTGCCAACTTTAACGGCGAGTGCTCAGAAGTAGGTATGTATCTTGCAATGTCCAGAGTTGCTTTTAGAGAGGGTTATCCTGAAATCGGTCTTTACTGGGAAAAGGCTGCTTTTGAAGAAGCAGAGCATGCTGCAAAATTCGCAGAGTTACTTGGTGAAGTATTAACCGATTCTACAAAGAAGAACCTTGAGATGAGAATAGAGGCAGAAAACGGCGCTACAGCCGGCAAGACAGATCTTGCTAAGCGTGCAAAAGCACTCGACCTCGATGCAATCCATGATACAGTGCATGAGATGGCTAGAGATGAGGCTAGACACGGCAAGGCATTCAAGGGTCTCTATGAGAGATATTTTAAATAAATGTCAGTCTGTAACATATGTCCAAGACAATGCAATATAGACAGAAGTATGAACAAGGGCTTTTGTAATGAAACAAATACAGTAAGAATTGCAAGAGCTGCTATGCATTACTACGAAGAACCATGTATAAGCGGCACCGCAGGAAGCGGTGCCGTGTTTTTCTGTGGCTGTAATCTGAAATGTGTCTTCTGCCAAAATGCGAAGATATCTCAAGGTTGCATCTCAACTAATGACAATTCCGATATTTCGGTGAAGGGGAAAGAAGTTGGCATAGAAAAGCTGGCACGTATCTTTTTAACACTGCAAAAAGAAGGTGCCAACAACATTAATTTGGTTACTCCTTCTCACTATGCGTTGCAGATTAAAGAAGCGTTGACCATTGCTAAAAACGACGGGCTAAGTATTCCTGTAGTATACAATACTTCTTCGTATGAGTTACCCGAGACTTTGAGACTCCTTGAAGGTCTAGTGGATGTATATCTGCCGGATCTTAAATATAGCGATGATTCCCTCGCGGTTAAATATTCCAATGCTCCTAAATATTTTGAGATTGCAAAAACAGCTATTGATGAGATGTATCGTCAGGTCGGCGAATGTGTCTTTGATGAGAATGGGCTTATCAAAAAAGGAGTAATTGTTCGTCATCTCTTACTTCCCCTTGGCGTTAATAACGCTAAAGGAGTCGTGTCCTATCTTAATGAAAAATACTCTGACAAAATCTATATATCTCTTATGAATCAATACACCCCTATTGATTCTCCTGTTCTAAAGAAGGCTGGCGGAAAGTACCCCGAGTTACTACGTAAAGTAACAAAAAGAGAGTACGAACGCCTCTTGGACTTCGTACTCTCACTAAATATCAAAAACGCTTATATTCAGGAAGGTGAAACAGCTTCTGAAAGCTTCATTCCTGATTTTGATTATACCGGCATTGATGCCGATTAAAACGCACCTGTCGATCCGAATCCGCCTTCGCCTCTTTCGGTATCTTCAAGGTTATCCACAACATCGAACTCTGCCTTAAGGTAAGGCACTATCGATATCTGTGCTATTCTCTCGCCTGCTTCTACAGTGAGTGCATCTCCAAAACCGTTATGATTATGAAGTGCAACTTTTATCTCGCCTCTGTAATCACTGTCGATTACACCAACCTTGTTGGCGGGAGCGAGACCTTTTTTACATGCCAATCCTGAACGGGCAAATACAAGTCCCACATATCCTGTAGGAATCTCCATGGCAATTCCAGTTCCTATCATTTTAGTCTCGCCGCATCCGATGGATACCGGCTCATCTATGCACGCATATAAATCAGCACCTGCTGCATAGTCAGTACCATAGGAAGGAATTGTTGCGTTCGGATTAAGCTTTTTTATTCTTAACTTCATCGTAGAAATCGGCATGTATTAATCCTCTTTGTCAAATTATAAATACTTCTTAAGTGCGTCAACCTTGTTGAGCTGCTCCCAAGGAAGGTTGAGATCATTTCTTCCGAAGTGTCCGTAAGCAGCTGTCTGCTTATAGATAGGTCTTCTAAGGTCAAGCATCTTGATGATTCCTGCAGGACGAAGATCGAAGTTCTCTCTTACGATATCAACTATCTTCTCATCTGCAAGTTTGCCTGTACCGAATGTATCTACCATGATTGATGTGGGCTTTGCTACACCGATAGCGTATGAAAGCTGAATCTCGCACTTATCTGCAAGACCTGCTGCTACGATGTTCTTAGCAACATATCTTGCTGCGTATGCTGCTGAACGGTCAACCTTGGTGCAATCCTTACCTGAGAATGCTCCGCCGCCGTGACGAGCGTATCCACCGTAAGTATCAACGATAATCTTACGTCCTGTAAGACCTGCATCACCGTGAGGTCCACCGATTACGAAACGTCCTGTAGGATTGATAAAATACTTGGTGTTCTCATCAATCATATCCTTAGGAAGTACTTCGTCAAATACATACTTCTTGATGTCTGCGTGGATCTGCTCCTGTGTAACATCATCGTCATGCTGAGTTGAAAGAACTACAGCATCAAATCTAACGGGCTTGCCGTTATCATCATATTCTACTGATACCTGGCTCTTGCCATCGGGACGAAGATACTTAAGTGTTCCGTCTTTTCTAACCTTAGTAAGCTGAAGGCAAAGCTTGTGAGCATAGTAGATGGGGTAAGGCATATAATCCTCTGTCTCATTTGTAGCGAAACCAAACATCATACCCTGGTCGCCTGCACCGATTGCTTCGATCTCAGCATCGCTCATCTCGTTGTTTCTAGCCTCCAAAGCCTTGTCAACACCCATAGCGATATCTGCTGACTGTCCGTCCATTGCTACGAATACAGCACATGTATTGCCATCAAATCCTGTCTTGGCATCATTGTATCCAATCTCGTTTACTGTCTCTCTGACAATCTTTTGATAATCAAGATGCGCTTTGGTTGTAATCTCACCTGTTACAAGTACAAATCCTGTACAAACTGCAGTCTCACAAGCAACACGGCTCATGGGATCCTCTTTCATACAAGCATCGAGAATCGCATCAGATACTGCGTCACAGACTTTGTCAGGATGGCCTTCTGTTACTGATTCGGAAGTAAAAATCTTTCTTTCCATTTTGATCTCCTTTTCTATATAACTCTCTAGATCATATGAAAAAGCCCGATCCAGAGGACCGGGCAGTTAATCTTTTACCATAGTCCTCTTATTGTTCGATTGCTCGCTCAGGTTGGCACCTTCCTTAAAGGGGTTGCCGTGGCTTCGTCGGTCCTATGTACCTCCACCACTCTGAATAAGAGATGCTTTTTCATATTTTCTTGTTCCTCTAAAAGATACTATTCTTTACCCTCTGTGTCAATACATTTATTTGACTTTTAGGCCTGAAAATTTTATAATTTTATACACGAACTGTCACAAAAATTCATGCGTAAATTGGGGTTATCATATGAAGAGAATTAAGACAGCAGAACTCATTCCCGGATACGTTCTGGCAGAAGATGTATACAGTTTCAACGGACAGTTAATCCTGACAAAAGGACTCGTACTTACTGATAAAATTATCACCCGTCTCGAGTTCTATTCCATCACGTCTGTTCGTGTGGAAGATGAAATGTCTGCCGTACCCGAAGAGTCTGCGCCGGAAGTCGACCTCTCTTCAATAAAAGAAGAGCTTCATTCGCAGGCAATCAAGAACAGCGAAGAGTATGCTGCATTCAAGAAGTCTTTTGATGAATCCATCTCAGGATTCAAAAGCAGCATTAACGATATCGTGGAGCTTAATGCCCCTATCAATACCGATACTCTTTTGGACAGTACAAAAGATCTTATTTCGCGTGGAAAGAATTCATCTTTCAGTACCATGGATATGCTCCATAATATGCGTCAGTATGATGACTTAACTTTTGCGCATTCGATGAACGTTGCACTTATATGTAACGTGTTCGCAGGATGGCTCAAGATGTCCCAGGACGAGACGGATATGGCTACTCTATGCGGACTATTACACGATCTTGGTAAATTAAAAATTCCCGACACAATAATTAAAAAGCCTGACAAACTCTCCGATGATGAGTATCAGCTTGTTAAGACCCATCCCATCGAAGGTTATCAGCTTTTACGTGCGCAAAATGTTGATCCTCATATCGCAAACTCTGCTTTAATGCATCATGAGAAATGCGATGGTTCGGGTTATCCTCTTAAGCTTACGGGAGATAAGATTGATAAGTTCGCTAAGATAGTTGCCATAGCTGATGTATACGATGCTATGACCAGCGCCAGAATATACAGAGGACCTATGTGTCCTTTTAGAGTAATAGAACTTTTTGAAAATGAAGGTTTGCAAAAGTATGACGCGCATTTCATTCTCACCTTCCTTGAGAACGTATGCAATACATACCTTCATTACAATGTCCAGTTAAGTGACGGACGAATCGGAAAGGTAATATTCATCAATAAGAATATACTCTCAAGACCTCTTATCCAGTGCGATAACGAGATTATTGATCTTGCAGATAAAAAGGACCTGCATATAGAGCAGATCCTGTAGTTAATATAATCATCGTTGAAGATTTTTTATAGGCTTGAAATTCGCTTGTCGGTCTAGAGCTGACAGAACCAGAATGAATCATCTTCTCCGGCATTGGGTGATATGATTTCATTTCTTTCATGAGCTGCAAGCACTGTGCTTCCGGCTTCTACCGAATGTGTAAGCCATACATTACCACCGATAACACAGTTATCGCCTATCTTAGTCTTGCCACCCAGAATCGTCGCTCCAGCGTAGATTACAACGTTGTTGCCGATATCCGGGTGTCTTTTTATGCCCTTAACCAGGGTTCCATCCGGATTGGTTGCGAAGCTTTTCGCACCAAGAGTAACTCCCTGATACAACTTAACTCTCTCGCCGATAGTGGTAGTCTCACCGATTACAACGCCCGTTCCATGGTCGATAAAAAAGAACGGTCCGACTGTTGCACCGGGATGGATGTCTATACCGGTATTCTTGTGTGCATACTCGGTCATCATTCTTGATATGATAGGAACTTTTTCCATATAGAATACATGTGCAATTCTGAATATACTGAGTGCCTCGAATGCAGGGTATGCAAGCATAACTTCTTTTGTTGACTTGGCTGCAGGGTCGCCCTCGTATGCGGCCTGTACATCAGTATCAATCAAGCTCTTGATGTTAGGAAACTCAGCAAAGATTTTTTTAGCCTTAGCTTCAAAATCTATCTCTTCGTCATACACTTCCTTAAGCATGTTGATAAGCATGGAGTGCGCATCCACCTCGAGTGCATCCATGGACTTGTATCCCATATCTCCGAATACATCAGGATACATCATGCTTCTTATGTAGTTAATTAATTCAGCAACTTGTTGCTTAAAATTGTCGTAACCGTTATTCATCACGTTGTCCGTCCCTGTACTTATTATCTAATACATATAATAAATTATCTTTCTCTTAAAGTAGTTATCTTTTTCTGCCTAGTCCCATTTAGGAACATATGAAGGCATAACATCAAGTTTGAATAAATTGAGTTTATTCTTTCTATCGATTAATGCTTTTGTCTCTTCGTTATCTATCTCACCTGTTCTGATATATCTATCAAGTTCAGCATATGTAAAGCCAAGATTGTCCTCATCTGTCTTACCACAAAGTCCATCGCTCGGTGCTTTTTCTATGAGTTCAATGGGAAGTCCGAGAATCTTACCAATTGCTTTAACTTCCTGAACCGTGAAATGAGAACAAGGTGAAAAATCGCCAACTGAATCGCCGTAACGAGTCGAATATCCA
>JAEEGJ010009808.1_pt1 | contig 25334 bp, 12 predicted proteins | sample 8958761 | NCBI WGS metagenome assembly JAEEGJ01 (sample SAMN16246546, study PRJNA631951) | gut metagenome | biome: gut microbiome; feature: rumen; material: RS-attached | host: Bos | place: Iran: Karaj | collected 2018-10 | reverse complement strand
GCCGCTGAAATTTTCTTGAGTTCGACCTTGAGCGAATCAATTTCGGCTTTCAAGGACTTGTTCTGAGCCGAGAGGTTCTGCACCTTTTTGCGACCGACTTCAACGAATTCGGCATGGCGCTTCTTTTCGGCTTCGTGCATGGATTTTTCGCGAGCGGTTTCGGCCTCGACCGTCTTGATTTGGCGACGAACGCTTTCTACCGTTTCTTGGGCCACGGCAAAAACGCCAGAAAGCCCCAGACACAACAATACTTTAGGAAGGAATGAAAATTTCATGTGCATAAAATACAAAGATGTTTGACTAAAAAATTTAGGATTTTGCCAAAAACAACGTAAAATCGAGATTTCTCGTCATTTTGAACCCCTTATAGGGGTGAAAAATCCAGTCAATTATGTTTTAGACTTAACTGGATCTTTCGCTTCGCTCAAGATGACGTTAAAAGAAAGGGTCAGGATGACGTAATGAGAACGTTCAGGATGACGCTGTAGGGAGTCTTATTTTTCCAGCAGTTGTTTCATGTCAGCGGGGTATGCGTGGCTTTCGAAGGTGCGGGGTTCATTCCTATACGGGAGCTGGAGTTCAACCTTGTATGCAAAAAGCATCTGGTTGTGGGCGCCAAGCACCTTGATATCTTCGTCGGTGAGTTCTCCGCCCTGCGCAAGCTTCTGGTAAAATTCACCATCGCGGTAATAAAGGCGGTCCCCCACGATCGGGAAGCCCATCTCGGCAAGATGCGCACGAATCTGGTGCTTACGCCCCGTGATGAGTTCTGCTTCGACTAGCGAAAGTTCCGGCGCAATTTCCGGGCAATCCAGATGGCGCAATAGCTTAAAGCGCGTAAAGCATTCCTTGCCATCTTCGCGGTGATGCATACGCAAGCGGATCATGTCTTCCGGGTCTTCGCGCAAAGGCATGTGGCATTCCACTTCGCCTTCCGGGAACTTCCCACGCACCACAGCAAGGTAGAACTTGCGGAGCAAAATGCGGTCGAGATTCTTCTGGAAACGTGCCGCCGTTTCGCCATACCTTGCAAACAAGATAAGTCCGCCCGTATCGCGGTCCAGGCGGTGCATCGGCGTCGCCGTCTCGGAATCAAATTCTCGGCGGATAATCGCCGCAAAAGTGTTGTAGAAAATGCGGCCCGTATGGTGCACAGGTACGCCTGCCGGCTTTGCGACTAGAATAAATTCATCGTCTTCAAAGACCGTCTCAAAATCGGTCGGCACTTCAGGTTCGCTGTAGTTTTCGACATGGTACACGACCTTGTCGCCACGATGCGCGACAGTCTCCACATTGGCCGTCGCCCCGTTAATCGTCACAAGCCCGCGCGTCAGGCGGTCCACCCAGTCTTCTCGGCTGTGGTACGTGAAGCGGTCACAGAGGGAATCGAGCAAAAGGCGACCTTCGTATTCCGGTCGCACCTCGCTTTCAAAGAACATATCTGACGGAGCCTTGCCCATTTTATTCCCTGTACAAATCGTGCTTGATGATGTAATCGTAAACCGAGGGTTCCAGTCCTTGCGGACAAACGCTGCGATTCAACAAAAGCGACCTGCGAATGGCAGTGCTAGAATAGACGCCGTTAAAGCCCTGTTCCGGCCCAAGCCAGTAAAGCGGAGCGTAACCGTTTCGCTTATGCTGTTCCATATCCGGCTGCGGGTAGCCGTTGCGGGCAAAGACAATCAGTTCAATATCGCGGAGCAGCAAATGGCCGTTGTAGTTCGTGCCGTAAAAGTTCAAGGGGTCGCGCCAATGCGGGATGCCTTCGTAGGTATCGGCACCCGTGAGCAAGCGGAAATTGATATCCGGGAATTTTTCCTTGAGGCTCATCAAGAACACATACGAGCCGCGGTAATCGCCCTGTTCAATTTCCAGGTCCGAAAGGAACAAGCGCCTGTCGCCCGAGAATGCAAGTTCGAGCATCGCAAAGCGGTCTTCTGGCGAAGCGTTCAGCTGCTTGTCCCAGCGGTCGGGACTCGGCATAAACCAGACTTCATCACAGAAACCACGGTCCAGGCAAGTTCTCGCCACACGCATATGGTCTTTATGGACCGGATCAAACGCACCACCCAAAACAGCAACATTCTTCATCACACAACTCACAGGCAATTACAAATTAATAGACGAACACGGAGAATCCAAGATTCATCTGCCAGCGCCCGCCCGAAACATCCTTATCAAGGAACGGATCATAATGTTCAAGCACCCAGTGATAGCCAATATCGAGCGTCAGGAACGTCCTTGAAAAAACAACCCAGAAAGTACCAAAGCCGGCACTCCATTCATTCCAGGCAATGTCGCCATTTTCGCTCAAAGCGCTCACTCTGGAATACGACCCCGTCAAATAAAATTCGCTTAAAAGATGTGCACCGACATCGACACTAAAGTCAGAAGATTTCACTTCACTTTTCTTGTCATCGCTATTCTTTTCTTCGTAGCTCGAAAAGCCATACCCCAATCGGACAAAGGCAAGTCCTGGCATCCAGGCCCCAATCATCGGTTTGATCTGACAAACGCCAATACCGTGACCATCACCAACTCCAGCCCCGGAGCCGATCCCCAAAGAACCGCCCAAAAAGAGCGGCCATTGCATGCTCGGCCCTGTTCCAGCAGAGCTTTGCCCTAGCGGATTGGAAATCGTAGGCGTATTCGCGGCCGGGACTCTCTGTGCAAAAGAAGATGTCACACCCAACAGCACGACCACAGCGACAAGCAGAAAACGATTCAAGAAAATATTTTTCATATTAGAAAACCAGGATCAAGGCAAAAGCAACACCCATAACCGCATTAAAAAGAGCATCGTATTTTGAAATCAGATAGTTCCTTTTAGAAAGCGACCTGTCGTGCAAAAGCTCAATCAACATTTTATCGGAAAGAAACAAAGTCAAGAGCAACTTGATCACGAGCAAGGCCACAAGCCAAACCACAATATCCGAAAGATAGATCAGAACGGAATAGCCAATAGACAGCACACTGGACAATAGAAGATTGGACCTTCTCAAATCAGCGTCTGTTGCAGCATTGTCCTTAGCCAGCCTCAAAAACTCGCCCGCTTTTTCGGAGACCGTTTTAAAGCTTGCACAAAATTCGGAAATGTTATAGCCCATCATGATAATCGATGCGATGAGCGCAATTTTCACAACGTAATCAGACATAAATTTACTTTCCTGAATTCAAAATTCGCACATAACTAGCATAGCGCGCTTCAGATATTTTTCCCGATTCAACAGCGGCGCGCACGGCGCAACCCGGTTCCTTGAGGTGCTTGCAATTGCTAAACTTGCACGTAAAATGGTCGTCTTCAAAAAATCCCGGGAAAATCTTGGCGAGCGTTTCGGGTTCCATGTCCATAAGGCCGATGCTACGGATCCCCGGCGTGTCGATCACATAGCCACCACCCGGAAAATCGAACAAGCTCGAAGAAGTCGTCGTATGGCGGCCCTTGCCATCGCGTTCGCGGACATCTCCCGTACGCAGTTCAGCATGGGGCACAAGCTCATTGATAAGCGTTGACTTTCCGACGCCGCTCATGCCGCTAAAGACAGAAGACTTTCCGACGAGTTCATTGCGCAAGACCTCGAGACCATCCCCACTTTTAACGCTCACGGGAATCACCTTGTCCACGATTTTCATGAAGTCGCGGATATCGCTCGAAAGATCGGCTTCGCCGTTCGGCAGCAAGTCCATCTTGGTGAGCACAAGCACAAACGGCAAGTCGTTCAAGTTTGCAGCAAGCAAAAAGCGGTCCATGAATCCGTAGTTGAATTCCGGCTGCGTCACGCTCGCGACAATCACGACCTGGTCGATGTTTGCAGCAAGCGTCTGCTGCTTGTAGAAGCTGTCACGCGGCCCCGGACGCTTGAGTTCGCTCTTTCGCGGGAGCACACGCACAACGCAATACTTCTGCGAACCGACACCATCACCTTCGTCATCGCCATCGTTCACAAGCCCAAGCAAAACGCGGTCGCCCACGGCCGGGAATTCCCCGAGCGTCTTGGACGTCGTCGCACGGTACATGGCGGTAACAGTAGACGGTAGGAAGTCGGAAGTAGGAAGGTTGTCATGCCCGCCTTGAGCTCTTTGATCACTTAGTGCTTTAGCACTTATGTGAGCATGATCCGCGTATGGGGAGGGCACCTCCTTCTCGTCTGAAAGTCGCACTTCGCAGGTGCGGCGGTGGACTTCGAGCACAAGCCCTTCCACGCAATTTTCTTCGCCGATATTTTCGACAGGATTCTTGATGCGCTTGATTTTTGCCTTTTTAAATTCGCGGCTGAAACGCTCCTTGATTGGGCGTTCATCAACGACTCCCGATTCCAATTCACGCATCACGTCGATACGACGGCTTCTGTGTTCGCGCCTTGACGTGCGAACACTCTTCAATGGAGCTTCATTTTCGTCGGAATCAAAATCGTTATTTCGCATCTTTCTTCAATTTAGAAAGTTTTTCGACTTCGAGTTCCCGCGCTTCATCCAATTCCTCTTCAGTCACTGGGCGGCCACGGCGAATCGATTCCATCAAGAAATGAATCGCCTTCAGGCGGCCATTGCACTTTTCGATGCAATTGTCGTAAAAACCTTTCGTTTTCCAGTCACTTTCGGGAATATGTTCCGAAGCGTACAGAAAATGTTCGACGCAAATAGAAAGCTGTTCAGCTTCCTTCCTCAAATCTTCCAGATTACTCTTCGTAAAAAAAGGCATAGTGTAAAGATAGAAATTAGTAGACGGTAGGAAGTTGGAAGTAGGAAGAAGAAAGATATTGGCAAGGTATGGAACCAACAGATGTACTTTTCCGCACATTTAAGGACATTTTAAAGACAAGACTCTTTTCGCAAACGCATTTTTTGTCTATTATTCAGCTGTATTCGAAGGGAAAATCAATGATTTCCACATTCAGCATGCTCGTTAAAATGACCCGTCCGGTAAACATCGTGATTGCAGCAATCACGCTTGTTGTAGGCTACATGCTTTTACAGCATTACCCTGCCGTTCCAGTTTTGATTTTGCAGATGCTCGGGTTTGCAACAGCTATTGGCTTTGCCAACATCCAAAACGACATCCTTGATTTCGAAAGCGACAAGCTGAACCGTCCAGAACGCCCTCTCGTAACAGGCAAGGTCTCTGTAAAAACCGCTCGTAGAGCTTGCTACGCTCTTGCCGTCATCATGCTCCTCTGCGGAATTGGCGACAGCATCTTTCAGAACATACAGTTCATCGAAATCGTCAAAGACCCAGCACTCGCCCAAGAATTCGGATGGATGGGTACAGTCATCCTGTCGTTCCCGGTGTGGTTTTTCGCATTACTCGGCGCACTCCTCATCGCCTACAACCGCAAGCTCAAACGCTCCCCCATATTCAAGAACATAACCGTAGCATTCCTTTGCACAACGCCCCTGCTTTACGCCGTGCAGCACTTCTTCAATTTTTCACTGACCGCAAACCCAGAAGAATACATGTGGGCCATCATCCCCGCCATTCCGTTTGCATTCCTGCTGACCACAGCACGGGAAATCTACAAGGATCTCGAAGACACGACTGGAGACCTCAAAGCAGGCATCATGACGTTCCCGCTCGTCGCCGGAGACAATGTCGCCAGACGGCTTGCCGCAAACATCATCATATTCACGTGGATATCGCTCCCGGTTCCCGTGTTCTTCCTGGACAAACTCTTTGGACACAATTATCCGCCCGTTTTCCTTGCCATAACGCTGGTGACACTTACCCCATGCTTTGTCGTCGCCATCTTGAGCGCCCACCGCAAGAATTACCGTCGGGCACAATCCGTTACAAAGATTGCAATGTTCCTCGGGCTTTTGGCACTGATGATTTGCATTCTGCTTCCATCCTAGATTTACATTTTATGTAAATCTTTACGTTTTTCGTTTTACAAATTTTGCAACATGCCTTACAGGAACCGCAATTTTCGCCATTGGCACATATTTTGCTAATCCGCGGCGTCCGCTTCCCCGCTTGCACCCGTTTCGGTGAGCTAAGGCCCTTCGAGGCAAGGGAAGCTCCACTTCAAAGAGGCGTTATGCTCGAAGAATTGCATGAAGAATGCGGCGTCATCGGTATCTATAACGGTGACAATGTTGCCCGCAATGTAGCCATGGGACTTTACGCATTGCAGCACCGCGGCCAGGAAAGTGCCGGGTTTGCTGTTTCTGACGGAGACAAAGTCCGAGTCCGCAAGTCCATGGGTCTAGTTTCCACCCTTTTAAGAGATTACAATATCGACGAACTGCAAGGTTTTGCAGGCATTGGTCATGTGCGTTACAGCACGACCGGAGCCTCGACCCTCGCGAACGCTCAGCCGATTTTGATCAGCTGCAAGTGGGGACAAATCGCAGTCGCCCACAACGGGAACATCACAAACGCTCCCGAACTCCGCGCCGAGATGGAAGCCGACGGTCACATTTTCCAGACCACATCCGATTCTGAAATTCTCCTGCACGAAATCGCCCGCACCAAGGCGGACACTCTAGGCGAAGCCATCAAGATCGCCATTACGAAATTTACCGGCAGCTTCTGCCTCGTATTCTTAAGCAAAGACACGATGTACGTCGCCCGCGACGGTTACGGTTTTAGACCGCTCTCAATTGCCCGCATGGGGAAATCCTGGTGCGTCGCTAGCGAAACCTGCGCATTCGACTTGCTCGGCGCAAACTACGTTCGCGACATCCAGCCCGGCGAATTCTTGACCATCACCAAGAACGGTCTCCATTCCGAACGCTTTACGCAAAAAGACCGCCTCGCCCACTGCATTTTCGAATACATCTACTTCAGCCGTCCGGACTCCAAGATTTTCGAACAGAGCTGCGATAAAATCCGCCGCAAGATGGGCAAGCAACTCGCCAAGGAATGCCCGGTCGATGCCGACATCGTTATTTCTGTGCCGGATAGCGCGACCACAGCAGCGCTCGGTTACGCACAGGCAAGCGGCATCCGCTTTGAAATTGGACTTTTGAGAAACCATTATGTGGGCCGTACATTCATTGACCCGACGCAGAACGTCCGCGAACAAAAGGTCCGCTTAAAGTTCAACCCGATCGAAGGAGTGCTTAAGAACAAACGCGTTTGTGTTGTCGAAGACTCCATCGTCCGTGGCACAACGCTTCGCATCCTCTCCAGAATGCTCCGCGATGCGGGCGCCCTCGAAGTGCACATCCGCATTGCATCGCCTCCGGTCGCACACCCGTGCTTCTTCGGGATGGACTTCCCGAGCCAGGGCGAACTTGCCGCAAGCTCCATGACTCCCGACGAAATCGCCAAGATGCTCGGCGTAGAAAGCCTCGGTTACCTGAGCGTCGAAGGCATGAAGAACTGCACCGGCGAAGGCGAAAACTACTGCGCCGCCTGCTTTGACAACTGCTACCCCGACTACATCGGCGCCCACGCCGAAAAGACGAGATGCGGGTAATTTAACTGGATCCTTCCGCCTACGGCGTCAGGGTGACGGAGAAGCGGGTTCCGGCATGACAACATAACAAAAAAAAGCAATCCCCGAAGACAAAGTGTTTCCGGGGAAATTTTTACTCTACATTGAACATTTTTGCAGGGAGAATATGCCGAGCCTTGGCGAAGACAACCTCCATCACAACAGAACTTTTCTCACCGCTAGACAACGAGGTAACAATTTCCGTTTTCCTTAACGTTCCCGGTAAACTGCACAGAGCATCACAATATTCAAAGGTGATCTCAGCAGAGGTTCCATTCACATTTGCAATCATCTTCACGACACGTTTGACTTTTTCAGAATAGAACAAAGTCGGCTTTGAGGAATCTTTGGGAACAAGCTTCCAGAGATTACCCGACTTGACCGGGGCCTTGTAATCGGAAGGATTTCCCATTTGACTCGTAACATCGGCCGGATTTACCCTTGGCATGTTTTGCGCAGGGAGAGCCTTCCCCGTTTTCAGGTCAATCACCTTCATACGCCCATCGTTCTGGATCATCTTCATACGCATCACACTGGACTCAATAGTCGTTATGGACTTTTCCGGTCCAGCATTGATTACGGAAGTATTCACCGTCTGCGAAGGCATTCCGGGTAAAACTACGGTTGTCTTCATCTGCATTTCACAGGTATCAGGGAAAGCAGACTTTTTCTGGTTCGCAAAAACGGCATTCGCATCCAACGCAAACGAGAATGAAACAAAAGACAAAGAGATAAAAACAATCTTCAAAATTTTATTCATCATATGTTCCTTGTTTAAAGCAACGATAAAAGTTTAGTTGATTTGATAGCCCCGTTGACACGCAACATCAAATAAGTTCGGTTCATGTCTATCCCGGTCCAGTCAATACGAATAAACTGTTCACCCGGAGCAACGGTTCCCTCATAAAGATCCTTTACAGGAACACCGACAGCATTCACCAACGAAAGCGAAATTGCCGTGTATCGAGACAGTTCAATTACAAGCCCGTCATCTGTACGATGAACAGGGATTGGTTCATCTTTTGGCTTAAGACCGTAATCGGGAACATTAGACGAATCGCCCGCTACGATACGGACAATTTCCGGCCAGACAGGTTCATTGCCATAAATTCGATTTCCAAGTGAATCAAAAACATTCACACCGACGGCCTCGACCATTTCCCGCCCAAACCCCACCCTTCCCGGGTCATCCGAAGCATTCCAGATATCGTTCCAATTTTCGCAATGGAGCACAATCTGAGCATTTTCCTTCCAGGAACCGCCCGAAACAAGAGGCTTGGATGCATGCAGCGAGACCTGCCAGCGGCCTTCGCCAATATTTTCAAGCGAAGCCGAAACGCCATCCGGCAATCCATATGTATCAAACAGTGGTGCAATCCCGCCTTCGAGGAAGAAATAGTAACGAACATCGTAATTTTTCAACGTCACGTTGCCGACGTTTACAACTTTCAAATGGAACTCGCTTGCGCTGTTGTCATTACGCGTCTCAATCGCAAACACTCGGGCCCTGACTTCTACAGAAACGGAATCTTCCATTTCCACGCAAGAGCCGCCTATCAATCGTTTGTCAGCATCAAGAACGATGATTCCATCATCTTCCACAAAATCGGAAACTGCATTTTCTACAAAGGACGGATCATCATACGGATTCCATGGAGTCCAATCATCGTAATGAACTCCAAAATGAGGCCCATCTCCGTTAAAGACCATGCCATAAGCAGGAATAATGCCGTTTTCAAACTTCCATTCAGCAAATCCCGTGCGGGCACTTTCGGAATGGAGAGTAAGTCCGGTCGTATCATGCGGATAGTACGCAAGAACCTTCGCCATAGAGGATTCCTCGCCTCGGAAATAGTAACGAACGGAATACCCGTTAATCAGCGATCCAGAAATATTTTTCAGACGGACACGCGGCTGCAAAATTTTCTTGTCGTTAAAGCCCTCATAGCGGACAAAAGTCTTGACCTTGCGTTCAGGATTTTCAATCCCAGCATTCCACGCAATCGACGTCGCCGGGACATTTTCCGAAACAAGCGCAAAACCGGCAACTTGCAATCCTTCAGGTGCTTCAAGCGTAATCTCATGCACTCCGGCAGAAAGATTCAGAGAAATTCCTGAAACAGCCGCTGTCTGCCATACTGGAGAAAGAGCCACCGTGCCAGCATAGCGCATCTCGGTTGACGGCAAAACAACAACATTTGCAGACTTGAGCGATGCAGACCGCACATACATCATCACCTTGTACGTCCCCGCCTTTTCTATACGGGCGTTCATCGTCAACCTGGCACCATCTTCACCTGATTCAAAATAGCGGTTTCCCGCAACAGAACAAGAAAATTCAGGTTCAAAGCCGTTGCCACCATCGACAGTCACCATGGGCACAGTGACGATTTCGATGATTTCAGGCACAGAACCCTTGTCATCGGAGACAGGCAACGAAAGCGCAAACACTTCACCGCCAGAGAGCGCTTTCTTGTACATGCGCATATCGGCAACGTGACCGACAAACGAACTCTCTCCATCTGCACCAGCCGAGAAGATGCCATCCAGTTTGCGTTCCAACGGTTCAGAGATAGCAGACTTTACAATTTCACCGTTCACATAGAAATTCACTTCGGAAGAATCCACGGTCACCACGACGTGTGCCCATTCCTTTGCAACAGGCAAAACATTATCTTGGGTCTCCCAGACACGGGACCCTTCACGAAGCTGCAACTTGCGACCATTCACAAGCAGTTCCATTTCCAGACCGCTAACACTATTGAAGCCAAGTACTCTACGCCAACCGTCACCATTTGCATAGCCCACCTTGATTCTCGTCTCGAAGGAATACGAATTAGATGTCCCGAGATTTACACGCCCGGCATTCGACCCGACACCTGCCGCACGATCCGTAGGCATCGAGAAATAAATCCCAGCGTCGCCCATCCACGGAGACTTTACAGAATCAAGGTTCAGATGGTGGCCTGTCCCTACATATTCGTAAGCGAGCATTCCAGAGCCTTCGCGAGAAGGATACCACAACGCAAGCTCCGTCGGATACTGATAAAGTTTCTCTGATTCGTAAGCCCTTTCAGTGTGGTTATGACCATAATCCTCGGCCCTCAATTCCAACGAAAGTTTGCAACCGCCGCACTTTGCAAGTTCACTGCGGGTAAGCCTTAGCATGCCCATCACATTCCCCAGCGAATCAGGAACAAGTTCAAGCGGAGCACGGGATGCATTTCCGAGTTTCGAAGAAACCACAACGCGAGCTATCCCAGACTCAACATCCTTGACATTTGCATGCACAGTAAAGACCCGGTCAAGAACATCCTCGCCAGCCAGCACCTCAAACGCATTAATTACAGGACGTGCAGAATCCGTACGCACAACAGGCCCTGCAAGCTGCAAGTTTTCACCCAACTCCGAGAAGCCTATGTAGCGGGTCTCGTAACGACCACTAGGAACACGCCCGATCACAGAACCGCCAACAAGTCTCTTCCCATTGTACCTGATTGTATCGGGAATATCGCCTTTAACTTCGGCAATCAGCGAATGATCCTTATACAGCGAGAGAGTCCCGTACCCCGGATGGTTGCAAGTAGCGCCATAGGCCAGATATCCATTATCAATACCCATCCAGAGCGAATCTGACGGCACATGACACGCAAACGTAGCAGGAACCGTCAACGCCTTGACAACAGCCGGAGCAAACTTGTCCTCGCCATCCACTTTCGCAAAAGCGAAAACATAATTCGTATCGATTTCGTCTGAGCGACTCGGCAACGTCACATGGGCAACACCGTTCAAGTCGAACGAAAATGCCAGCGGAATCATCGGAGTCAAATCACCATCGTCATTCCACAGCGAATCATCATCCACATACAGGCTAAATTCATTTATACCATCGACATGGACTTCACGTTCCGACACCTTGGCAATAGCAGGCAATACATCAAGACCAATTCGCGGTATCGAGGCGGCAAGCGAATCCATCGCGACAAAGACGGAGAACGTGCGCGTTTCCGCAGAAATCAAGACATAATCCCAACTAAAATTCTTACCTGCACAACGGGCATCGGCATTATCCCCACTGCGACACTTCAGCGTATCGGTTCCATTCATAATCGCAGAGCCATCCGCACGGAGGAACCCGTACAAGGCATTTTCAAGCGGAACATATTCCCGCCTGTCAAAATCGACTTTGTAGAGGCGAAGTGTCTGCGGCGTCACATCCATGCTTTCCATTTCCTGTTTGGAAATTTTCATCTGGATTCGAGGAAGCCTCGTCGTATCCTTGAACGCCATTGATGGCAGCACTTCCATCACAGGCCCCGTAAGCGCCATGTTCTTGAACACGCCAAAGCCGTAGTCCTTCTGCACGTTAACAGTACGTACAGTAAAGTCATTGGCGTTTTCTAGCGAACCCTCCGGGAATGAGACAGAAAGATCCCCATACATGGATTTCACGATCCCCCTATTATCCGCCCGGACATTCGATCCCACATACATGTCGAAATGCATGGCATTGGTCGGGCTGTCAATTCCGCCCCATGTCAACAGGAACTGCGTATGTCCTTGAAGCCTATTTACATTGAACCATGTCAGATGATAGGAGCCATCTGGATATTTAAAACTGTTCGTATCAACCGCAATGGCATCGCTAATGGAATAGTACGTAGAATTATTCAAAAAAGACAGTGAGTACGTCTGTCCCGGAATTAAGTTGCCCCGAATTTCTACAAGTTCCGCCGGACGGGGAACCACGGCATTTTTAAAGACTATCTTGCGATCCAAAGAATCACGCTTGCCCGAAATTTCAAGAAGCGGATGCTCGGTAAAATCAATCTGCAAAAGCGAAGCAGATTCTACAACAGGATTCTTAATCCAAGGGTTGCGTATCAATTCAGTATGCGGATTAAGAATATCGACGCAATACAGGGCATTGTTACAACTATTTGCATCGGGATTGGAACGATAGACATAAATATCCCGCAAGGAAAGTGTGTCGCCAGGACGTTCCAGTACCGTTTTCAAGGTGTCGTTGGAACGGCGATACACGACAGTATCGGCCCATCTTTGAGCAGCAACATACAACACGTTATCACCACCAAATACGAAGCTACTATCTTTAGTGATATCTAATTTCGACAAAGTTATGCCCGCATTACTGAATTCATCCCTTATTTTATTCAAGGAATCCAAAGGGATAAAGAACCTGATCGAATCGGACCCGCTTACTACTTCATAATTTGCAGGGTTGATTTTGTAGAACAGCGAAAAATCATTTCCATTGAAAGCCGCTTTATTGACGGCAATCACACTATCCACGTATCTCGGCTTGTTGTAATGATTAGTCGAATTGACATAGTTCCTGATATAATGCATGGAGTCTGTCAAGAACCAGCCTCTCCAAAGAGAATCGTTATAATCGTTGAAGTAGTAGTGGACTCTCGAACCTGAGCCGTAATACTTGTAGCAAGCTTTTTCCGATATTCCTTCGGCAGCGAACTTTTTGTAATCTTCCCATGTCTTGCTAATTGAACAAGTGTCCCCAAGATTTTTTTGCCAACTGGCAGCATCGATTGACGGGTACGGAATTGAAAGACGGTGACCATTGTCCGCTTGCGCCCATGTTTGATTCATGCCGACATAGAACACAACGTTACCATGATTGAAAAGCGGAGTTCTTATCGTTTCATGAGAGGTGCTGGACAATTTTACCTGACACGGATTACGCAAAATCACACGATCAGGTATTACACCAATTGTCACATTGGGGCTACATTGCGTAACCGGCACTAGTTCCGGATGAACAGGATTACCGATAACTTTTGCAACAAAATGATGGGTCGAATCATCCCTTCCATAGAATTTCAATTCAAAACTGGAAGGATATTTAAATAGTTCATTTTCATCATCAAAACGGAACACATTGGAACCTGAAGTATGAATATTAGTCGGATAGAAAATTAGACGTTGTGCCTCAAACGGGGTAAGCAGACCATATTTATGGTTAAATTGCCAATCATTTCCATCAAAGTAATTTTTTGCGTTAGAATCAACAAAAATAGGTATAGGTACAAGAGATCCATAAAACACCGTATCTTTTCTCACAGAATTCCAATAACCATCCTTATCATTTTCGCTGAATATAGTTTCATTTGTATGGTCAAAACGAATCGTACGGTTGACAAGATTATCCATTCCGAAAGGTGCGTTCCAGTAAGATTCGGGGATGGAAAGAGTCATGCTGAAGTTTTCTCGAATCCAAAAACGAGTTTTGTTAAAAGTAGTAACCGTAGTCCAATCACGAAAGAAACGGTTTGTTGCAGAAGACGGAGTCAAAGTGACCTCAAACAATTTCAAATTCGGATTATAATGAGCGTTGCTTTTTTCGCATATGGAATTCAAATAGTCACCCGTTGAGTCAACATCACAACCTACATATTTGTTGTCAGCTGTCAAAACTTCAGGTGCAAATTTACGCTCAGGGCAAAAAAATTTGGATGCACAGGAATCAACATGAGGAGGCAATTCAGATGTAATAACCAGACCATGCATACCAGGAAACATTTTTTCAGTTCCACATTCATGAATGGCAGCAAGATAAACACTATCAGAATTGTTTATTTCATCTAAATCATAGCATTCCCCTGGATCAGGAATTAAATATCGGTCATGACCTGATTCCAGCACATTTTCAATTTTCCATTCGCAGTTTGACTTCAAAATTTGAAAATCCGATTCGGTAATATCGTCTTTGGATTTTATAGATTTGCCGAACAATCTCCACGACTTTTTTGAACAGGCAACAACATCTAGATACGATGTAGAGCCGTCCAACAAAAAGCCGGAATCCTTATAACCATAATCATAAGTAATTGATTTGTTTAGATTATTTCCATCAAATACAGCCGTGTCCAGTTTATAAAAAAAATGTTCTTTATCTTCTTTCTTACACTGGTTCCTCAATAATCCCCAGCAATTCACAAGTTTTCGCATTTCATTGTAGATCTTGGAAACAATCACCATTTCCAACGTATCCCTGTGACGCTTGATTCCAAGGCTAAAGCGTTCTGGCCGGAACCCTAGAACATTCTGCGAACCGGACACAGATCCTTTTACATTGTACGTTTTATTACGTAGGGAATCTGGCAAGTACCAGCCGCTCATATTTGCCGTGACAACATAGTCGGCATACGGTTCATAGACATACCTACCATCAGCTTTCTTTTTTGCCTCAGCAACATAGAACCCAAGCTTATTCGGATCTTTGGGATCCTCAGGCGTTACATCAGGCAAGTCATTTCTAAGTTTCAACTTGAACGGGATTGATTTCGCCTGTATTTCTTTCTTTTTTGTAGAATCAGAATACAACATGAACCTGACATAGTACAGCCCCTCCGATTGAGCCATTCCCAATTTATTTTTTCCATCCCATGTCACAGAATAAGCGGAATCACCAGCATGCGCATTTAGCATTTTATCAAGAACGACAGCGACAACCGAATCAGAATTAAGAATGTCTATCTGAACATGGGCATCACCATTTTTTAAGCCAAAATAGATTCTCATGGAATCGCGCACAAATACAGCATGTTCAGAGTCAGCAGCAACTTTAGCGATATCGACATCAATTAACGCAATGTAATCAGGCAAAGACTCGGGAACAACGAGTTCAACCGCCTTCTGCTCGACATTGATTTTCTTTTCTACTACGGTCACGAAGGGATTGTCCAAGACATTCTCGGTCACTTCGGCATACAAAGTTATGTCGCCAGAAGGGTACGCTCCCGATGTGGCAATCCCATCCCAGCGGTAATCAAGACCATACGCGTTCGGATTCACAGTCCACCCCGTCATCAGCGGAGAAACCACCGAATCTACGTGTTCAACCCAGTAAAATCCGGGCTTCGTACTTTCGCCAAAATAGACTGGAATATTCAACGAAGTAGTATCCTTCGCATCCTTCCGTTCCACATAAACGCGGAAAGCGTCCTCCGCTTCCATGACAATTTCACCGTTAACACCGCTAATCGTCATGGCACTGTCGGTATACGCAGGTGGAATCCATTCTGGATAATCTGCAAGATACGCCTTGGTCACATCGAGAATAGATGAAAGGTCAATCGGAGAGATTTCAGTTAAGCAGTCCGTCGCTGTATTTCCGGCAGAATTTTCGCAGGTTTCTCCGAACTTTGCGGAGTTGTAGCCGACCTTGAGATTTATCTTGTCCAGATTCTTCCATGCGAGGTGATACTTGCCGTCTTTTTCGTAGAACCAGATTGCGGTATCGGCGGCGGCGGTGGGCGTTCCGTAATAGGGATTGTAGAAGACTTTTTCGCTCGATACGTCGAAGATGCCGCGGTGCTTGGAATCTTCGGCATAGACGCGGAGCATGTAGTTGCCGTTAAACTTGTTCTTGAGGCGGACGGAGATATCGACGGGGCCATCGCCGGTCTTGAAGGTGGTCACGTCGGAGCCGTTGCGGGTGACGGAGAACTCGACTGTAGGCTTGCTGGAATTCGCTTTTGGCGGAATAACGACAACATTTGTGGTGACGGAATTCCAGTCGCCGCAACTGTCGCAGGATGCTATGGCTAGTTCAACATAGACCAAGGCCTCGTCACCAAAGCCGTCATTTTCAATATAGCCGAGGACGCCTTCGGTACTTTGCGATATGCGCGAAACGTAATCTGCATTTTCAGAACGGTTCGCAGCAACGACCTTGACCTTGTCCGTTCGCCATGTCGTATCGTTCCCAACACGATAACGGAGGCGATAGACAGAAGAAAGAGAATCGTTTGAGGTAGTCTTAGGAGCAATCCCTACAATAGGTATGTACTGGAGGTCGCTCTGGACAGAATCCGCCTGCGGATAAGTTATCTGCGGGAAACGCGCGCCCACGTGGAAAAGGTCCGTGCGAACGGAAACGTTGCCGGCAGCATCGACGCAGGCAGCCTCCAGATAACGCAAGCCACGGGCTGTATCGACGACGGATTTATCTATGGTGAACGTTACCGTATCAGAAGCAAGGAGCTTGCGATCGCCCTTGCGGATTTCGCGCCAGGAAGTGTCGGCACCGCCGAGGACGCGGTAGCTGCAATGCATACCGGTGCGGTTCACGCCCACGTCGCCGCGTTCCGAAACCAGGATCGTCGCGGAGAAATCACCATCCGTATCCATATACATGAGATGATCGCTTGTTAGCCCGACAATTTGCGGAGCGGTGCGGTCCACTCGAACTCTTTTCGGGACAATGTCTTGACGAACATTCTTCGCCTCGTCACGGAGGACTGCATGGACACTATATTCGCCATCGGCCATGCGGAGACCCGCCATCTCGGTCCACGAACCAGAAGTACGACCACCTAGTGAGTCGAACACCCACACGGAATCCCCAGCACGGTCGATGACGTTCGTATCCGAAAGGTGCACAAAATTCCAGCCGATAGTCACGGCAGAGGAATCACGCCCCGAAACACTCTCCTGGACCGTGTAGCGGATATTCAGCAAGCTGTCCGCAGAAACATAAGTCAAGTTTTGGTCTCGGGCAGGACGGTTCGCACGGAGAGTGTTATACTTGTCGGATAAATCAACATACGTACCGTAATTCACCGTATCGGCGGCGGTGACCGCCCTTGTCTCGCGGAACGTGAACACAGGGGCAGTACGGTCCACGTGGAACTCGGCATAAATCGTCGTATCGTTCAACGCGAGGGAATCAATGCGATTCCAGAGGTCGTCGGACAAATTCGTCGGATTCGAGAAAATCGAATCCACTAGAGCGTTCACCTTATGGTAAGCATCGAGATTCGGGACGGCGTAATCGATGGCGTGGGCGGCAATGCGGTAGAGGCCGTCACCCATGGAATCGCGCTTGCCCTGCGGAACCTTGTCCCAAGCAATAGCGAACTCGTTCGAGGCAACGTCATAAAGAGCCGGGAGTTCGGCATATTTTGTAAAGGATGTCGCAGAACCGCCCGACAGCCGGCCGGTAGCCTTTTCGAGAGTCCAACGCATCGCACGGATGTCGGAACCGTTCGCCTTGTCCGCGGAATCCTTGCCCGCCCACTTGAAGCGGGTGATGAACATGGAGCTGTCGGGGTTCATCATCGCATCCGAAGTAAGCGTAAATGCCGGGGCCGTGCGGTCCACCTTGAAATGCACCTCGTAACTGTCGGTCTTGCTGGAATCCTTTTCGTTGTTGTTCACGACGGCATCCACGACCCAGCGGTAAGCACCTTCGGCAGGAGCTGAGATTTTCTGCTTCGAGGCGAACACGGCACTCGATCCACTTGAATCAAGCGTCATGACCATGGGCAGGGAGTCGCCGACCTGCGTAGGCGTGCCGAGCGGATCAGAGAAAATCCCGTCCTTCGCACTACGCACCCGAAAACCCTGGTAATCCAGAGCCGACACATAAACGCCGAACCCGTCAACCTCATTCAAAACAACATCGTGCTGCGGCCATGTCGGCTTGAGCATGTTGTCCGTAGCCTTGAACAGATAGTAGAACCGCTGCGTATTCGAAAGCCCAATCTTGTTCACCATCGAAATCATGACAGTATTCTGATTATCCTTCTGGATATTTGCAAGATTGCCGAAATACTTACGGGCTTCGAAATCGAAACGGCCGTTTTTCTTGATGGGGTGAGGAACATAACCCTTGTCGCCAATCGTCGTATCGGGACTGCCCCAGCTATTGCCGAGCAGACGCTTGTAAACAGCACATGCATGCGGATCATTTTCTGCTTTAGTAATATCACACTCCCATGCGACTTCTTCGTTGCTGTTGAACGTCATCTTGATTTGACGCATGCGGTGCGGCATCAGGTCATCCACGACAAAGGAATATTTCTCGATGAAACCTGTCGCCACGATATCCGGCACACTGTAGCGCTCCACATGACGGATGGGTACGCCTTTCTTATTCTCGGAACCGTCAGGATGCAAGCCGTCCACGCGTTCCCAGCGGTCTACCTTCACGCCTAACTTGTACCAGTCCGACTCCGATTTAAACTTGAGCGGACTGCTGCGGAACTCCGCATAGTTTCTTTGTTCGAAGGTTCCATAGTAAACGGAATCATAAACAACCTTCCCCGAGGAATCACGGACAACATTTCCGATTGAATCAAGTCTCTCGGCCACAGCATTATAAATGTGAGTCGTATCGTACCGAACAGAATCTTGACCCTGCGAATCCTTGACAACAGAACTATCGACAATGACAGAATCGCGGCTGCCGTACAGGCCCACTTCGCAAAGTTGCTGTTTTTTCGCATCGTCCAACTCATAGTAGCAGCCGGGATCAACAGAACGCAACGCGGAATCAGACAAAGAAAGAGCCAGGTTCACGAAAGGACGCTCGTAGAGGAAATCTTCCATGAGGTAAGGAGTACTTGAAACAGTCCTATTTAAAGACAAAGACGTATATGAATTAGAATCGGCCTTCCACTTCTTTTGGAAATGAGACAATATCGGCACTCGATGCGAATAGTTCAAGTCGCCAAAGCCACCGATTGTTATGCTCGCAATTCCCAAATTAACAATCGCAGCAGAAACACCCGCCACAAGAGCTGTCTTGGCAGCAAATCTTCCCGGCTGATTCCACTGCAAGGCGTAATCCACTGCGGATGCTGCGAGCACAAAAGCAGCCGTTACTGTAAGAAGTTCTCCCGTTATTGCGGAAACATTCTCAATGGAGCCCAAAAGACCATCATCAATAAAGTCTGCCGGTGTGGAATTGAGCATTATATTGCCATTATAAGACTCCTTTCTGATATCAGTTCTCGGGTCATTAAATATGGCCGTTTTCTCGCCCTTCCCCGAATTACTCGGAATCAAAGCAGTGCCATGGTCTTCAATCGTTATTCCAGCAAGGACCCCATATACAGCGGAAGCAATCGTATTATAAAAGCGTTCAGCACCGGAACCACCATCTTTGAGATTATTATACGCATTCCCTATCGGCACACCTATAGTCTGCGGAACAGCACCTCCCAAAGAAACACCCGACCTTCTTTTCGGATCTGAAAAAGTCATTCCGTCCACACCATACAAAAGACGGAACATTGGCTGATTTTCAAAATACCCCTTTGTTTTCAAGTTTATAACATTGTCTGCAGAACCGGAATGAGGATCTATATAAGAGGTCAACGAATCACTGCTACTATAATCAAAACCATTACCCAATATACCCGCTATGGCGGCACCCCACAAAGGTTGACCGATGTTACTCGCCAATGGCAAAGCAATTCCCAATACGGCAAGAGAAGAAGACAATTCACCAAAGCCCATTAAATACGTGGCTATAGTAAACGCTTCAATCGCCATAAACTGCGTCATGGAATTTTTAAAGCGTTCTTCAAGATCCACCTCTTTTAGGTAGAGCAAAAGGTTCAATGCGCCCGTCCCCTCGTGCGGTGAATCCAGTGTTACAACTTTATCCACGTCATAATTATAATTCGTCCCCTGCACATATTCACGGCTAGCGACACCGCCCATGGAATGAGAAACCAGAATATATCTCGAAGGAATCTTGCGATAAGAATCCAAAGAATCTATTCTTAATTCCTTTAGCGTTTTTTGCCCACCGACATAAATTTCTTGAGATTCTTCAAACAAGGAACGACGATCGGAACATCCGTTTTTTCCACCCCACGTTCTTTTGCCAATTTCATTGCCATTGTTAGATGGAGAATTTGCAGGATTTATAAAAGGGCGTTGAAGATACACAAGGTTCTCATAATCTCCATTAAATAAAGTATCCTGCATCCAAGGTTTCAACTCTTTTATCATTCCTGTCGCAGATGAACCGTCTTTGCCTATACCGCCAATACGATTTTTTGTTTTCGCAGCTTCAGAATAAGTTGTATTTTCACAATCTAATCCTCCCCAATGCGAACCCGCACCGTGAACAAGCACCAGATTATATTCGCTTAACGATTCCATCGGAGTCGCATGTAAAACTACGCACAAAAACAAAAAAGATAATGATGTTAATCGAAACATACGTTAATCCCTTCTTATTTTAATCTTTTCGTAATTGCTCTTTTGTGTACGAAACAAGTTCACCATTGTTTAAATGGATATAAGCACCCCCATTAGACCATAGATCCAAATCAATTTCAAACAATGGCTCGGCGGCTATTTTTTCAACTTCACTTATCTTATAAATTTGCTTACCAATACCAATATACTTTCCATAAAAACGAAGATTGTCTTCAAAACACTCTACTCGGCCGCACCCTTTAATTGCTAGAGAATCAAGAATAGTTCCTTTTTCGTCAGAAATCTGTATTTTCCCATTTTTTTCGTCCAAGCACCTAAACCTATTTTCAGTCCACTGAATATCATTACATTCCGCAATCCATGCAGAATTTCCTGACGGAATCCATTTTCTTATCGTTTTTTGTTTTAGATCGTATATGAAAAAAGTCCCTTGCTGAAAACTCTTACACAAACCAACATCGGATATCGCAATGGAAAAATCTTTAAGACCACCTTCTTTCCATCTAGCAAAATAATCACAGCTATCAAAAATTGTAGTATCAACATTTAACAATTCTCTTTCGTCTTTAAATAGATTTCTAGTTGATACATTTTTATAGTAATGAGCATCATTGCAATTAGAATAATTAATCTTTTTAAACGCATCACTAAAATAAAAAACAGTACTATCAGAAATTTGTGTCCAATTACGAGAAAGTTTATTTTCATCATCCAATACATCATACACAACATTTTTATACGGATTTACAAGAAATATTTTACTATCAACTATATTTGTCTTTTCGTCTTGTCCTTGAATATATTCAGAATAAAACTCCACTTCATCCCAATACTCAACAAACAGCGCTAACGTGGAATCGTTCAAAACAGCAAACTGTTGGACATTGACACCTTGATCAACAATCTTTTCGTCGCTACAGCCCATACATCCCCACATGCCTACGCATACGAGTACGCCCATCGCAACACAAATCAGCCGATTAATTCCACCCTTCATAAAAAACCTCCCTCATCGTCTTTCAAAACCGACAAGAAAACAAATATCCAAAGTAAATATAAATAATAATTCAAACAAAATTAAATAAGAGATTTTGCCGACAGCCCATCCCAACCAAATGCAAGTTCATCTATGTTTAAATTTTCAAAGATGAATTTATATAAAACTTCTTATAACTTTAACTAACGGCCAATAATTAACGGTCAACGACTAACAGCTAATGCTGAATAAACTTAAAGAACGTGACGCCGGGGACTTTGCGGGTCTGCAGGTATTCGGCGAGCGGGACTTCTACGACTTGCTTCTTTTGCGATGAAGCGTGGCGCAGTATCGGCTTTTGTCCCGGATAGAAAATCACGAAACCCGTATGCGTGAGGTCAATCTTGTCAGAACTCCCGACAATGCCTACGCCAAGAACCTTCATGGCGCCCTTGTACGTTTTCTTTGCCATTTCAATCGCCTTGTCCAAAGGCATATAGCGCACATTGACAGGCGTATCCTTGCCCGTGTATTTCACGTTGTGGTTAGTGAAGAATTCCCTCTTGGGCATCGTGCGTTCCACAGAAACTTCGTTTTCCATCGGGATGACTTTTGCATACTTGCCTTCGCCCACCCAGTCGTCAAGCAGGTAATGCTTACGGTTGAGGAAACTCACCTTGCCGCCTTTATAACGGAGGCGCTGCAACTGGCGATACAGAGACTTTTCGCTCTTAGCCATCGCAAGGGCAACGACATGTTCCAAATACGTCACGCAATCAACAGAGTCCAGATAAACTAGTGGCTTATCTTCAACCGTATCCAAATGGCCTTCGCCCATCGGGCCAAGCTTGTAAGGAGTTCCAATCAAGCGCTTTGAGAAATAATCCAGGCGCTTGTTGAGCCCGCTAACGCCCTGGGCATCAAGCCACAAAGTCTTCATTTGCAAAAGCGACTTGTAATTATTGTTGGTGTAGCTGATAAGGCGCATCCAAAGCGTATCGAGAACATCCTTGCTCTTGTAATCCGGATTGGTATTCGTGCCGTTCAAGTACATGGCCGCCGTCAGCGTATCGCCATCCACCGTGTAAATATAACCGACCAAGCCGTGGACTTCCGCAATGTAGCCAGTCTTGAATCGCGTGAGCCAAGGGGCTTCAAAATCGATCATTCGCTTTGCACCGGAGCCCACGCCCGGACTTGCAAAACTATTGATATAGTAGGCGCCCTTCGGGTGGCGAGCCATCTTTGCAAGCAATCTCGTGACCGTCGACGGTTTCACCTTGTTTTCAGGGGAAAGTCCGCTGCCGTCCCAGACATCAAAATCGGACTGCTTAATGCCCATATCCTGGAGGAACCTGCGTTCTGCCTTGCGACCACCTTCAACACTACCTTCGCCTGCGATTTGCGCCCCGAGATTGCGCAACAGCGTTTCGGCATGGAAATTCTGGCTGCGCTGATTGATTTCATCGAGGATGCTCAAGAGAGGCGCCGCCGAATACGAGAACTTTTTCAGTTCAGTATTGGAAGCAATCGTTGCATCTTCCTTAAAGACAACGCCACGGTCCTTGAGCGCGTACATAAACGCCGCCCTGAAATATCCAATCGGATTACGGATGGGGAGCACCATACTTGCAGAATCGATATCTTCGCCAATCGTCCCGCCAAGCGTAATGATAGACTTGTCCGGATCAATTCCATAGACCCATTTTTTCTTAGTCCCCTTGACAGTCTTTAAGTTGTTTACAACCTTGACGTAGCCCACGTCGGGCTGTATAGAAACGACAGCCGTATCGCCAATGAAATATCCCGGCCAAAAACGGATCGTCACGCAGTTGTCGTTAAAACCTAGCGGACCAATTTCTGCCCCATACCAAGAATCATAAAAATTCCTGCGCCAATTTTCGGCTTTCCACGGACCCGTATAATAACTCGTATCCAAATCAATTTGACCTACAATCGTATCAACGCCCATCGCACGGAGGGAATCGGCCATGTTGTTCAAAATGTAGAACGGGTCATCGTAATATCTCGCCGAGATGTTCGGGTCGCCTTCGCCACGGACTTTAAGCGTTCCCGTCAGCGTACGCTTCTTTTTGTTGATATCGCCAAGCACCGTCATTTCGGTTTTCGGCTCATAGTCTAAAGGCAACAAATGAATTGCAGCGGCCGTCGTCAAAGTCTTGAGCGTACTTGCCGGAGTGAACAATTCATTGCCGTTCACATTCCCGATTTCCTTGCCCATTTTCACAGAGCGAAGCGACATTCCAAAACGCGATCCCGGCAAAAGCGAATCCACATAGCTCTTGTAAGAGGCCACGTTGACATGTGCAAAAAGCGGTGCCACAAAAAAAGGCAACAATGAGGCGACTTTAAACAACTTATTCATGAGCGAGAACTACTTCTTCTTTCTTTTATAGCAAGCCACAATTACACAGATGACCAAAAATCCTGCGCCAAGAGAAGCGAGCATGTACTTGGACGATACAAGCCAGCTTTTAAATTCGTCTGCCGCAGGCAACTCGCTCCGTCCAATGATATTGGCAGAGCTTTTTGGATAAATTTCTCTATATTCCTGTAAAAAGATGTGCTGAGCCCAGTGCATTTTTTCCGAGCCGTTTGAGCTGTCCGGATAATTCAGGATTCCATTGATTTTCGTATGGGCGTCATAGACCATCTGTGCAAGGGCAGCACTGCGTTTTTTCTTGTGCTTCGTCCTCACAAACATGGCACCCATGCCATTTGAAAGATCTATCAGGATTTTTTCAACTTCGCCCCATTCCGGGATATTCGGGAAGCTACGGCTATGCTCAAGTTCAGCGACAATCTTGGAATAGCGCGAATCGCGATTCCAGATGTGGAGAATACTGCGATCTGCAGGCAAGAACCCGACCTGACGCGAGAACGCATCGATGTTGTCGGCGCGGAGCATGTAGGCAAGCAACTGTTCGGCAAGCGCATACTTGGACGTATCCTTCTTGTTGCCAAGCGCCAAGTGGCTACCGCCCATGAACGAGAATCTTCCATGCGGACCTGCAGGTAAATCCAAGACCTTGATGCCATCCTTTGCAATCGCTGAATTGGCAAGGCCACCGGCTTCTTCCGGATATTCCAGCTGCTTGATCAGTTCAGAAGTACCGTAATGGATCACGCGTTCCGAACGCACAAAGCCTTCGGCATTGTCCGAAGAATTCTCGTACAAGCTAAGAGGCGCCATATGCTCATCGCCCATGATGTTGGCGTAAAGCGCAAGTCCGACAAGCGTGTTCGAATCCAGAAGTGCGCTGCGGTAACCCTTGCCCGACGGCACAACAAAATCGCCACCATGACTCCAGACAAACGGAGCCATGCACTGTTGGCCCGCCCAGTCATCTTTACCGGGAAGCGTAAACGGAGTCACCTTGACTCCAACTTCCGTCGTCAAGTCCGAGCTCGCAATCGTTTTCAGCACACCAAGCACATGCGCATACGACTCAAAATCTGAATCCTCTAAACCGAGCTCACGCCAAATGCGTTCATTGACGAAAAAGCCGCGAACGTCAATAAACCAAGGCACCGCATACGTCTCGGGCTTTCCTGAAATATGCGTGCTGCGGAGGCCCTCGCCCAGGAATCGTGCCGTATCGATTTTCGAAATCAAGTTGTCGATAGGGCGGATGGCACCTGTCGATGCAAAATGAGGAACCCAAGTAGAACCGAGCTGAATCACGTCAGGAGCGACATCATTTGAATCGGCAAACGTGAACGTGATTTTTCTGAACGCTTCACCCCAGCTAAGCGATGTCAGCTTGACCGGGATTCCCGTCTCTCGATAGAACTTTTTCACAAGGCGCTTCATCGCATTTTTCGAGCCAAGACCATTGTCCATGACCCAAATCGAAAGCGTATCTGCCGAAGTCGCCGCCGCCGCCGGCGCCGCCACC
>JAEEGJ010009803.1_pt1 | contig 25339 bp, 25 predicted proteins | sample 8958761 | NCBI WGS metagenome assembly JAEEGJ01 (sample SAMN16246546, study PRJNA631951) | gut metagenome | biome: gut microbiome; feature: rumen; material: RS-attached | host: Bos | place: Iran: Karaj | collected 2018-10 | reverse complement strand
CGTGCGACTCCAGGTCCTTGATGTACTGGTCCGCGAGGGCGCGGCCGTACAGGGCCTTGATCTTGTCCTGCATGATGTAGCGGTTCTGCTTGATGTTGTTCTCCTTGTAGAGCTCGTTGCCCAGCGTCACGATGTTCTTGCGGGTGACGTTGGCGTTCGCGTCGAACTTGGAGCCCGTCGCGGCGTTGGACGCCTTGATGTAGTCCTTGATGAAGTCGCGCTTCTTGCGGAGGTCCAGGTCGGCGTCGAATTTCTCGATATAGGCGAGGGCCACCTTCTTGTTGACCGACATCAGCGATTCCTCCACCTGGCGGCGGATTTCCTGGCTGGTGATGCCCTCGTAGACATATAGGTTGTTGATGATCGAGACGACGATCGCGTCGTCGCAGTACTCTCCTGCTGTCTTGTATGCCTCGTGTATGCCACGGGCAAGTTTGGCTTTATCGTACTCTTCGTACGATCCGTTGGTTTTACGTACGTCCATATTGCTTTATTCTGATTTCCGAAGATTGGTTCGTGGTCACGGAAAACCACCCCCTCACGGGGCTGATTGTCCGAATGACAAATTTAGCCCATATCCCCGGCAAAAGCCCGTCGGAAAGCCGGTTTTTATTAACAGACTTATTAACAACGGCCGGGACGCCGTCAGCGCTGTCTGGAGAGGACGAGGCGGCGGCCGGCCTCAGCGGGACGCACGACCAGGGAATCGATGTCGAGGCGCTCGATCCGGTAGACCAGGGTCTGCGCAGGGGCCTTGCCGTCCGGATCCACGGAGGTGAGCACCAGCTCCTCCCCGTCCAGCGACCAGTCCTGCAGGGTCAGGTCGTCCAGGCCCACGGCCTGGGCGGAACCGTCCTCGGCAAGCACGAGGCCCACCTCTTCCGGCTCCGAGCAGTCGCGCCAGATGCCCGGCAGCAGCCGGTAGGCGGACGGCGTGAGGATGTCCAGCCGCACGGCGCGGAGGACGTCTATGTCGGAAAGCAGCTCATAGGCGATGCATACTTCGTCCCCGGGCAGCACGCCCGGCACCAGCATGGGATTCGTCCCCAGGGTGCTGACGACCACGGATTCGCCCTCGGGCGTCTCCACGGTGACGGAGTGGATGGTGGCATCGACGACACGGCCCTCCACCGTCGGGAGGACGTTCTGCCGGCAGGCGGTGAACAAGACGAGGCCTGCGGAGAGGATGGAAACGATTCTGCGGATCATGGCATTAGGTTTTCAAACATACAAATATACGAAAGATTTTTCTTTCGCGGGATAAATTGCTAACTTGCCCTTCGATTTATCCTTCAGTATGAAAAGCCCGCTTCCGCTCACCCTCCTGACCGCCCTGGTCCTCCTCTCCTCCGCCGCCCGGGCGCAGGTCCCCGTCGTCCAGCCCGACCGGTCCGGAGTCACGAAGATCGCGCCCGCCTATTTCGGCCCGAATGCCTTCCCCGTCCCGGAGATGAGCGACGGCCGCCCGCTCAGGGGCGTGTATGCGGAACTGGCCGGAGATTACTTCCGGGGCCGGCTGGCGGACGGGCAGGATGTCACCTGGGATGTCTTCACGCACGTCTCCCTTCCCCTCTGGACGCCGCGCGCCACCCTCGAGCTCTGGATCCCCGCCAACGAATGGTGGGACTTCTCCCCGGCCGTCGCCGCCGCGCGCCGGCTGCCGGCTGAGCGCCACCGGGGGCATGACCTGGGCGACGTGTACGTCTGCACCTCGCTGCACCTGATGGAGGGACGGGACAATGCCTGGCGGCCCGACATCCTCGCCCGGGCCGTCCTGAAGACGGCTTACGGCGGCTTTTTCGGAGAAGCCCGGTATTACGACTGTCCGGGATATTTCTTCGACCTGACCGTGGGGGAAGGCTTCCGTTTCGACGGCTTCGTGCACGAATTCCGGCTGGCCCTGAGCACCGGTTTCCTCTGCTGGCAGACGGACAACGGACGGCAGAACGACGCCGTAATGGGCGGCGCGCTGGCCTCCCTGGAGACGGACTGGTTCAGTTTCGCCGCCGAGCTGAGCGGCTATGCCGGCTGGGAGAACGACGGCGACCGGCCCGTGCGGACGCGGCTGCGCCTGGACGTCCATCCCTGGGACGCTTCTATCCATCCCTTCGTTCAGGCCGGCATCGGGCTGCACGACTATCCTTTCACCCAGATCCGCGCCGGCATCGCCTGGAGCCTGTAGCCCTTTCGTCCTTCTCCGGCCCCGACCGGTGAATCTCCCGGAGGTTTATTTGGCAATCCGGAAAAAGAGTGCTATATTTATAAGTTGGAATGTAATTATTGTTGCTATGAAGAAAATCGATGTCGTGCTCGGGCTCCAGTGGGGAGACGAGGGCAAAGGCAAGGTGGTCGACGTCCTGACCCCTGATTACAAAGTGATTGCACGCTTCCAGGGCGGGCCCAACGCGGGGCACTCCCTGGTCTTCGACGGCGAAGGCTTCGTCCTTCACACCGTCCCTTCCGGCATTTTCCGCGAGGATTCGGTCAACGTGATCGGCAACGGCGTGGTCATCGACCCCGTGATCCTGATGGACGAGATCCGCTCCATCGAACAGAAGGCCGGCGACATCACCGACAAGCTCCAGATCGCCAAGCGGGCCCACCTCATCCTCCCGACGCACCGTATGCTCGACGCGGCGAGCGAAGCCGCCAAGGGCAAGGCCAAGATCGGCTCCACCCTGAAGGGCATAGGCCCGACCTATATGGACAAGACCGGCCGCAACGGCCTGCGCATCGGCGACCTCCTTTCCCCGGAGTTTATGGACCGCTACAACACGCTGAAGAAGAAGCACATAGGACTGCTTTCGCAGTATGACTTCACCTACGATATCACCGACTACGAGAAGCAGTGGCTGCAGGCCGTCGAGGAGCTGAAGCGCTTCCGCTTCATCGAGAGCGAGATCGTCGTCAACGGCTATCTGGACGACGACGTCCCCGTGCTCGCAGAAGGCGCCCAGGGCTCGATGCTGGACATCGATTTCGGTACTTACCCCTTCGTCACCTCCTCCAACACGATGACCGCCGGCGTGTGCACCGGCCTCGGCGTGGCGCCCTGCCGCGTCGGCAAGGTGATGGGCATCTTCAAGGCCTACTGCACCCGCGTGGGCAGCGGTCCCTTCCCCACCGAGCTCTTCGACGAGACGGGTGAGCAGCTTCGCCAGATCGGCCACGAGTTCGGCGCCACGACGGGCCGCCCGCGCCGCTGCGGCTGGCTGGACCTCGTCGCGCTCAAGTACGCCGTGATGATGAACGGCGTGACGGAGCTGATCATGATGAAGTCCGACGTGCTCAACAGTTTCAAGACCATCCGGATCGCCACCGCCTACGAGATCGGCGGAAGGCAGGTGGATTATTTCCCCTTCGAGAGCGGAGAGGAGGTCAAACCGGTGTACCGGGACTTCCCGGGCTGGGACTGCGACATCACCGGCGTGCGCCGTTACGAGGACTTCCCGCAGGCGTTCAAGGAATACGTCGCTTTTATCGAAAAGGAGACCGGCTGCCCAATCCGCATCATCTCCGTCGGTCCCGACCGCAGCGAGATCGTCCTGCGCTAAGTCGTAACCGTTTTTGACTTTTTCCGGTCGCGAAGTTCGGCGGTGACGGCGAAGAAGACATCGCCGCTGGAATTGAGTGCGGTCTCCACGGAATCCTGGACAACCCCGATGATGAAGCCGACCGCCACGGCCTGCATCGCCACGTCGTTGCCGATCCCGAGGAAGGAGCAGGCCATCGGAATGAGCAGGAGGGATCCTCCCGCCACGCCGGAGGCGCCGCAGGCGCCAAGCGTGGCGATGATGCCCAGCAGCAGCGCCGCCACGAAACTCACTTCCACGCCGACGGTATGGGCCACGGCCAGGGTCATCACCGTGATGGTGACCGCCGCGCCGTCCATATTGATGGTGGCACCCAGGGGGATGCTCACGGAATAGAAATCCTCATCCAGACCCAATTTCTTGCAGAGAGCCATATTGATGGGGATGTTGGCGGCCGAGGAACGGGTGAAGAAAGCATTGAGGCCGCTCTCCTTCAGACAGGTCCACAGAAGCGGATAAGGATTCCGGCCGGTGGCGATCAACGACCACAAGGGATTGAGGACCATTGTGTTGAATACCATACAACCCACGAGCAGCAGGACCAGATGGCCATAGGTGGTGAAAACCTCCAGGCCGCTTTCCGAGACGGCGGAGAACACCAGGCCCAGGATGCCGAACGGGGCGAACTGGATGATCCACTTGACGATGAGGGTGATCACACCGGCGAAGTCCGACACCACCTGGATGGTCCCGGGCGAAGCCACCAGTTTCAGGCCGAGGCCCATCAGGACGGCCCAGAATAGGATGCCGATATAGTTGGCCGTGGAGATGGACAGCAGCGGATTGGTGACGACATTCGTCAGAAGGTTCTTGAAAACGTCGGACAGGGCGCCGGGGGCGCTCTCCTGCGCCACGTCCTGCAGGTCCAGGGTCACCGGGAACAGGAAACTGCCGACGACCGCCACGAGGGCCGCCGCAAGCGTGCTCACCAGATAAAGGAGGATGACCGTCCGGAAACGGGGCCCCAGTCCGCCGTGGGCCTTGGCGATGGAAGCCATCACGAGGACGGCCACCAGCACGGGAGCCACCGCCTTGAGGGCGCTGACGAAGATGGTCCCGAGAATGCCCAGCCAGGTCCACCCCGGTGCCAGGAGACCCAGGACGGCACCGATGACCAGGCCGACCAGGATACGCAGCACCAGGCTTGTGTCAGACCATTTCCTGAAGATGGAAGCTAGGGTGCTCACAGGATCCCGACGCGCTTGAAGATGTAGTCGACGTTCTTGAAGTAGTAATCGAGGGTGAAGCAGCTCTCAAGCTCTTCGGGCGAAAGCTGCGCCATCACGCCTTCGTCGGCGAGCAGCAGGGTCCTGTAGTCCAGGCCCTCCGACCAGGCCTTCATCGCGATGGGCTGGACGGTGTCGTAGGCGGTCTCGCGCGCCAGGCCCTTGCCGATCAGCGCGTTCATCACCCGCTGGGCGAAGATGACGCCGTTGGTGCGCCAGATGTTCTTCATCATATTCTCCGGATACACCGTCAGGTTCTCCAGGATACCCTTGAAACGGGTCAGCATATAGTCGAGCAGCTCCGTCGCGTCCGGCAGGATGATGCGCTCCGTGGAGGAATGCGAAATGTCACGTTCGTGCCACAGGGCCACGTTCTCGCAGGAGGCGGACATATAGCCGCGCATCACGCGGGCGCAGCCGCAGATGTTCTCGCTGCTGATCGGGTTGCGCTTGTGCGGCATCGCGCTCGAGCCCTTCTGGCCCTTGCGGAAGGCCTCCTCGGCCTCGCGGACCTCGGTGCGCTGGAGGTTGCGCACCTCGAAGGCCATCTGCTCCAGGGTGGAGGCGATGACGGCCAGCGTGGCGATGTAGAAGGCGTGGCGGTCGCGCTGCAGCACCTGCGTGGAGATGTCCGCGGAGGCGATGCCCAGCCGCTCGCAGACGTAGTCCTGGATGAACGGGGGGATGTTGGCGAAATTGCCCACGGCCCCGCTCATCTTGCCGGCCTCGACGCCCTGGCAGGCGTACTTGAAGCGGTCGATGTTGCGCTTCATCTCCTCGTACCACAGGGCCCATTTCAGGCCGAAGGACGTGATGTCGGCGTGGATGCCGTGCGTACGGCCGATGCAGGGGGTGTCCTTGAACTCCAGGGCGCGCTTCTTCAGCACGGACAGGAAATCCTCGAGGTCCTGCAGCAGGATGGCGTCGGCCTGCCGGAGCAGGTAGCCGTTGGCCGTGTCCACCACGTCCGTGGAAGTCAGGCCGTAATGCACCCACTTGCGCTCCTCGCCAAGGCTCTCGCTGACGGCGCGCGTGAAGGCCACGACGTCGTGGCGCGTCTGCTCTTCGATCTCGCGGATGCGCGACACTTCGAATTTCGCGTTCGCGCGGATCTTCTCCACGTCCTCCGCCGGGATGACCCCCAGCTTGCTCCAGGCCTCGCAGGAGAGGATCTCCACCTCCAGGTAGGCGCCAAACTTGTTCTCTTCGGTCCAGACGTCCCGCATCACCTTGCGGGAATAACGTTCTATCATAGGGCTACTTTTTCAGGAATGCGTTGATATTGGCTTCGATGCGGGCGGCGGGGTCCGCATCCGGAGCGGGAACGAACTTTTCGCCGGTAATGTGCTCGTAGAGTTCGACATAGCGGTCGGTGATGCCTGCGACGACTGCGTCCGTCATCTCCGGTACCTGCTGCCCGGCCTGGCCCTGGAAGCCGCCGGCCATCAGCCACTCGCGCACGAACTCCTTGGAGAGCTGCTTCTGGCGCTCGCCTTTGGCGAGGCGCTCCTCATAGCCTTCCGCGTAGAAATAGCGGGAGGAATCGGGCGTGTGGATCTCGTCCATCAGGATGATCCTGCCGTCGCGCTTGCCGAATTCGTATTTCGTGTCCACGAGGATCAGGCCCTTGCCGGCCGCGATCTCCGTGCCCCGCGCGAACAGGGCGCGGGTGTAGGCCTCCAGCTGCTCGTAGTCCTCGCGCGAGACGAGGCCCTGCGCGATGATCTCCTCCTTGCTGATGTCCTCGTCGTGGCCCTCGGCGGCCTTGGTGGTCGGGGTAATGACAGGCTCCGGGAAACGCTGGTTCTCCACCATCCCTTCCGGCAGGGGGACGCCGCAGAGGCTGCGCTTGCCGGCCTTGTACTCCCGCCAGGCGTGGCCCGTCAGGTAGCCGCGGATCACCATCTCCACCTTGAAAGGCTCGCAGCGCCAGCCGACCGTGGCCATCGGATCGACCTCGGCGATCTTCCAGTTCGGCAGGATGTCCGCCGTCGCGTCCAGGAACTTGGATGCGATCTGGTTGAGCACCTGGCCCTTGTAGGGGATGCCCTTGGGGAGGACGACGTCGAAGGCGGAGATGCGGTCGGTCGCGACCATCACGAGATAATCGGAGCCGATGCTGTACACGTCACGGACCTTGCCGGTGTACTTGGCGACCTGTCCGGGGAAATGGAAATCTGTGCTGAGGGTAGCTTTCATGACAATCGATGATAATACGGGGTACGAAGTTACTCTTTTTTTCTCACTCCGCGAAAATAATGTTACATTTGAGGGATGATACGTGAAGAGACAGTTTTCGGTCCCATCCACAGCCGCCGGCTGGGGTCCTCGCTCGGCATCAATCTGCTGCCGCGCCACGGCAAATTCTGCAATTTCGACTGCATCTACTGCGAGTGCGGCTGGAACGCCGACGGCCGCGACGACCGCGTCCTGCCGACGGCGGCCGACGTGCGCGCCGCCCTGGAGGACAAGCTCGCCGAATGCCTGCTGGAGGGCACCCCGATCGATTCCATCACCTTCTCCGGCGACGGGGAGCCCACGCTCAATCCCGAATTCCCCCGCATCATCGACGACACCCTGAAGCTCCGCGACGCCTATTATCCCGGCGCCAAGGTCTCCGTGCTGTCCAACGCCACCCGCGTGCACGTCCCGGAGATCGCCGCCGCACTGAAGCGGGTGGACAACCCCATCCTGAAGATCGACGCCCCCACGGACGAGCTGGTCGCCCGCATCAACAAACCGGCCCCCGGATACTCCCTGGAGCGGGTCCTGGAGGCGCTGCGCGGCTTCAAGGGCGATTTCGTCCTGCAGACTATGTTCTTGCGCAGCCCCGACTTCGACTCCGCCAGCCCGGAGGTGCTCGGCCCCTGGATGGACATCGTCCGGGAGCTCAGGCCCCGGAAGATTATGGTCTATACCATCGACCGCCCCACCCCGGCCGCCGGGCTGGAGAAGTTCTCCGTCGCAGAAATGCGCGCCCTCGTCCAGCCGCTGCTCGACGAAGGCTTCCAAATCGACATCAAAGGTTAATCCCGCCGCCTCCCCCGCATTTCCCGGGCACGCTGGAGGCACTTTCTGTGCCCGGCACCCCGTTATTTCTCCTCCCGGGCACGCTGGCACCCCTCTCCGTGCCCGACAGTTCCCTTTACTGCCACCGGCGCGTGGGCCGTGGGAGGCCTGCGCACGTTGGCCCCGCGAAGTCGGGGGCCGTGCGTGAGCGTGGATGGGAACGGTGGCAGCCAAAACAGTGAGCCGATGCAGGAACGGACTGTCCGGTGAGCGGGAGCGAGACGGGCAGTCTGTTCCTGCCGGCGGGTATGACAAAAGATTTTGCAAAATTCGAGAAAAATATATTGTTTTTCAATAATTATTTATATCTTTGCAGAAACAATAACCGATTTGACTTATGATTGAATGGTGGAACTCCCTTGAACCGGCGATGAAAGTCCTCTGGGCGGTGACCCTCTCGGCTTCGCTGGTCTTTATCATCCAGACCGTGATGACCTTCCTCGGCGCCGCCGGGGACACAGACTTCGACATCAACTCCGACTTCAGCGGAGAGGCCCCCGGCGACATCGCCGACGGGTCCGTGGACGTGGGCGCCGATGTCGGAGGCGACTCCGACGCAGTCCATCCCAGCACGGGGATGAACCTGCTGACTTTCCGCAACTTCATCAACTTCCTCATCGGCTTCGGCTGGACGGCCATCCTCCTCAAGGACAGCGTCCCGGCCACGGGTCTCCGGATGCTGATCGCCATCATCGTCGGCGTCGTGCTCGTGTTCGTCGTGATGCTGCTCTTCAAGTGGCTGACCGATATGCAGCAGTCCGGCAACATCGACGTCTACAAGTCCGCTGTCAACTGCGAAGGCAGCGTCTATCTGACCATTCCCGGCGAGCGCGCCGGCGAAGGCAAGGTACAGATCACCATCAACAACGCCGTGCGCGAGTACGCGGCCGTGACCGACGGTCCGACCCTCAGGACCGGGGCCCGCATCCGCGTCGTGGAGGTCGTCAGCGCCAACACCCTGCTCGTCGAAGAAATCAATTCCGTCATCATCTAATAACCTTATCAATATGGAACTTTATCTCATCCTCATCATCGTGGGCGTGCTCTTCGTGACCTTCACGGCCATCCTCGCCCGCTACAAACGCTGCCCTTCTGACAAGATCCTCGTCATCTACGGCAAGACCGGCCGCGACGCTTCCGCCAAGTGCATCCACGGCGGCGCCGCCTTCATCTGGCCGGTGTTCCAGAGCTACCAGTTCCTGGACCTGACCCCGATCTCCATCGAGTGCAACCTGACCAACGCCCTGTCCAAGCAGAACATCCGCGTGGACGTGCCCTGCCGCTTCACCGTCGGTATCTCCACGGAGCCGGACAGCATGACCAATGCCGCCGAACGTCTGCTCGGACTGCACATCGACGACATCCGCAACATCGCGACCGACATCCTCTTCGGTCAGCTCCGTCTGGTCATCGCGACGATGGACATCGAGGAGATCAACGCCGACCGCGACAAGTTCCTCGCCAACGTGTCCACCAACGTGGAGGCCGAACTCCGCAAGATCGGTCTGAAGCTCATCAACGTGAACGTCACCGATATCCGCGACGAATCCGGCTACATCGAGGCCCTCGGTAAGGAAGCCGCCGCCAAGGCCATCAACGACGCGAAGAAGAGCGTGGCCGAGCAGAACCGTTACGGTGAGACCGGCAAGGCCCTGGCCGACAAGGACACCCGTGTGAACGTGGCCGCCGCCGACGCCGACGCCGTCAAGGGCGAGAACAGCGCCAAGATCGAGATTGCCAATTCCGACGCCCAGCGCCGTGAGAAGCAGGCCGAGGCGGAGCGCCTCGCCGTCGCAGCAGAAAAGGTCCAGGCCGCCAAGGCCCTCGAGGAGGCCTACAAGAGCGAGCGCGACGCCGAGCTCGCCCGCGCTGAGCGCGAGAAGGCCACCCAGCAGGCCAACATCGTGGTCGCCGCCCAGATCGAGAAGGAAAAGCGCATCATCGAGGCCGAAGCCGAAGCCGAGCAGCTCCGCCGCAAGGCGAAGGGTGAGGCCGACGCCATCTTCGCGAAGATGGACGCCCAGGCCCGCGGTACCCTCGAGATCCTCGCCAAGCAGGCCGACGGTTTCGGCCAGCTGGTGGCAGCCGCCGGCGGCGACGCCCAGCAGGCCATCACGATGCTCATCACCGACAAACTGCCCGAGCTCGTCAAGACGCAGGTCGAGGCCGTCAAGGGCATCAACATCGACAAGGTCACCGTCTGGGACGGCGGCAAGGGTGAGAACGGCAAGACCGCCACGGCCAACTTCGTGTCCGGCCTGATGGGCTCCGTCCCCCCGCTCGAGGACCTGCTCAAGATGGCCGGAATGAGCCTGCCGAACTACCTCAAGGGCACCCCTGAGCCGGCTCCGGCAGCAGAACCGAAGACGGAGGAATAGCGGTATGATCGTCATCAATGTAGATGTGATGCTTGCCCGGAGGAAGATGTCCTCCGGGGAACTAGCCCAGCGTGTGGGGATCACAGCTGCAAACCTCTCGATCCTCAAGACCGGCAAGGCCAAAGCCATTCGCTTCTCCACGCTCGAATCCCTCTGCCAGGCGCTGGACTGCCAGCCCGGCGACCTGCTCGAATACGTGCCGGATCCCTAGATCCGGGCCAGCCAGAAAAGCGGGGTGCAAGTCTTCTTGCACCCCGCTTGCTTTTTTCTTATCTTTGCGTCGAGTTTGTGGTGTGTTGCTTTGCAACCAGAAAGGGGAATCCGGTGCAAACCCGGAGCTGTGCCCGCAACGGTTACTATTCTATAGGAGTCCGAATACCTGCCACAGACAAAGTTGATAACGGAGGCCCGGGGTCAGGCCGCCCTAGCGACGCAAAAAAATGTTCTTAACCTCCCTTTTGTTTGCGGCGGGTCTGCTGGTGGCAGAGACGCCGGACACCCTGCAGGCCGTCACCATCGTGGCCGACAAGGGCGTCGTCGTGTCCAGGACGGACACTTTGGTCCTACGTACGGGCGGCACAGCCGCCGAAACCCTACTTCGCATCCCCGGCCTGGGTCTGAGCGACTATGGCGGGCTCTCCGGCCTGAAAAGCGTCAGCCTGCGCGGGCTGGGTTCCCCCCACACCGACATCTACCTGGACGGCGTGCGCGTCAGCAATTTCCAGAGCGGACAGAACGACCTCGGCATGCTGCCGGTCGAGACCCTGGGCAGCGCCGTCGTGGACTATGCCCAGAACAGCGTGAGCTTCCGCACGGCGAAGCCGACTTTCGGGCGGAGCCCCTTCGCCGGACAGGTCGGCCTGCAGGCCGGCTCCTTCGGCACCTGGATGCCCTCCGTCCGCTTCGACGTGAAAGCCACGGAGCGGGTCGCTCTCAGCGCCTACGCTTCCGGCATCCTCACCCGGGGAGACTTCCCCTACGGGGATGACAATACGCTCCGCCAGGGCAACGACCTCAAGCAGCTGCACGCCGGCACTGACCTTTTCGGCACGGTCGAAGGCGGAGAATACCATATCAAATCCTATATCAACGCCTCCGACCGCGGCACGCCGGGCTCGCTCAGCTGGCCCTCCGACGACCGCCAGCAGGACAAGAACCTGGTCGTGCAGGGCTCCTTCCGCAAAGCCTTCACCGAGCGATACACGCTCAACCTCAGCGCCAAAGGCGGCTGGGACAACATATTCTACAAGTCCGCCTGGGGCAACAGCAACTACGACTTCACGGACCTCCAGTTCAACGCATCCCAGACCTTCCGCGTGAACGACTGGTGGGCGCTTTCGCTGGCCACCGACCTGGAGCGGGGCACGCTCGCGGCCACGGATTACGACGCCGCGCGCACGGCCGTCATCGCGGCCCTCGGCAACGCCTTCCGCTTCGACCGTTTCAAGGCCGACCTGGCCCTGGAGTACCGCGGCACCTTCGACAAGGACGCCGAGGCGCTGAACAGCTTCTCCCCTTCCCTGGACCTGCGCTACACCCTGTTCGAGGGCTTCGACCTCGTCGCCTTCGGCCGCCGCGCCTTCCGCGCCCCGACCTTCAACGAGCTCTATTACCCGGGCTACGGCAACCCGAACCTCAAGCCGGAGGACGCCTGGCTGACCGATTTCGGCATCGACTGGCACACCGCCATCAACGACGCCTGGAGCCTGTCCGCCAAGCTGGACGTCTTCTATAACAACCTGAAAGACAAGATTATCTCCGCACCGTCCGCCGATGATCCCTGGGTCTGGCTGCCTTACAACATCGGCCGCGTGGAGGCCAAGGGCGCCGACGCCTCCGTGGCGCTGCGCTATGCCGGCGACGTCTGGCAGGGCGGTCTGTCCGCCCGCTACGCCCGGCAGTCCGCCCTCGACAAGACCCCGGACAGCGCCACGCTGGACCAGCAGATCCCCTACGTCGCCAAGAACACGGTCGTGCTCGCCGCCGACGCCTCCCTGGCCGGCTGGCGCCTGGACGCCCTGTGGAACTGGCGCGGCGGCCGCTTCGACAGCACCGGCGAACTCCCCTCCTGGAACACCCTCGACCTCTCGCTGGCCAAGACCTTTGTGCTCTGCGAAGACTGCTCCCTGACCCTCAACGTGACGGGCCGCAACCTGCTGGACTGCCGCTACGAGATGGTCCGCGATTACCCGATGCCGGGCCGCAGCATGCTCGGCGGCTTCACCCTCAAGTTCTAAGCATATGCTGTTAAGCCTCCTGTACGTCCTCCTGTCGGGGATCGCGCTCCCCGTCGGAGGCATCCAGATGCAATACCTGTGGCGCAACCAGCTCGGGGACGTCTATTCCCTCGGGCTGGGCAGCGCCGCCTGCCTGGGCGCCGCGGCGGCCACGATGTCCGGCTGGTGTTCGCTGACCGTCGGATCCTTCGTCTGCACGCTCGTCTGCACCATCGTCTGCTTCTTCGTGACCCTGCGGGTCTCCACGCAGAACCTGATCACCTTCGGCATCATCTTCGGCACCTTCATCGGCTCGCTGGGCACGATCGTCGTGACCAACGCCCCCACCGGCGACCTGCTGAAGCAGTATTATCTCTGGGGTGCGGCCAACTTCCACCTGGAGGGCGTCACCACCGGCGACATCCTCTTCTCGCTGGCGCTGTTCGGCCTCGGATTCGCCGCCGCGCTGGGCTCCCACCGCGACCTCACGCGACATTTCAACGGGGAGATCGAGCTGCCGGCCTGGCGGAAAGCGGTCGCCCTGACGATGATCATGTTCCTGGTGACCTCCGCGGTGAGCATCTGCGGCACCATCGGCTTCATCTCGCTGGGCGTGCCGAACCTCAGCCGCATCATCTGCAAGAGCACCGACATCCGCAAGCATTACCTGCTCTCCAGCGCGATGGGAGTCGGCCTGCTGCTCATCACCTACGTGGTGGTGGAATATGTGAACTTCGGAATATACCTGCCCGTCAGCGCGACGATGGCCATCATCGCGCTGCCCCTCACGGTTTTCCTGTTTACACGGAACGGTTCGTCATCCCGGGCCTGACCCGGGATCTACTTCACCTTTTTGGCGGCTTCCTTCAGGCCGATGTTGATGTTCTCGATCACGGCCTTCGAGGAGAACGTAGCGCCGCTGACGGCGTCCAGCTGCACCTGGGAAGCTTCCTGAACGGTCTTGCCGAGAAGCTTGGTGAAGATCGGGCTGTCCAGCACCTTCTGGAAATACTCGGGCGTCTCCTTGTTGGGCAGCGCCACCACTTTCTCGACCTTGCCGTCCGTGACGGTGATCTCGACCGGCGTCGTGCCGGCGAATCCCATCACGGCCTTGCCCGACTTCGTCGTGTTGACCACGACGGTTTTCGACTTCGGACCAGCGGCGGTCACCAGGCAGACGGCCGCGCAAAGAAGAGCTATCACAATGCGTTTCATGGCGCAAAGATAGCTTTTTTGTTGTAATTCTTCGCCGAATGCGATAACTTTGTGGTATATGGACGCAAGGGAGAAAGCGATCGGTCGGGTGACCCTGGCGGGCAGCGCGGTCAACGTGCTGCTCACGGTCTTCAAGTTCGTCGCCGGCCTGCTCGGCCGAAGCGCCGCGATGACGGCGGACGCCATCCACTCCCTGTCGGACCTGGTGACCGACGCCGTGGTCCTGCTCTTCGTCCATATCAGCAGCAAACCGGCCGACCGGGAGCACGAATACGGGCACGGCAAATTCGAGACCCTGGCCACGTCCTTCATCGGACTGGCCCTGGCGGCCGTAGCCTGCGGCATCGTCTTCAAAGCCGGCGTCGCGCTCTCCGCCTGGCTGCACGGCGAGGACCTGCCCGCGCCCGGATTGCTCGCCCTCTGGGCCGCGCTCATCTCCATTCTCCTGAAGGAACTCACCTATCAGTACACCGTGCGCCAGGGACGCAAACTCAACTCCCCCGCGCTCGAAGCCAACGCCTGGCACCACCGCAGCGACGCCCTCTCTTCGATCGGGACCCTGGTGGGCATCGGCGGCGCCATCCTGATCGGGCAGCGCTGGACCGTGCTCGACCCGCTGGCCTCGCTCGTGGTCGCCGTCTTCCTCTTCCGGATGGCCTGGAAACTGCTCAGGCAAAGCATCGGCGAACTCACGGAGGCCGCCCTGCCCGAGACCATGGAAAAGGAGATCCTGCAGATCATCGCCCAATTCCCTGACGTCAGCGATCCGCACAACCTCCGCACCCGCCGCATCGGCAACCGCTGCGCCATCGAGTTGCACATCCGTATGGACGGCAACGTCTCCCTCATCGAAGCCCATTCCCGCGCCCACTACATCGAGAAGGCCCTCAAGGAACGCTTCGGCCCGGATACGCACGTCACCGTCCACGTCGAGCCGGTGAAGCCCTTCCCGAAAAGCTGACCTTCGTTTTTTTGTCGAACCGCTTGCAGGTTTGAAAAAAAGTAGTACCTTTGCAGTCCACAATCGGGGTATTAGCTCAGTTGGTAGAGCGTTTGAATGGCATTCAAAAGGTCAGGAGTTCGATTCTCCTATGCTCCACAAAAAAGACCGCCGCATCCCTCCCGGGCCGCGGCGGTAATATTTTTTTCAAGCAGGTCCTTGTCTTGCTTTACCGTCCGAAGCGAACTTCGAAGGTGTCGAGACTCTTCATGCCGCCATACTTGGATACGGCGCAATTGACAAGCTCTCCTTTGTATTCGTAAATCCACTGGAAGCCGGTGAACTCATCGAAATCAGTGATCGGTTCACCTTTGTGGATGCCCTGCTCTGCATTGGACTCCAGTTTGTAGATGACGCCACCGTCAGCTACCGCCTTGCAGCGATCAAAGTACAACTTCTGCAGGTCCCGCTCCTCGATGCCCTTGGCTCCCTTGAACTTCAGCGTGGCATTGCCGGGGCTCGCGGACGCTTTGTCCAGGGTCATCCCGTCACCAGGGGCCGGGTCGAAGCCGCAGCGGTCCTTGATAAGCGCTGCGTAGTTCTGGTCATTGACGTCGCCAAGGGTCAGCGCTTTTACATCTGCTGCAGCAGTAGTAGCGGCGGGTTCGGCCTGTTTCGCTTCGCTCTTTTTATCGCCGTTATTCCCGCAGGAAATCAGCATGACGGCGCAGGCGACAAGCGCCAGGGTGATGAATGTCTTTTTCATTTGAATGAATGTTTATCGGGTTATTATTTTGCTGCTTCCGTCAGGCCGTCAAGGCTCACGACAAGGCCTTCGTATGTCGGTTCGGCAGAGAAGGAGGTCACTTCGAAAGCCTTGCCTTCCAAGTAGGGCGCCCCGTCTTTCTTTGACAGACCGTATTTGTAATAGGGCAGGCCGTTCTCCTTGTCCACCCACTCGATGACCTTCGTGTACATCTCCACGCCGACGACGTCCTCCGTCTTCTCCTGCGTGAGCACGTAAGCGGGACGGCCGAAGATCGTCGTGTCCTTGACAGACACTCCCTTCCCGTCCTTCTTGAGCCGCTCACCGAAGACGGTGTTGCTCATCGAGCTATGAAGATAATCGTAGATCGCCTCGTCAACACTGTCAAAGCCGGATTTCCCGCTCTTCCTGGCATACGTGCCTGCGGCGTCATTCACAAGATATGCCGTCCTCGTAGAATCCGTACATACAAAGAGGTTCGTGGTCTGGCTGCCCTCCATCTTGAAGATGAGGACGTTTCCTTTACGGGCATAGACACGGCTCATACTGGCTCCTGACACATACATTTTCTCGGTCAGGGAGAAATCCTGCTCGTACCACTTCCTGGCCGGGCCTTTCGGCTCTGCCTGTTTCCCGGGCACTTCGGTCTGCTCTTCAACGGCAGCTGCAGCCACCTCTTCGCCCTCGGACCGGGTGTTCTTGCCGCTCTTGTTTCCGCTTCCGCCACAGGCGGTCAAGGAAGTCACGCCCATAACGAGGGCCGTGACGAGGATGATGTTTCTTGTTTTCATAAATGTGTGTTTATGCCTATCGTTTGTTGTTATTTCGGAGAGCGCCCATGGCCCTGGTCAAATCGATGGTTTTCATCGTATATCCTTCCGGCAGTTCGAACAGCTCCGGATAGAACAGACCGATGCGGATACCACGGAGGAAATTCTTATTCCCGCCAACCTCGCGGATAAGGATGCCGGTTTCAAGGTCGAAATAGTCGTAGGTCTTGATTTCCCTCGTTACACCCCGGTTGTCCGTAGATGTCGTGACATGCTCCCTGCGGTAGCACCACCTTCCGTCAGTGGCTTCAATCTCGCTGCCGGCAACCCCCCGCTCGGTCTTCTGGTCGAACATGTCGTCAATCCCGCCCAGCAGTTCGTCGGCATTGCTGACGGAATACTTCTGGATAATCTTTTTTTCGGGATCTATTCTATAGAAGGCAAGGCTGTCCGGAATGGTCAGCGCCCGGGACACCTTCCCCTGGTCGTTATACGTGATTACGTATTTACGACGATTGCCGGCATTGTAGAAGACCTTCTTCCACGAACCGTCCAAGTCTTCTGCAACCGGGTCGAACTCATACGCACAATAGGAGACGCAGTCCGCAGGAAGGCTGGTCGGGGCAGCCGCATCATCATTCTGTGGAAGACCGAGAGGGATGGAATGGAGGGGCCTGCCGGTGACGGTATAGGGATCGACCGGTTCATATTCCCGGTTGCCAAGCTGATTCAGGAGACTTTGTGCGTCTGCGCTCGCACACGTAAGCGCGGCGAGAATGATGAAGATAGCAAATCGTTTCATATGCAAAAAAAGTTTATGGTTACGGCTTACAGCAGACCCTGCGCTCCGGCCTTGTGGATGAGCTCCAGGGACGTGGCGGCTTGGAACTTCTCGCGGAGGCGCATCCGGTACCACTTGATGGTCTGGACCTTCAGTCCCATGGCTTCCGCCATCTGGTCACAGGTCAACCCGGCGGCCATCAACGCAAGCACCCTTTTCTCTTGATCGGTCACGGGGACCGCTTCGGTAGTATGTTCCATAGTTGCCTTTTTACACGGACAAAGTTCGGCTATTCAAAGGAGAAAAACACTAAACGAAAGTTTAGAAACGAATGATTTTCAAGCTTTTTTCATCCCGAAATCCGCTTATTCACCGCGATTGTGCTATTTTTGCATCGTGAAAAGCACCGCCCTCATACTTCCTCTTTTCCTGCTCTCCGCAGCCGTCTCCCAGGCTCAGTACACGGACCACCGGGACCACGAACTGGACTCCCTGGAAGCCGTCGTGGCTCCTTGGACGGAAGAGCGGATGGCGTCGGCCACCCCGGAGGAAAGGAGCGGGATCAGCGACGCCTGGCACGATCTGATGTGGGGCTACAGCGACATCAATCCCGGCCGGTCGCTGTACTTCGCCAGAAGAAACATGGAACTCTGCCTTCAGGAGTTATGGCTGAACCAGGCCGTCCAGTCCGCCAGGATGATCGGCCAGCATCACTGGGCCGCCGGGCAGGCTGACAGTGCGATGACCTATTTCAACAAGGCCCTTGCCATAGCCGACAGGATGGCCTTGAAAGAGCCCCTTCCCGGAAAGCCGGACGGTTACAAGCAGTCCACCATCGATGATGCCTATTCCGGCGTTTACGGAGCCATCGGGAACCTCTATGCCAGCATGGACTCCATCCCTCAGGCAATGGCGTATTACCGGAAATGCGGAGACCTTCTGGAAAAGAATGGATGGAACGAGAGCAGTTCCGTCCTGTATCAGAATATGGGCGAGACCTGGCTGGACGCCGGCGAGCTGAAAGAAGCGGAGGCCTGCTACGACAAGGCCCTCCGGTATGGCCGGGCGGCGGAAGATTCCCTGCTGATCGCCAAGGCGCAGGCCGGCCTGGGCGCCCTCTGTCTCGAGCGGGGCAGGACCGCCCGGGCGCTGCAGCTGCTGAAAGCCGCCGACGGGTATTTCTCCACCCACGAAGACCTGGAGTTCCGCAGCCGCATCTATACCCTCGACCTCTCCGGCAAGGTGCTCGAAGCCCAGAAGCACCAGCGGACGGCCATCGCCGCCTGCGCCGTCCTCCTGTCACTGCTGCTTGCGGCACTGGTGTCGGTGCTCTTCCGGCTCGACCGGCTCCGCCGGCAGAAAGACGCCGCCGACGCCGTCATCGGCGAAGTGCTGGCCGCCCAGCCTTCCGGGCAGGCTGCAGGGACGCCCCCCGAACTCACCGACCGCGAGCGGGAAATCCTGCCCCTGCTGGCCGGAGGCCTCTCCAGCAAGGTCATCGCCGACCGGCTCTGCCTCACCGAGCAGACCATCAAATGGTACCGGATGCGCCTGTTGGACAAGTTCCAGGCATCCAACACCGCCGGCGTCGTCTCCCGGGCCAAGGAGCTCGGCCTGCTCTGACCTACTTTTTCCTCAGGCCGTTCAAAAACCCCTCAAGCCTCTTCCAGTTCCTCCCGGATCAGCGGGAGGAGTCCCTCGTCGGCGGGGAGCCAGCGGACTTCGTGAAAGGACGCGGCGTCCAGCCAGCGGGCGGATTCGTGTTCGTTGAGATGGAGCGCTTCCTGCGCCAGGGTGCAAAGGAAGCAGTGCATGGTCAGGTGGAATTTCGGGTAGTCCCATTCCACCGTGTGCAACAGCTTTCCGATGCGGATATCCGCGTCCAGCTCTTCCCGGATTTCACGCGTCAGCGCCTCCTGGGGCGTCTCGCCGGGCTCCATCTTCCCGCCCGGGAATTCCCACCAGTCCTTCCATTCCCCGTACCCGCGCTGCGTGGCGAAGATCCGGTCGCCTCGGCGGATGATCGCGGCCACGACCTCGATCTTGCGCAGCTGGTACGCGAGCCGCTCGTCGCCCGACTGGAGATAGATGATGCCGCAGTAGCGGAAACCGTATTTGAGGATGTTGTGCTGCATGATGCGGTTGTCCCGGTGCGTGTCGATGCGGATGTCGGGATCGTGCGCGAAGCACCAGTCCATCATCGTGCGGAAGACGCCGTGCACCTCCGGATAGCTCCCGATGCGGTGAACTACGTGATACGGCCGTTCGTCCTCCAGCCAGGCCCCGTCGTAGATCTTCGCATAGGTCGGCTCCGGCGACGGGATGAAGGCGAAATAGCCCACGATCCGACCGCTCTCCAGGACCACCTGGCCATAGCCCTGCCGGATGTCCGCCAGAACCACGTCCTCCGAAGGATAGCCACCCACCCACTGGCGGGTGTTGCCGGACGCACGCATGATCCCGATGGCCGCATCCAATACGTCCATGATCTGCTTGAGATCGGTCTCCAGTGCACTCCTGACAGTCATTCGGAAAATGCTTTGCACAAATATCAAAATTATTCCGCACATCCCAAAAAAGAATCCTATCTTTGTCTTATGGATACGAAAGACATCTACCTGGCCGCCGGCTGTTTCTGGGGAGCGGAGCACTATCTCAAGCGCATCCGCGGCGTCGTGAAGACCGAGACGGGCTATGCCAACGGCAACATCTCCCATCCCACCTACCGGGAGGTCTATACGGATTCGACCGGCTATGCCGAGGCGGTCCACGTCGTCTATGACCCGGAGGTGCTCGGCCTGGAGCGTCTGATCCAGATCTATTTCAAGGCCATCGACCCCACGAGCCTCAACAAACAGGGCGAAGATGAAGGCACCCGCTACCGCACGGGCATCTATTATTCCGACCCGACCGACCTCCCCGCCATCCAGAGGATCTACCAGCGCGTCGAGGGCGAGATCAAGGAGCCGCTCGTCGTGGAAGTCAAGCCGCTGAAGAATTTCTACCGCGCCGAAGATTACCACCAGGCCTACCTGGACAAGAATCCGCAAGGTTATTGCCATATCTCCCCCGCCCTGATGGAGTTCGCCCGCCAGGCCAACGAACCCGATTCCGACACCGATTAAGTCCCACCGGCAGATGACGGCAGCCCGGACATACATCCAGGTTCTCCTGCCGGTCAAGCTCCGGTGGATCCCCACGTACGGCTCGCCCGCTCCGCTGGAGCCGGGACGGCGCGTGTGCGTGGAGCTCGGAGGGCGGCGCTACGACGGCGTGGTCTGGCGCGTACTCGAACGGCCCGACCTGCCCCCGGAGCGCATCCAGGACATCGTGGCCGTGCAGGACGAGCTGCCGGCCGTCACCCCGGAGGAGCTCCGTTTCTGGGCTTTCCTCGCCGAATACTACCTCTGCACCCTGGGAGAAGTGTACAAGGCCGCCTACCCGCTGCTCAAGCTCCGCAGCGAGCAGACGGCCGCCGACATCCTCGCCCGCCTGCAGGAGCGGCTCGCCAGGAAGGAGGAGCAGCTTGCCGGGCGGCATTCCGAGCGCGTGCAGCAGCGGCTGGAAGCCGAGCGCGACGCGCTGCGGGAGCAACTGGCAGCGCTTACCGCCCCGGCAGGAGATCCGCCGGTCAGGCCAGCGAACGACGGGGGCAAGCCGCTGGTGCTGACCGCCTCCGACCGGCGGGAATCTTTCCTTCCCGCGTTGCGGGAGGCGCTCGACGCAGGCCGCCAGGCCCTCGTCCTCACGCCTGAAATCGCCTTCTGCGACAGCCTCGAGGCGCTGCTGGCGCCCGAATTCGGCCCCCGGCTGAGGGTTTTCCATTCCGGCAAGACCCCGGTCCAGCGCCGCGCTGCGGCGGAGACGCTGCGCAGCGGCGCGCCCGCCGTCATCCTCGGCACCCGCTCGGCCCTGTTCCTGCCTTTCCGGCAGCTGGGCCTGATCATCGTGGACGAGGAGCAGGACCCCGCCTACAAGCAGACGGAGCCGGCTCCGCGCTACCACGGCCGGGACGCCGCCGTGGCCCTGGCGGGCATCCACGGCGCCCGGGTGCTGCTTGCCGCCGCCGTCCCCTCGCTGGAGACATTGCTCAATGTCCGGCTGGACAAATACCAGCTCGCCCGGGAGGCCTCTCCCGCCCCGTCCGCCGAAGTCATCGACCTGCCGGCGGAGCGGCGCAAGAACGGACTCGTCGGGACCTTCTCCCGCAAACTGATCGACGCCATAAAGGCCACGGAAGGCCCGGTCGTGCTGCTGCGCGGCTGGGAGAAACCCGAGGCGCTGGAGGAAGAGATACGGAATCTCTTCCCCGGACGGGACATCCGCGTCAAGACCTGGAACGCCCTGGGGCGCGAAGGTGCACAGGGTGCCGCGCTGCTCGGCGTGCTGCAGGCCGATGCGCTCGTCTCGCGCGACGACTTTCGCGCCGACGAGCGCGCCGCACAGCTGGTCGGCACGCTTTGCCAGTTCGCCCCCCGCGTGGTCATCCAGACCGCCGTCGCGGCCCGCTTCAACGCTTCGCGCAGCGCCGACGAACTGCTCGCCGAGCGGCAGCAGTTCGGCTTCCCGCCCTACACGCGGCTCGTGGAGATACGCCGCCAGGGCAGCGGCGAGGTGCTGCAGCGGCATTTCCTGCCGCGCGACCGCACCCTCGCCGCCCGCAAGGCCGCCCTGCTCGAGGGTCTCGCCCCCGGCACCTACCCCGACGTCGACCCTTTGGACTAGACGCGAAAAAAATTTGGGGAATTGAAAAATATGCGTATCTTTGCAGTCCCAAATGCTGGGTTCGTATAACGGTTAGTACTCGAGATTCTCAATCTCGCAATAGGAGTTCGATTCTCCTACCCAGTACAAAAAAGCATCTGTCCGTCGGGCAGATGCTTTTTTTTGTCTTTATTTCATCCTGTAGGGTGCGTCGTCGTAGAGGATGTAGCGCTTGGCCTTGCGTATCCACTTCTGCTCCTCCATCTTGACGTGCTCCTGGACCACGTCGAAGGTCAGGTTGCCGCGCAGGTATTCCTCGATCACGGGGTCCGCGACCTTGACGAAGAGCGAATCGAAGAGCTCGAACTGCGAATAGCGCTCCGACAGGAAATGCATCAGCTGGAGCGTGTGCAACAGCGAATGGTAACGCGCGCCCGGCTGGAGCATAATCTGGTAGCCATAGCATTTCTCCCCCTGATAGCGGCCGGCGGCCGGGGTGAAGGAACAGGGACGCATCATCACGCCGGGCGGCGTAGGCAGGAAACGGACGTCGCCGCTCTTGATGAACGGGGCGCCGAAATACTCATACGGCCGCGCCGTGCCGATGGCCGGGGTGATGGAGGTATTGTTCCACAGGCCGCCGCCCGGATACAACTCGCAGGTGAACATCCCGGGGATGTCGGAAGCCGGGGCGATGGTCCAGGGCAGCAGGTCCTTACCTACGTCGGAAACGAAGGCGGAAATGATGTGCAGGGGGAATTTCGCCCCGATCTCGTCGCAGTACAGGTGGCAGAGCTCGCCCAGCGTCAGGCCGTGCCGGTGGGCCACCTTCGGCGTCCAGATGTCGGACTCCACGGCGGGCATCGTGCCCTCGACCACGCGTCCGGCGGGGTTGATGTGGTCCACGATGAACACCGACGGGCTCTCCGGGTTCCGGGCGCACACGCTCAGCAGCCGCATCACGTCGCGCGTATAATTGAAATAGCGGGTGCCCACGTCCTGGATCTCCACGACCACGGCATCCAGGCCTTCCAGCTCGTCGGCGCTGAAATCGATGTGGTTTGTGTCCGGGGTGAGCTCGGTGTCGCGCGGGGAGAAGATGCGGACGAGATTGCCGCGTTCGCGGAAAAGGTCATACAGATAGCTCCCGCGGGAAGGGTCCCAGCAGTTCTGCGTGCAGAAGCAGGCGACCTTTCCTTCCTGCAGGCTCCTGTCGAGCTGCTCGCCTATCGGGGTGGTGCGGAACGAGAACATTATGCGCCGATGATGTCGCGCGCCAGCGCGATGACTTCTTCGCCCAGTCGCTGCGCCTCCTCCTCGGTCTGCGCCTCGGAGTAGATGCGGATGATGGGCTCGGTGTTGGACTTGCGCAGGTGCACCCAGGTCTTCCGGGCCTCGAAATCGATCTTGACCCCGTCGATGGTGTTCACCTTCTCGTTCTTGAAATGCTCCTTCATCGCCTCCAGGATGCGGTCGATCAGGGCCGCGTCGCTGAGGTCGATGCGATTCTTCGCGATGAAATACGGCGGGAGCGTGGCCTTGTAGGCGCTGACGCTCAGGCCTTTGTGGGCCAGGTGGCTGAGGAAGAGCGCCACGCCAACCATAGCGTCCCGGCCGCAGTGGCTGGCGGGATAGATCACGCCGCCGTTGCCTTCGCCGCCGATCAGGGCGCCGACCTCGTGCATCCTGGTGGTCACGTTGACCTCGCCCACGGCCGCGGCATAGTACGTGCCGCCGTGAGCCTCCGTCACGTCGCGCAGGGCGCGGCTGGAACTGAGGTTCGAAACGGTGTTGCGCGGCGTCACGCCGGCCTTCTCGGCCCGCTCCAGCAGGTAGTCCGCCACCGCCACGAGGGTATATTCTTCGACGAAGGGCTTTCCGTCCTCGCAGATGAAGGCGAGGCGGTCCACGTCGGGATCCACGCTGATGCCCAGGTCCGCCTTCTCGCGGACGACCGTCTCGCTGAGATCGACGAGGTTCTTGGGCAGCGGCTCCGGGTTGTGGGCAAAATCGCCGGTCGGCTCGCCGTTGAGCGTGATGCATTCCACGCCAAGGCGTTCCAGCAGGCGCGGCATAATGATGCCGCCGACGGAATTGATGGCGTCGAGCACCACCTTGAAACCGGCCTTGCGGACCGCTTCCGCGTCCACGGCATCCAGGGCCAGCACGGCGTCGATGTGCTCGTCGGTGAAGTCGTGCTCCTCGATGCAGCCCAGTTCGTCCACCGGGGCGAAGTCGAAGTCGCCGCGCTCCGCCAGGTCCAGGATGGCCTGGCCCTCGGCGGCGGTCAGGAACTCGCCGTGCTCGTTGAGGAGCTTGAGGGCGTTCCACTGGCGGGGGTTGTGGCTGGCGGTGAGGATGATGCCGCCGTCGGCGCCGGCGAAAGTGACGGCCAGTTCGGTCGTCGGGGTGGAGGCGAATCCCGCCTTGACGACGTCCACGCCGCAAGCGACGAGGGTGCCGCAGACGAGCTGCTCGACCATCGCACCGCTGATGCGTGCATCGCGTCCGACGACCACTTTATAGCGTTTGCCGCTGTTCGGAACGGGCTTCCGGTCCTTCAGGCAGGCGCAATAGGCATAGGTGAATTTGACGATATCGACGGGCGTGAGCGCCTCGCCGGGGGCACCGCCTATCGTGCCGCGGATGCCGGAGATGGATTTTATCAATGTCATAGTTTGCAAAATTACGAAAATAATTCTTATCTTTGCGCCTCGATTCAAAAACACTAGTGTAATGAAAAAAGGAATCCATCCCGAAACCTACCGTCTTGTAGCTTTCAAGGATATGTCAAACGAGGACGTGTTCATCACCCGCTCCTGCGCCACCAGCAAGGAGAACATCACCATTGACGGCGTGGAGTACCCCCTCGTAAAGCTTGAGATTTCCAACACGTCTCACCCTTTCTACACCGGCAAGATGAAGATCGTCGATACCGCCGGCCGTGTTGATATGTTCTACCAGAGGTACAAGAACCGCAAGAAGTAAGCTTCTGCGAATCCATAGGTTGAAAGAACCCGGACACCAGGTGCCCGGGTTCTTTGTTTATTGCCGTTCCATGAGTTCCATGCACATCCGGCCGTTGTGGTAGGGGCATTTCCAGAAGCCGGCCCGGTCGTCCGTGACGTTGTGCGTCCCGTCGGCGCGCAGGCTCCAGTACCACTCCCCGTCCGGGCACAGGATCTCCCGGCGGATGAACGCCCAGGTGTCTTCCGCCCTTTCCGCCCAGGCGGCGTCCCCGTCCCGCCGGAAGCGGTTCCAGCAGCCGACGACCGTTTCCGCCTGCACCCACCAGTGGCGGTCGGCGTCCCGGTGCCCCGTGGCGGGATCCTGTTCGTAAACCATGCCCGCACCGGGCTTCCAGCCTTCCAGGGAGGCCGCAGCGATCCGCCGGCAGGCGTCCGTGGTCCGCGCTCCCAGCACGGGATCCTCCAGCAGGTCCGCCGCCTCTTCCAGCAGCCAGGACGCCTCGATGTCATGCCCGTACGAGATCATCTCCGACCGGGAAAGCCAGGCCGTGTCGAAGAACAGGCCCAGGTGCCCGTCCGGCCGCACGATCCGGTCCAGGAAGATTTCCACCAGGCCGGAGAGCCGCGCCCGCAGGCCCGCGTCCTTCCAGACGCGGTACAGGCCGGTGTAGCCCTCCAGGATATGCAGGTGCGTGTTCATCGTCTTGGCGTC
>JAEEGJ010001424.1_pt1 | contig 25339 bp, 17 predicted proteins | sample 8958761 | NCBI WGS metagenome assembly JAEEGJ01 (sample SAMN16246546, study PRJNA631951) | gut metagenome | biome: gut microbiome; feature: rumen; material: RS-attached | host: Bos | place: Iran: Karaj | collected 2018-10 | reverse complement strand
TTTGTTTTAAAATATCATACCTAAATCCCTTAGCCTAATCCGAATTTACACTACACTCAGACAAGTTCTTCAGCAACTTTAGCTATAATTTTCCCTTAGCCTAATCCGAATTTACACTACACTCAGACATGGTAATCTGTTGATTTTTGTACTTATTACCCTTAGCCGAATCCGAATTTACACTACACTCAGACTAATTGGATTTTTTTGACCTTTGGCCAAAACCCTTAGCCTAATCCGAATTTACACTACACTCAGACAGGGAGAGGAAAATGACAGAAAATAATCGTCCCTTAGCCTAATCCGAATTTACACTACACTCAGACTATACCTGAGTTAAAGTGTTTACAAAAGAAAGAAAAAACGAAAAAAAGATAATAAATTAAGCCGACAATAGCAAAATCTGAACAAAGGCATCCGATAATTGAAGCCACAATATCAACCTAACTCAAATTAACAAGGACAAGTGCCATCTCCTCGACAGCATCCTCTGACTAACAGAAGTAATTCGTAAAAAATTTATCTAAACTCGTAGTGTATTTTTATTCTAGTATATTCTTAGTAATTTTCAAAGCTATAATTCGTCACCATTATCAAAATTTTGAAATATAACACACTTTTGACTATCAATAATGACACGTTGTTCATCTAACAAAATTTCACCACTATCACAAGATTCAATCAGCACAAGCAATAAATTTCGATCTAAACAATACTTGAACAACATCTCCAATTCATCTTGATCTAAATATAATTTTATCGAAACAAGAAATAGGACACTCATATTTTTTATGTTAAGCATTAAATCGATATATTCGATAAGACGTTCCAATATAGTAGTCTTTTCATCAAGTATTGTTGGAGCACATATTTTGGCGATCTCCGTTATAAGCAGATCAGGATTTTTATCTAAATTTAGATCAGAATATAAACTGAAATCTGCAATAATCTTATGGAGACAATCCTGCAATAATTCTCTTACTTCCTTTTGTTCTGATAAAGATAAAAAACTGGTCAACTTTTTTATAATCGATGAATTTATAACTTTGGAATTAAAATCTATCTCCGTATAATCGGTAATAAGGCAAGACATCTTCTCTAAATTAACTAAGGAACCATCGCAAAAAACATTCATCATCTTTTTGCTGGTATCTTCCCGTTTGTATTCCTGTTTTATAAATTTAACAAAGCTATAAAAATAATGTTTGTCCTCTATACTTATAGTCAAAAACTTAAACGGTTCAATCTTGATAGATGAACATAAATCTAACGAAAAAACAAAATCTCTCATTCAGCACTAACTATTCAATTACAACTATCCGATCCGTTGTATTAATCACATCTGTTTCAAATTCACCAAGAATAAATTCAATATCTGAAAACTGTTTTTCGGTAACAGAAAGAACCATTATATTGCCTTCGGGAGGTTTATTCTTTTTCAAATTATTTAGTTCCTGTTTATATGAAGTAGCGTTTAGAGTAAGTTTCATATATACAGAATACTGCATCATTATAAAACCTTCACTAAGTAAATAATTGTGGAACTTTCTGTATGTTCGTTTATTTGCATCAGTAACCGTCGGCAAATCAAAAAACAGAATCATTCTCATAAACCTAAAACTCATTTAAAGTGTCAGCCCATCATCTTCTGAATCAATTAATTTAAAGTCAAAAATCGAATCACAAGAACCATTCAAGAATTTAATACCCCTTCTCAAATAGTTTCTCATACCAGAACCAAGGAACTGTTCTTCGTCATTAACAATAATCTTGTCATTGAATATTTTTACAATTTCACGCTTGAACACCTTTTGAAATGTTTCTTGATCATAATCACGGATTATATGTATCACCTTATTATCAACAATAGGTCGAAAAGGCTCCATAAAATCACAAGCAAGATTAAACGGATTAGTGTTGGAACAATGCCATATACCCAATTCAGAAACATATCCCATAGCTGAAATTTCTCTTGCTATAAATGACATCAGGATAGAATATCCATAATTAAGCACAGCATTCTCGTTACATGGATAATCTCGCGAAAACTTTGAACCGAATATAGCGGAAAAATACAATCTGGCAGCAACAGCTTCATTGTTACTGGAATCAAAAGGCAAAACCTGATCGTATAATTTTATTAGCTGATCATATGCTTTTTGATCATTAATTTTTTTGACGATCTCAGCTTGCTGTTTAATCTTTTCCTTGACTATAAATTGCCATAGAAGTTTTTTACGTTCTTCAGGCCAATTTATCTGTTCATGAATACGTCTAGCTGATTCATAATTGTTATGAAGAGGGAGAATCGAACCTACCGGCAGATGTTTATTGTTACAGAAAACAATATTCACTCCCTCTGCTATAAGATCAGCAATTAATGCAGAAGTTAAAGCTACAGATGTACTTTCAATAATTAAATTTTCAATTTCGTTTATAAAAATCCTCTGTTCAATATCAGATCTTATAACTAGAAAATTTAATTTTGACTCAAGTTTGCAATTTTTTGATATTACAACAGTCCTAAAGCCAGCCACAATCACCCCCTTATTATTGAGGGTCAATAATTTTTATCCGTTTCTCATAAAGGCCTGTAACTGATTGTGATATCAAATAAACAGAACACCCTTTAAGATTTGTCAAATACTTACAAGTTTCATTTGCTGCACCATCTATAAGTTCTGCATTAAATAACGAACCATTTAAAGTAATCAAATTTAACATGCTCAAGATAAATTTCATTTGATCTAAAAGATTTGCTTCATAAAATTTATCGATATTTAATTTTCCTTCATTGAATTTTTTTACGAAAGCATATTTGCCATAAAACGGTTTCTTTAATTGATTTACAATTGCTTCAAAAACTAATTTAATATCTGATTTTGAAATAATTTTCCCTTTGGCAAACTCAAATTCAACGGAATTGTCATCTGGCGAGGTAAGTTCTTTTTGGTTTATCTTCGATAAACAATTATTAATGTCATGAATAATAGATATAATTTCCGATGACGGTTGCCACTCTGTAGCAACTACTAGTTGAAACAGTTTTAGATCACGCCCTCGAAGATAATATCTGACGCCATCAACTTCTAGCAGACTATCAAATGGAATGTGAGAGTAGATCAAACGAGTGGACTCAACTCCAAAATTTCGCGATACATACTCCTTCATATTTTTGGAAGCTTCATTTCGATCTTTGATAAAAACAGGCAATATATCAGTTTCAGTTATTCCTTTTTTATTTTTATACTCAACAGCGCATACATAAGAAGCATACTGATTTTTATAACCACCACTCTTTTTAATGTCATACGCTGAAGTATTATGGAGAGGGAACTGAGCAACACCTTTAGGGTATATTGTCGCATCATAGAATGATCCTTTTCTATCTATCGGCGTTTTTGTAACCACAAATTTATTTAAATATTTATCGCTATTCAGAATATAGTTTCTAATTTTATCTAAATAGCTTGTTGACCAAAAACCAGGCTTATCCTTATAGAACAATTTGTTCAAAGCGTTATTTTCATTAAAGGTGCAATTTGAATTCCAATAGCGAAGATATGTTGAATGCCAAACATTGCCTACAACGATATTTAAATATGCGTCATGGCCGTGGTGTATATTGTTAACCTCTCTGCACTTAACAATACCAAACATATGCCTAAAATCTGACACATGTCCAGCCTTACTGTATACGATACGGTTATTACCAGGATAAATTTGAGACAACGCTTTTGCAGTTTCTTTAACAGCAATGTTGGTACTTACGAGCTGTCGATTCAAAAATCCGCCAATAATATCAGAAGTTAATTCCTTACTTGAAATTAAACGATTGTACTTAGTTTCAGAAATAAAATCGTATTTTTTCAACATATCCCAAAAAGCCCTTTGCGAATTACGTATATCCGAACTCAATGGGTAGTTATCACTTTTAACAGCGTTAATGTGTCTCTTAACCAAAACCTTATTATCTAGAGAATCATCTAGTATTATAGATTGAGGATATATATGGTCGATATCATACAAATTACGATCGTACAATTCATCAAGATTAATCTTTTCTCCAGAATACATACACCGGCCCAACTGCATGAAGTAAAGATATAATCTATCACCACGGAATTCCCTCAAATCTGTTCTTTTGTTAAATTCATCTAGAAGCTGTGATAAATCATCTTTAATTTTCTTTGTCTTATTAAATTTATCCTGAAGCTGTTTTCTTCTGCTGTCAGTCACCTTACCTTTATTCTTTAGATCATTTGTTCTTGTAACCTCAATAAAAATTTTCTCAGGGTCACAGCCATTAATTTGTGTCAATTCCTTCGATATACGTATAGCTTGCCATATAGAGCGTTTCACTGTAGGGGAACAGTAAAGATTTTTAACATAGTCATAATTCAATGTTTCACTGGTATCAAGAGTATTTTCTTGATTGACAAGATTAATAAAGCTAGGAGAGTAATTATCACTGTTTAAAATTTGCATAAGATTTAAATTCGTATCCTCAAGCAAGTGTATAATTGATAACGCAGTTTCCCCAGTCCTAACATCAGTGGTTCCTAATTCTGTTAAAAATCTTCTCGAAAGTCTTCCCCAACCTGTAAAAGCAAGTCTTGAAAGTTTATCAATAAGCGAAGGATTAAGTTCTTGACCATATTTTTCAATAATTCTGCTTTTTACTGGATCTTTTTCATTTGCAAAAACAGTGTGCCATAAAATAATATCTTCACACATGGTGTCATTGAACTTATCACCCAATATTTTCTTCAATTTATCAAATGAAGATAAAGATTCATTAAATGAACCGTTGTACGTTACATGGTTTTCTTTAGAAATTAAATGTTTATCTCTGAGGAAATTTTCTATCTTTGTTTTGGATAATTTTATTCCCTTACAGCAAAGTTCTTCAAATATAGACTTCTTTATGTTCTGATCGATTTTATTGTTATCAATAGAAACATTATTCAGTTCATTAAGCACTAAATATTTCTGATAAAGCAAACTCTGCTTAGGCAGAACATCTTCATTTCTAAGATAGGTACATTTAGAGGTCATTCTCTTGATAAATTCTTCACCAGAAGCCGCTCTATCAACAATATCATCAAAATTCCAAGGCAGCACTTTCTGCTTTTCATGACCGGGTTTCTTTACAATCCAGGAAAACATTCCTTTATCTTTTTCAGATAAAGGTCCTACGTAATATGGAATTTTAAATGTCAGAATTCTTTTAATTTTGTCCACAACATCATCGGTAAGAAAAGAAAAATTTTTCCGTTGTCTGTTCAAGATCAAATCTAACTCTTTTAAGGTAAGCTGATACGGAATATATGAATTTTCCTTGAGATTATGTTTTTTACAGAAATTATCACTTTCCAAACCAGACTTAATGATCTTAAAGTCTTCATCATTAATAATTTCTGGAATATTTTTTTCGCATGTATCAATAAATTTCTTGGTATAACTTAGAAAAGTTTCATAGGTAGCAATTACAGGAATATGCCCTTGTTGTTTTTTTTCTATACACATTGCAGAATATGCTAGAACCTTTTTACCGTTAGATTTGTTTGATTTTACATAATTCTGATATGTTCCATTACTATCCTTTTTCCTATCATAGACAAAATTTTTTCTAAAGAATGAGTTATAAGATTCAGGTTTATATTTTTTCACAAAACGTTTAAACGCAAGAAGCTGTTCATGATGAAGGTTATATCTGTCGACCTTGGCAGCTGCTACTGTGCTGAAACCAGACAGTATTCTATTTAAAGAAATAAAATCATAGAACTGTTTGAGATGCATCAACAAAGATAGATGCTGATCATCCAAATATTGCTCAAGCAATGAATAAGTATCATCGAACTGTTCAGAACCAAATCTGAAATCCTTTAAAGATTCCTTTAATTCATCGTCAATCTCTAACGACGGAGCAATACTCTTCAGATCAATCTTTGATCCTTTAAGAGTGTCACATATTTTTTTAACAATTTTATTAGCTGTAGGATTAAGAATTTGGAAAATTGAAAACCACTGATCTTTATCTGAAACTTTTTTGTCATTAATGATTTCATAAATCTGACTAACGTTTTCAGTAGAAAGCAGTATATCATTGGTTTCATTCTCTTCACTGAAAATACCATTCAAATCATCATTTATAGCATCTACCAATCCAATAAGATCTGCATCAGAATCAGAATTAAACTGTTCAAATAAAAAATGGCCGCGGTACTTAATCAGGTGATGGCAGGCCAGATACAGAAGTCGAGGATCAGTAATATCATCATTCATTAATGCACAACGCAAGTGGTAAATGGTAGGATATTTTTTGTAGTATTCAATATCGGTAAAATCAGGATCATTAAACAAAGGATATTTACTAGCTGTACCTGTTGATTTATCCTCCAAATGATAGTTACTTTCTTTCAACCGGATAAAAAAAGCAGGGTCAACACTTGATATTGCCTGATCAAAAAACTGCTGAAGTAAATTAATTCTTTCCTTTTTTCTCGCCATCCGTCGTCTTGAAGATCTGTACTGTCTTCTCTCGGAGGCATCTTTAGCATCTTCAAAAAGCCTTGAACCACACTGAAGTTTAGAATTCTTTGTAAGTATATTATATTCTGTATCCGTAGCACAGAAACCAACTGAATTAGTACCAATATCAAGACCAAGATACCATTTTTTATTATCCATGAAGACCGTCCCTTCTAAACTTCCGAAAACAAATTGCTTTTTAAAGTAGTTAATTTTTAGCATAAAACAACAATATTTACTATTCTATTAAAACTTTCAAGATTAAAACATGATCGATATCACCTTAAAAGATATATTCATCACAAAATTCAGACACAAAAAAAGCAGACATCTCTGTCTGCTTTCATATCATATCAAATCTATTTTAAACCGCTACGGATGCAGTATCACATGTTTCGCAAGATCCAGCACCTTGTTGGAATAACCGACCTCATTGTCATACCAGGCAACAAGTTTAACCAGTTTGTCATTTACTGACAGACCGGCCTGTGCATCGAAGTACGAAATTGCAGTTCCGCCGAGTATATCGCTGGATACAACCGCGTCATCAACGTAGGCAACGATACCCTTGTAGGCACCTTCAGCCTCTTTTCTGATGGTTTCGCAGATCTGCTCGTAGTCTGCCGCAGTACTCAGATTGATAGTAACATCAACCAGGGAAACATCCGCGGTAGGAACACGCATCGAGATGCCAGTAATCTTGCCGTCAAGTTCCGGAACCACTTTGCCGACAGCTTTAGCTGCACCGGTGGTTGACGGAATAATATTCTGAGCAGCTCCGCGACCGCCGCGCCAGTCTTTGGCTGACGGACCGTCAACAGTCTTCTGGCTTGCAGTATAGGAATGCACGGTTGTCATCAGTGCAGACTCGATACCGTAGTGATCCTGAATAATCTTCACGATCGGAGCCAGGGCATTGGTGGTACATGATGCATTTGAAACAACGTCATCCCCCTGATAGGTATTCTCATTGACACCCATCACGAACATCGGAGTTTCATCCTTAACAGGACCGGTAATAACCACCTTGTAGGCACCCGCATCAACATGGGCGCAGGCTTTGGAGGTACTCAGGAACAGGCCGGTTGCCTCAATAACCACGGATACACCGATTTCATACCAGCAGAGTTTGGCCGGATCTTTCTGAGCGGTGATCCTGATCGGTCTGCCGTTGAGAATAATCTTGTTGTTGTAAACCTCAACATCAGCATCAAGAATACCGTGGGTTGAATCGTACTTGAGCAGATATGCCAGGTATTCAACTCCCTGCTGGGTAACATTACCCTGTGCATCACCTGCAAGCGGATCATTGATCCCCACGATTTCAACATCATCACGAAGCAGTGCCGCTCTGAGCACACTGCGTCCAATTCTGCCGAATCCGTTGATACCCATTCTGATCCTGGTACCCTGACGGTGAACATATGAAGGTTTCTTGGCCGGGTTAGGATCTACAATCTGATTGATGATCTTTACGGAATGCGCCTTGGTCAGACCAAGCAGATCTTTAGACTGGGAGGTCAGTTCAAACGGAACACCGTCAGGCTCGGAGGTATCAAGTCTAGCATTCCATTTCATGCCTTTACCAGGACGCGGCAGATGGTAGCCGATATCATAGGAGGAGGCATTGAACAGAACAAGCCAGCGTTCACCGGTACCGTTTAAATCACCGATATCCAGGGTGAACAGTTTGGAATTAGGATTGTTCCAGTCAGATTCGGTAAGCTCATGACCGTCGGCATGGTACCAGGCAACCTCATGTTCAACCGGAAGAGTTCCGAAGTAGCGGTCATCATGAAGTTTGAGCTCTCTGAATACTGTAGACTCTAGTCTGATACGGTTCAGAAGACCGGTGAATTTTGCAAGATCACGATCTTCATCGGACAGTTCCCAGTTAACCCAGCTGATGCGGTTGTCCTGACAGTAGGCATTGTTGTTACCGAGCTGGGTTCTTCCCATTTCATCGCCGGCCACAAAATGCGGAATACCCTGGGACAGCATCAGGGTTGCAAGCATGTTTCTCTTCTGCTGTTCACGGATAAAATTAATTTTCACATTGGCGGTCGGACCCTCCTCTCCGTAATTGTAGGAAAGGTTGTTGGAATGACCGTCGGAATTGTTTTCTGCATTGGCCTCATTGTGGCGGTAGTTGTAGCTCACCAGATCATGCAGGGTGAATCCGTCATGATAGGTAATGAAGTTCACCGAGCTATGAATTGAACGCAATGTTTTCGGATAGAAATCTCTTGATCCGAGCAGACGGGTTGCAAAATCCGCCATTTTTCCCTCATCTCCGCGCCAGAAAGATCTGATGGTGTCACGGTAGCGATCGTTAAGTTCCTTCCAGTCTCTCGGGAACTGACCGACCCGGTAGCCGAATCCACCGACATCCCAAGGTTCGGCAATCAGCAGCGCATCTTCAAGGATCTCATCCTGATGAATAGTCTTGAAGAAGGCTGAAAATACATTATAGCCGTTGGCCGCTTCTTCACGGGCAAGAGTGGTTGCAAGATCGAATCTGAAACCGTCAACCTGCATTTCCTTGTACCAGTAGCGCAGGGAATCGATCACCAGTTTGAGCACATTCGGATCATCCACATTCACACTGTTGCCGCAGCCGGTGTGATTGCAGTAGTGATTATAGATTTTATTGCCGTGCTGATCTTTTTCATACTGATAGAAATTTTTATTTTCAAAACCTCTGAAACTGATGGAAGGTCCGCCGAAACCGCCTTCAGCGGTATGGTTGTACACCACATCCAGAATTACCGCAATTCCGTTACGGTGAAGGGTCTTCACCATGGTTTTGAATTCATTAATGGCGTTGAGAGGATCTGAGGCATAACGAGGCTCAGGGGCAAAGAAACTGATTGAGTTGTAACCCCAGTAGTTGCAGAGTTTCAAATCCACCAGACGGGATTCATCCATGTGGGCATGAACCGGCATGAACTGCACTGCTGTAATACCGATATCCTTGAGATGTTTAATCACAGCAGGTTCGCACATACCGAGATAGGTACCGCGCAGATGAGCCGGAACATCAGGATTAAGCATGGTATATCCGCGCACGTGGGTTTCATAAATAATATAATCGCTGTCAGACAGATGAGGTTTTTCAACCCCCTCCCAGTCGAAGCTGTCATCCGTAACCACGCACTTACTGATCATCTTCTGGCTGTCGCCCTTGTAGATCTCGTAATTCCACTCCTGCGGACGGTTCAGCAGTCTGGCATATGGATCGATTAACAGTTTTGAAATATCAAAAACATTACCGGACATCGGATCATTCGTGCCCACCACCCTGTAGCCGTAGTACTGTCCCTTCTGAACCCCTTCTACAAATCCGCACCAGTACGGACCTACTCTTTCCTTCAGCTGAATGCGCTGAATCTCCTCTTCATACTCATTGAAAAGGCACAAATAAACTTCTTTTGCTGCAGGCGAAAAAACTTTAAAGTTGCATCCGCCTTCATATAATCTGGCACCGAGCGGTGCTTTTTGTTTGCTTAAAGCTAATTTAAAATTTCCATTATCCACGAGAAACTCCAAATAAACGGAACTATCAATTTTCATTACAATGGTTCTATCTTCAATTGTATTCTTAAAAAAATAAATTTAAAGAAATTTTTTTTATTTTTATGCCGTTAAAAATAAAAAAATATTTTTTATTCAAAAATTTTTTTTACAAATATTTTTTTGCCGGTAATTTCATAAGAAAAATTTTTTTCTCAATAAAAAAAAATTAATTTTTACTATTAAAAAATTTTTTCAATGTGATCGTCGACTTCTTTCGGCAGAACTGCGAAAAAACAATGATCTGTTGTTTTTCTTTTATATTCCATGTAATATGTCAGATAATAACTTATCAAATTGAATTTTGTGGATTTGCTTTACCAATATTACAAAGGAAGATCGATATGTGTACCATAGAAGAAAAGGATGTACTGCTTGAATACATTGCCGACACCGCCGGAATGGTGCTGACCGGAGGTTCCGGAAAATACTCCCCTGCGGAGCCTGCCATGCTGGCACAGATCCGTGACAGGTTCTATGCCACCGACTGCAGCGAGCTGGATTTTACTGAAGAATTCAATCAGCTCACAGAGCTGAGAAAAAAATACCGCAACAATCAGGAGCAGCTTCAGCACAGTCCGGAACAGTATGATGTCAGAAAGGATGCACAGGAAAAATTCGAAACGGTATGGGCTTTTGTTTCAGCAAACTGCCGGCCGGTGGACAGACCTTCACTTTACCTTTCCGGCGGTCAGCCGGGTGCGGGAAAATCCCGTGCCATCGTCAGAGCGCAGCAGCTGGAAAACGGCAATCTGCTGAATGTGGTCGGGGATGATTTCAGAAAATTCTGCTCTCTTTACGGATATTACAATCAGAAGTACGGCCGGGAGTCATCCAGATATACCGGCGAATTTGCCGGAATTATGGTGGGAATGATCCGCGACCGTGCTGTTGCCGAAAAATACAATATCGCCATCGAGGGAACCTTCAGAACCAGCGAGATCCCGCTGCGCGAGCTTCAAACCTTTACCTCCAGCGGTTATACCGCGCACGTGATCATCTGTACCTGTCCGGCGGAACTCAGCTGGCAGAGTACCATTACCAGGGCAAAGAAAATGGAGGATGGTGGATTTCCTTCAAGATATGTTCCGAGAGAGCACTACGACACCGTGGTGGGACAGCTGGCGCACAATGTGCAGATAATCTACGATTCCGCACTGGCGGCAGATCTGCAGATAATTTCCCGGGAAAAAATTCTTTTCAATTCTGCATCAGAGGCTGACCGGTCCGCTGACATCACGGTTGCGGCGGTGATAAACCGGGAGCTTAACCGGCAGCTACCAATAATTAAAAAATAAAATCGGAAGAAAAAAATCCGGCCGTACTGCGCAGCAGGATTAAGCCGGAATTATCTGCAGTACTCCGTCAGAGAGTCTGCAGGATCTGAATTTATGACAAGCTTTAATTACAGAACTTCACACTCCAGTTCATAGATTGAACCGTTGTCCCTGATGTCCACCACTTTAAGAGTGCCGTTTTCAGCGACATTCAGATCGAACAGCGCGCGGGAGAGCGGATTGATCAGATGACTCTCCACCACATTTCCGATCCCTCGACCTCCGTTTTCAAGATTTCCCTTCGCCGCCTCAAGCAGATGTTCACGGGCCTTGTCGGAAATTTCGATCCTGATTTTCTTTTCCTCGCTGACACGGCTGATGATCTTTTTAATCTGGGAATTCAGGATCAGTTCAGCAACCTGAGGTCTGATAAAATCAAAAATCACGATATTCTCACCGATACGGTTAAGGATTTCCGGGCGGGAAATTTTTTCCTTGAAGTAGCGTTCGATACCCTCCATAACCTTCTGCTGAACCTCTTCATAGTCAAGTTCCGGGGTAACCACCTGTTTTCTCTGAACCATACCGGTTGCAGGATCCTGGATCTCCTGTGAAATACCCAGGTTGCTGGTAAAAATAATCACCGCCTCGGAGAAATAAACCGTCTTGCCCTGACCGTCGGTCATGCGGCCGTCTTCAAGGATCTGCAGGAATTTATCCAGGATCAGCGGATGAGCCTTCTCTATTTCATCGAACAGAATGATGGAGAATGGATTGTTGCGAACCGCATTGGTCAGCTGACCGCCGGCCTCGTATCCCACATATCCCGGTGGTGCACCGAGCAGACGCTGGTCGGAATGGGACTGACTGAATTCACTCATATCGAATCTGATGAAATTCTTTTCATCACCGAAAATCAGTTCCGCCATGGACTTTGCAAGTTCGGTCTTACCGGTACCGGTAGGTCCGGCAAAAAACAGTACACCCTTGGGATGGGAATTGGATGAATGCTGGAGACTTGCCATGCCGGTTACTGCACGTTTGATTACATCCACGGTCTTCTTCAGTGCAAGATCCTGCCCCTTGACCCGGCGCTGCAGAATTTCAAAGGCATTGGCAACCTGGGTGCGATCGATGGCATTCCACGGATTGTCCTTGAGTCCGAATTTGAACAGATCCACCACTGACGGCAGCTCCTTCAGATGCAGTTTCTCATTTTTGCACAGCAGACGCAGCGAATTAATATCGGTAAAGGAGAACTGATCGGTGGCTCCGATAAATTTATTCTGCAGTTCTTCAAGCAGGTGCTGATTTTCCGGCTGCTGGTAGAAACCGATTTCCTCATTGTAGATCTGACGGTCGAAGAAGGAGGAGAAATTGTTGCCACCCTTGATAAAGGTCTCACGCTCCTCACGGCGCGGTGTGCTGATATTAATAACTTTGACTGCAGGATTGTCAAGGAAGAACCAGGAAGGAAGATCGTTAAGTTTGTTAACTATAATAAATACAGAATTGAGACTGTCGCGGTTTTCCTGGGAAATCTTTCCGTCAGGTCCGGTAATTCTTTTACGGTAATTGGTGCTGGAAAGTCCTGCCTGCTGCAGCAGGGTAAATGCATTAACATCCTCAATCGGATTGTGCTGCGGTCCGGTAATATAGCGGGAGGCAAAATTCATAATCACGCAGACGGAACTTTCGTGCTGCTCAAGTGCCCTGGCAATGATCGCCGGCGCGGTTCCCTCAATGCCGTTACGCGGTGCGGCAAAAGGAGCATCAATCACTCCGTTCTGGATGTTCGCTCCGGAAATTCCGGCAAAACGGGAAAGCGGGGTATCCTCCCCTGACGGTCTGCCGATATTTCTGAACCCGCGGATGGAATCATATTCAACCACAATATCAGTTCCGCAGTCGGTAAGGAAGGTATTAAGATAGGCGGAAAGTCCAGACATGATAGTTCCCTTCGGAACACCGCATGCCGAATCAACCGGATAAACATAACGATCAAGAACATTACCTTCAAGAATAACAATTGGCTTGATCCGGGAGAAAATCTCCAGTTCCCGGTGCCACTTCGGAATGGTATTCAAATCTGCCATAAATAAAAAACTCCTGAACCATCAGCCGCGTACAGAACGCGGATTAACTGATTTCAACTTTGATAAAACCAACGGACGGATCCCTGGTACCGCGGTACTCAATACCTCCGAGACTGATCAGATCTCCGTCATTAAGCACGGTACCCCGCTCTTCATCAACACGCTCGGCATTGACAAAGGTTCCGTTGGTACTTGAACTGTCTCTGATAATCACATGGTCATCAGTGATGACGACGCTGGCATGGCGGCGGCTGACATAGCGGCAGCCGGAGAGATATCCACTCATCTGAGCCTCCCGGCCGAGCACGGTAACCTTCTGACTTAAAAGTTCACTGAACCGGCCGTCCGCTGATTTAAGACGGACCGAAACCATCCTTTGTCCCGGATCAGATCTTATTCTGGTAACTGCCTCGTCCGGTGCAGTTCCTGAACTGATACGGTCTGATTCGACCCGGAGCTGCTGTGAACCGGGAGGGTCGCTGTCCGGAGTGAGGTTCTCCGGCTGCGCTGCTGCTGCAGTTTTTTCCGTCGGGAATATATAGGACAGATCTTCATGGCATTTCTCGCAATAGACATTAGATGCAGGATTTTCAAAACCGCAGGGACATCTGCGGATGTAGATCTTCTGGTTTTCCGACGGAGCGGAGAGTTCTGACGGTTGCTGCGATGCATGACTGATGTCCTTCTCTGATTTGGCTTGATGCGAAAGTTCCGCTGCGGCGGTTCCGGACTGTTCTTCCTCCGGACTCTGCTCCACCGGCTGATCCAGCAGCGATGCGGAACACTGTTCACATTCAACCGAAGCAGGGTGATTTCTGTACCCGCATTCAGGACAAATTTTTACAAACATCTGTAAACGGCACCCGTACAAAAGATGATGTGCTCAAATAAAACAACTGGTTCTATTATAAAATAAATCACCGGGAGATCTGACAAGATCAGTCTATTGATATGATCTTTTTCACAGAAACAGCAAGGATCAGGAAATTACCGGAACAGATCGGTAGGAATAAAAAAGAGATCGGATTTTACTCCGATCTCACAAGGGTATTTAATAATCTGTATAAGAACTTTTATTATTTAACTGCGATACGATCTGCAGCAACCTTCAGAGCTTCATCAACAGGCTGACGGCCGGATGTTGAGTTCTTCAGAGCCTGCTGGAATGCAGACCAGAAACGGTTCATTTCAGGAACGTTAGGCATTGGTTCACCGTTGATAGCGTTAGCCATGGTTGCCTTGATGCGTGGATCCTTTTCAAGAGCCTTCTGGAATGACTTCAGAGCAACTGCACCGAGAGCCTTATCATCGTTAACTGCTTTCAGACCAGCATCTGTTAACAGATAGTTTTCCAGGAAGTCAACAGCCAGTTCCTTGTTAGGAGACTGAGCATTGATGGTTGCAGCGAGCACACCTACGAATGCCTTGGCTGGTTTGCCTGCCAGTTTTGGCAGAGGGTTAACACTGTAGTTAATCTTTCCATCGTAGTTAGACCATGCCCATGGACCGGTAACGATACATGCAACATCACCTTTAGCGAATGAAGAATCCATTACACCGTAGTCGGTTCCTTTAGGTAATACGCCTTTCTTAACGATATCAACCAGGAAGTTAACACCGGTCTTTGCACCAGCATTGTTAACACCGGTATCACCGATATCATAGTTGCCTGCGCCGGTCTTCTTGAATGCATAACCGCCGTTTGCAGCAATTACAGGATATGAGAAGTAAGGTGTGGTGTAATCCCACATGATTGCCTTTTTACCTTTCTTTTCAAGTTCTTTGTCCAGAGCTTCGAAATCTTCATAGTTTTCTGGGATCTTCTTAACCAGATCATTGTTACAAATCAGACCGATAGCTTCGATTGCGATTGGGTAACCGTAGATCTTACCGTCGATTGATACTGCATCCCATGCGAATTTCTGGAATTTGTCTTTGAAATCTTTTGATGGAGAAAGTTCTGACAGAAGACCAGCTTTCTGCCATTCACCGAAGCGGTCGTGAGCCCAAAGGAAAATATCTGGACCGTTACCGGTTGATGCTGCCTGCTGGAATTTGTTCTCTACACCGTCAGGATGAGCTACTTCTACTGGAACACCCTGTTCCTGAGTGAATTTCTGACCAACTTTAGCAAGTCCGTCATAACCCTTATCACCGTTAACCCAGATTACAAGTTTACCTGTTTCAATTCCGGCACTGGCTACAGAAGATAAACCAAGAGTTGCAGCCATTACCAGTAAAGAAATAATATTTTTTTTCATTTTTAGCTTTCCTTTTACAAATACATTGAACCGGGACATTCAAACCTCACCGGCGGATCAATTATTGCAGTTTGCTCCGGCGATGTCCAAAATATTGCAAATAAAATAAATAATTTTGCGACTCAAGCATCATTAATAGTATTTTTTGCGGCACAGCTCAACTATTTGAAGAATAACAGTTGCAACCGCCACCCCGCCTGAAACCTTATGACTGCCCGTCATCAGCCTGCAGATATTTCTGCTGCTCGGTCTGCACCATCCCCTGCCGTGCCTCTTTCTGCTCACGCATATTAAAGGATGAGGTGTTGATAATCTTGGCAAACTGGCGGTCGGCCGGCAGAATTGCGGTCTGATCAATATCTAGGCCGCGTCGGGCAAGCACCTCTTTAATCTTCGGGAATCTGCCACAGAGTTTCTTCATTTCCGCGGTAAGGGAGTCCCTCTCCTCCTCCGTCGGTCTGCGGTCGGTACTGTCGGTACCCACCACCTCCATCGACATCTGGCCGTTCTCGGTAACGGTAAAATGCAGCGAGGAGGTATCGGAGAATTTAACCAGTTTCTGGCTTACCAGCTGTCCGCCGCGGTTGGTGTGGGATCTGTCACCGATGGTCTCGTAACCGAGCTCCCGCATGGTGTCATCGATAATCCGGTTGACATAATCAACCGCAAGAACATTTTCAAACCTGATTTCAAGCTTCTTGATCTCCTCTTTAAGCTGCGCCAGACCGTCGGCGGTGCGGGCAAACTCCTGAAATTCATCGCCGCAGGTTTCACACAGAACCCGGTACTGCGGTTCCAGCAGATTGAAATCATCCGCAATCTGATCACTGAGCTGTTTCTCCTGCCGGCACTTTTTCAGAAACGGAAGTGCCACAGTCTGATAGTAGTTGCGGGCATATTCTGCTGAATCAATTTTTCTCACATCCTCGGTCATTACATCGATCCCGGCCATGGTCTCGTCACTGCAGGCATATAGCCGGCATTCGGCAAAGACGCGCAGTGAAAGATCGATCTGTTCCCGCAGCAGCGCCTCCGCCTGCTGTTTTTCAAGAAGCTTCTCGTTCTCAATTCTCAGCTGTTCACTGCGTACTTCTAGTTCGCGCTTCTGCTCCAGCACCCGGGCTTGATCGAGCACCGAGCTGCTCTGAAGGGAGGAAACCTGTTCAAGGATGCGGTTTTTACAGTCTTCAAACCGTTCCCTGCGTTCGTCGGCTTCTGCAGAAAGTTTTGCGAGTTTTTCAAGTCTGTCCTTCAATATAGGGATTTTATCATCCCCGACACCGCCGGAAAGTTCATTAAGTCTGGCGGCAAGATCACTGTAATCAGTGGTCAGGGGCTGCTCAATATCATAGGCGTTGCACAGTTCACTGATAAAATCCTGATCGGCCTTCAGCACCGCAAGGCCGGACTTTATCTGCTCCTCTGCTGCATGAACCTGCCCCAGCAGTTTCTCCCGCTCCTGGCGGATCTTCAGGTTCTCCTGCTGGATCTCGCTGATGGACTCGCCAAGTTCATGCATCCTGTCACGGTAGTCATCAAACAGGGCATGCGCCTCCTGCGGACTGATGGAGTCTGTTCTCATGGTCGCAAGTGAATCGCGGTAGCGCTGCAGACTATTCATGCTGTCACGGAAACGGGAAATATCAGTCTGACTGCCGCCGCTTCTTCTGACACTGCGTTCAAACTCAGCAAGTTCCCGGGAGAAACGCAGCATCCCGGCATCAATACTGTTGCGGTTGTGCTGTACCGTACGGCTCAGCTGGTCGTTACCAGCAACGTTCGGCCGTTTCAGTGAATCAGCCAGCGCGGCAGCGGTTAAACCTACACCGGCAACCACGGCCTTGGCCGCAAGGATTACCACTACAGAAGATATCGCTCCACTCATTAAAGATCCCCATAAACGAAATTACAGAAAAAATCCGGATCACTGTTTATTATCACAACCATGTCATAGCATGACATTTAGATAAAATTATCAAATAAAGAATAATTTTTTCTGACCCTTAGAACCTATTATAAGGACAATCTATTCAAAAAAAGCAGATCTAATTCATATTTAAATTTTTTCTCAGAGTTTAAAATGGGCAGAAATATCTGAATATGAGGTTCATGAAGGGTTACCCAATGACACAGAAAACGCAGATCAACAGAGATTTGCCGCAACAGATCCGCAGCAAAGGACGCAGCTCCGGCAGCAGTGAAAACAGGACCGGCAGTATTAATGAACCGCCGCAGATCCCGGCAGGTCAGAATTCCACCTCGATCAACACTGAACTTAAAGATCAGCTTGAAGATCTGAGCGGCAGACTGATCCTGGATGACAGCTTCCGCATTCTGCACCGCCTGGTCACTCCTGCAGAATCCGGAGAGGCGGATCTGTTCGTTGCCAAAAGCTCCGATCCTGCAGATCAGAATGAATATATCGCCAAAATCTACCGGCGCAGCGAAACCTTCTCCGACCGCAAAACCGAAATTCTCAAAAACCTTGACAGTCCATATGTATCAAGGGTTGTAGCCGCCGGAACCTTCCGCGGACGACAGGTGCTGGTTCTGCCCTACTACCGCAGAGGCTCCCTTGACGGTAAAACCGTCAGGGACATGAATGAACTGAAAAAAATTATCCGCCAGCTCAACGAAGGACTTAAAGCCCTGCACGATCAGGGGATCATTCACAAGGACATCAAGCCCGCAAACATTATGATCAAGGATGACGGAGATCTTGCCATCATCGATTTCGGCATCAGTTCGGTGCTCGATTCCAACGCCACCGTTTCCAAAACCAAACTCGGTCTTACCCCGCAGTACTCCGCGCTTGAGACCCTGGTGGGCGGAAATTTCATCCGCGAAAGCGACTACTACTCCTTCGGTATTGTACTTTATGTACTGTTTACAGGGCATACCCCCTATCAGAGCGATGACGAGGCAGAGAATTCCAGCTTCCAGCTGCTGCAGCATCTGCCGTTCCCTTCAGATATGCCGCAGGAACTAGTAGATCTGATCAAGGGACTTACCTACAAGGATATTACCAACCGTCACGATCTGTCCAATCCGAACCGCCGCTGGACCTACCGCGAGGTGTGCAGCTGGCTGGAGGGTAAACCAGCTGTGGTACCGGGCTATGCCGCAGACAGTTCAGGGAAACCGGTCGAACTTTTCGAGGGTTCAACCTACTTCCCTATGCCCTACCGTTTCAACAATGAAAACTACCGTGACAGTCTCAGCCTTGCCTCCGCTCTGGCCCGCAACTGGAATACCGGGATCAAACACCTTTTCCGCGGTCTGCTGACTGAATTCTGCCGCAGCAACGGACTTTCCGATCTTGCCATCGTCTGCAGCGATGCCGAGGAGGAATACCGCCAGAACAGAGATCAGAACCTGGTATACTTCAATTTTCTCTACCGGTTTGATCCGAACCTTACAGATCTTGCATGGAGGGAATATACCTTCATAAATCTGTCCGATCTGGGAGACTCCTACCTTGAAAATCTTTTCGCCGGGGAGGATTCCATGGGCGATGCGGTAACCGAAATGGTAAGCAGGAAAATTCTCTCGAGGTATGTATCTCTGGTAGCGCCGGAGGAACATGAGGTTCTGCAGATTATCAGAAGTCTTGAACAGCAGCTGCAGACCGCAGGGGATAATATGCTCAGTATCAAGGCCTTTAAATACACCCTGGCCTACAGCTTTGCCACACGGAAATATTTTAAATTTCACGGCCATACCTTCATGAACTATGAGGAAACCAGCCGTTACTTCTATGATCTGATCAACCGCTCTTATACCGACTATCAGACCCAGCGCGAGGAGTTTCTCAATGTTTCCAACAACATAATACTCCACCTGTGGCTCAAGGCGATTGAATAAAACCGGCTGATAATACGCAAAGTAAAAAAAATTAATGAGGATCCGAAATGTTTTGTTATAAATGCGGTTTCGAAATCAAAGAACAATTCAATTTCTGTCCGCGCTGCGGGGCAGATCTGAGAATGCTCACCGGAGTTTCCTCATCTGACGGAAGCGGCGGAGAGAGCACCGTATCTGAAAAAGATCAAAAGAATGCAGCGACCGCGTCTTCTGAGGCAGATTTGAATACCAAACCTCAGACAGTTTCCGGATCAGAAAAAAATAAAGATGATTTCTTCGGGAAATATTCCGCAAAACCTGCTCCTGCGGTACAGATCAAATATATCAAACGTCCGAAATTCTTTATCACTGATCCCGCCAGGAAAACATCTGACAGCAGTGCTGCCAAAAAAGAAAAACAAAGCACGGCTTCAGCCGCCGCTCTGACTCCGGTTGATGAAATCGTGCTTGATTCACGGAATGATCTTACAGAGGAAAATCTCAGACTGATAAATGCCAATGCAGTAAAAAAACTTGTTATCGGATTCAACGGTTCTTTTATTAATCAGGAAACCCACACCAATATTCTATTCTCTGCCGAGCTGAAAAAAATAGATTTTAAGATTGAACTTAAAGAAAATGTTACTGATATCAGCGGTCTGTTCTTCGGCTGTCTCAACCTTGCCTCGATTGCCCACAAGATTGATGTAAAAAATATCACCTGTGCCAACTATCTGTTCTTTAACTGTATCAATCTCAAAGGTCTGCCGCTGATCAACTTCAGCAGGATCCCGAATATTAAAACAGAAATCAAAGAACTGCTGTTCCATCTTAATCTCAGGGAGCTCGAACTGCCGACTGCACTTGCTCTTCTGGAACTTGAAGTGATCTCTTCTTCCAATCTGCACGCCAACAGCGCCTATCAGCGCTATTTGGAAGAGCAGAAACAGAAGGAGTATGAAGCAGAAAATCCGGTTCTGACTTCTGCAAATGACATTACCGCGGATCTTCTTGACCGTATAGCAGAAGATCGACTGAAGTCTCTGACCTTTAAAACGGATTTCTTTACCAACGCAGAGGATAATCCATTCTATATGGTGCGCGACCGGTTGACCTCGATCAGCTACAGCGTGACCATTGATCAGTCAGTAACCACTCTGCGTAATCTTTTCTACGGCTGCAGTCTGCTGGAAAAAATTCCAGCTCTGAATTACGGTGAAATTACTGATTTTTCCTATGCTTTCTGCGGATGCAGTTCGATCACCGCTGTACCTCTGCTGAATACCGCCAAAGCTGTCAACATGGCATCCATGTTCAAGGACTGCTCGTCCATGACCTCAGTTCCGAAATTTTCCACCGATACGGTTGAAAATATGGATTATATGTTTTACAACTGCTCTGCTCTTACATCTATTCCGAACTTTACCATTACAAATGTAAAAACGAAAAAGCAGATGCTCACCGGCTGCTGCAGTCTTAAAACCACCAGCTACAGCAACTCTCTGTATGATTCATCCAGGGGAGGAGATGGTAAAACCATCGGATTTCTTGATGCGATTTTCACTGGACTGAAATCGAAATAGCTTAATCTGAAAACTGCTGTTTCGTCGCAGCACGGTTACATCTGAGCAAGAAATTTTTTTGAATAGTATAAGAAAAAAAATTTATTCTGTGGTGAGAAAGTGATCCAAAATATATCGCACAAAAACTTGTGTTACTATTAACGAATAAAAGAAAAAACAAAGGGGCTTATATGATGAAATGCACTGTTTCTATCAGCTTTGAACCTGAACTAATGGCGGCTGTTAACGAATATTGCGCGGGAAAAGGATGTAGTCGTTCATGGTTGGTAAATAAAGCTCTAACTGAATATTTTGCAAGTCTTGAAACTCATAAAGATTGTGACACTGCTGTAACCATTCTTGATGAATTTGAAAAATCCAGATGCAAAGGTTACACATCTGAAGAAATTCGCGATGAATTACTGAAACAGTATGACATTGAAGACCTAAATCCTAGACCTAATCCTTACGCCAAAAAGCTAAAAAATCAGAAATAACAAGCAAAGATACAATCAAAGTTACATAATTAGATACATCTAAACCATTCAAGTGTCAGCTTCAACGCGAGCTGCACTGAGCCTAGGATTGTGTAGCTTGTATCGAAGTACCTGCTGATCGGGGAGGGTATGCTGCAGCCCGGTGCAGTATGAAGTTTCCCCTCTCAACACAAACTATTCACACTATTCATACTATATTGAAAACAAAATACGAATGTCTGGAGCTGAACTATAACAGGCTTACAGAATGGAAAGCAAAAACAGAGCAGAAATAAAATCAGTTTAGTTAGCCAACCACAGATTGATGTTAACTGTTTGAGAAATCTAAGGCAGTTTTTTTTCACCGGTTCCTTATGAGGCTGATCCGCCTCTGTAGAAAAGCTGATCTTTGAAATTAAGAAAATATGATCCACCATCAACCCTGAAAAAATGGTCCGCTTGGTTGAAAACCTGAGCCGTTACAACGAGAATTTATGATCAGATGAAAATAGAAAAGTAACAAAAATACTAGATATTGCAACATGTCACGGTTCCAACTACCCATTGTGAACCGTGACACAAAGACTTCGAAAAATGCCTTACCTACCCTTTACTATCTCAGAAAAATCAGATAGTTCATCAATCCTGCAGACTTTGACAAACCTGACACAATTTTTTAACCATTCAATAGAAGTTAACCGGTTCACAGCTTGATAGACAGTAGCAAGAGAACCTCTTTCTTGAGTATTGATATACAAGTTGTCAGCCAAAGGTTCAAACTCAAACTGTTGCAACTCGGATCTGAGTTCATCATATGCAACCTGATAGGAATCTCCAAATTCCCGCAACAATTCATCTTTGCACAGTTCAATGAGAATTCCGTACATTAAACGTTCTCCCCTGTAACATGAATACTTTACACTACACTTATGGCAGTAAACGCACACCACTGAACAGTTCGCTGAAACTGTTCATCTTAAATCAGAAGATAAATGCAATTACAGTTCCGGCAGTCAGAAAACCTACAACTGCGCCGAGCACCTGGGCAAGAAGAGCTGACTTTGGAATGAATTTTGTAAAAATTCTTCCACCGAGGAAAACCCAACCGAAAAAATAGATCCAAATAATAGACAGAATTACATAAACCAAATGCGTCATTGTAAAAACCTCCAAATAATCAAATACGTTCATTAGGGTAGGATCAGTTTGATTTTCTGTTCATTATTCAAAATCCAACCGTCTCATCAATCTGATATGTTCATTATACAGTCGGATATACTGAATGGATACAGTACTGTAAAGATTTTTCAATGCATAAAAAATGTAGTTTTATCAGCGAATTATCAAGCATGATTCAAACGAATAAGCTAAAATATTGCTAATTGACAATCTCGATAAATATAAGAGTTAACATGAAACTTTCTCAAATGACTTATGCAGTAAGCTCCTGTCTACTGTTTCTGTCCGGTTTAAGCAGTGCTGTTTTTGCTGAAAACTGTATGCAATTAATGGAAAAGCAGGATTTTAAAAATGCCGAGGAAATATGTTCCCAGTCCTGTGATGATGGAGACGGATACAGTTGCTATGCCTTAGGGAAAATATTAGCCGAGTTCGGCGAAACATCCCAGGATTATCAGGAGGCAGCCACATACTTAACAAAAGCCTGCAACTTAAATTCGGCAGACGGCTGTTCGGAACTTGGTTCTTTCTATGTTGACGGTCTCGGGGTACAGCAGGACGAACAGCAGGCAAAAACTTTATTTGACAAAGCCTGCGAACTGTCCAGTGCCGATGGCTGTCACAAACTGGGTAATGTATATCTGACCGGACAGATCGTACAGCAGAATTTTGATAAAGCCAAAAGTCTCTACGAAAAAGCCTGCAGTTTAAAATACGGCGAAAGCTGTAGCAATCTTGGGTACATGTATTTCAACGGATTCGGGATCGAAAAAAATATCAGTCGTGCCAATGAGCTATATCAGAAAGCCTGTGATCTGAATTCCAGCAGAGGTTGTTACAACCTGGGCTTTTCCAATTATTACGAAGAACCTAGAAATTTTGAACAGGCAAAAATTAATTTTGAAAAGGCCTGTACAGCCGATAACGCTGACGGATGTCTGAATCTCGGATATATCTACATTAATGGTCATGGAGTTGCGCAGAATTATGAACAGGCACGCAATTATATAACCAAAGCGTGCGAGCTGAATTCAGGCAAGGCATGTGCAGATCTCGGTTCAATCTACTCAGAGAGTGTTGGAGTCAAACAGGATCTGCAGCAGGCTATAAACTATTATCAAAAAGGATGCGAGCTCGACTCTTCAGACGGATGCATGTATACAGCAGTTCTCTACCTGCAGGGACAGGGAGTAAAGCAGGATTACAACCAGGCAAAAAAATTTTTTGAAAAATCCTGCGATCTTAAAAACGGGTTATCATGCAGCAATCTGGGATTCCTATACTTTGAAGGTCTCGGGGTTGAGCAGGACCTTAAATTTGCCAGTGAATTGTTTCTAAAGGCCTGCAATCTAAATTCGGGGGACGGTTGCAGCAATCTCGGTAACTCCTTCCTGAACGGCAGCGGAGTTAAGCAGGATTATACCCAGGCTGGATTCTATTATGATAAGGCCTGCAGTCTGGATTATGGGCAGGCTTGCGGTAATCTTGGTTATATGTACTGGAAGGGTCTTGGAACACCGAAAGATCTTGGCAAGGCAAAGATGAATTACGAAAAATCATGCGATACTTTGAATAACAGCTTCGGATGCTATTTGCTAGGTGGTTTTTATCTATTGCAAACGGATAATTCTGCATCTGCTGACTTTGCAAAAAAATATTTCGAGAAAGCTTGCAAATTGGGGCATCAGGAAGGTTGTGAGGAATTAGAAAAAATTAATAATCAATAATGTCTGAAAAAGAATTGAAGTAATATGTACCACCTTCTCAACGTAAGTCGATCACGATTATATAATCAACTTTTTCGTTGAACCTAAATAAGGAATAAGAATAACATGCAATTGTATGAGATTCTGCAACACATATTAAACCATCATTCTGAAGAAGAATGGGAAAAAAATGATTTTTTCTTTATGGTTAGAATGATTGACTCTTTATATGACTATGAAGACGATCCTCCAATACTATGTGATACTATTAAGAAATACATGAATAGATTGTATAACATATTATTAAGATATGGATTAGAAGTGAAAGAATTTAAAAATTTAAATTCGTATAAAAATATCCAATGGACACAACTTACAGACGACATTGTAGAATATATGCTACCTATGATCCAAAAAGAATTTAACTCTCTATATAACAGATAGCAAGATAATTTGCGACAGAATATTTTTTGTTTCGTCTTAATTCTCATTTATATTTATATTTACATTTACAACAAAGCTTAATGTAACACAAAGGGAAACACCTTCACGTGCGTTTTTAGTCAAATCCTTGCATGTTATAATACTGATACTTAAAAAACGGTCAGATTGTTGATGATTTTGAAGGTTTCAGTCGAAGACCTGCATGTTATAATACTGATACACTGCCAGAATACGCAGTATGCTCGGGCAGATTTAGTTTCAGTCGAAGACCTGCATGTTATAATACTGATACACAGTTACTATTCACAGTCCCTACAGAGCATAAAAATCGATCAATGCCATTCAAGGAAAGGTTACCCGGGGGTTTCCATAACTGGAACCTCTCGAG
>JAEEGJ010009794.1_pt1 | contig 25356 bp, 12 predicted proteins | sample 8958761 | NCBI WGS metagenome assembly JAEEGJ01 (sample SAMN16246546, study PRJNA631951) | gut metagenome | biome: gut microbiome; feature: rumen; material: RS-attached | host: Bos | place: Iran: Karaj | collected 2018-10 | reverse complement strand
CGGGTTGAAACTTGCACAGGAACTTTGGCCAGATCACCAGGTGATCGTGGCGACACATCTTGACAAGGCGCACATCCATTCGCATTTCGTGGTCAATTCCGTTGCGCTGAACGGTAAGAAATTCAATGCATGCAAGGCAAGCTACCGGCAGATGCGGGAAGCGTCGGACCGCCTTTGCAAAGAATACGGGCTGTCCGTAATCACGAATCCGAAGAAGAATGACAGGAAGCACATTGCGGAATGGCAGGCGGAGCACGCGGGCGAACCGACATGGCGTTCGATCATCCGGGAGGATATGGACTACGCGATCCGGTACAGCATGACCATGCAGGAGTTTGTCAACGCCATGAAAAAGAAGGGTTACGTCTTTGAACGGCGCGGCAGCTTCCTGCGGATCAAGGCGATCGGCATGGAACGGTTCGTGCGTCTCCGATCGCTCGGAGACCGGTACACGGAAAGCGCAATCCGGCAGCGAATTCTCCAACACCGGTATCCGGAACTCGAACCAAAATCGCCGAAACCGACAAAGAAACGTGTTCGCGTGCAAGGTGATTTCCGGCTTTCCAAGGTCACATGGAAAGGACTGCGCGCGCTGTATTTCTTCTATCTCCGCAAACTCCGGGAAGCGCAGAAACATCCGAAACAGGCGTATCCGTTTGTGCTGAAAGAGGACTTGAAAGCGCTCGACGCGATCTCCGAACAGTCGAAGTTCCTGGTTCACTACAAGGTCGACACCGCCGAACAGGTGACGGAACTGAAAGCAACGCTCATGCAAAAGCGCATCGACCTACTCACGGAGCGCACGGCGTTACGGAACGAGCGCCGCCGCGTCGGGACGACGGAGGAACGCAAAAACGAGATCGAAGACCGGTTGAAGTTTCTTACTTCGGAAGGTAACCGGCTGAACAAAGACATTCATCTTTGCGACGCGGTTCTGGAGCGTTCGACCGTTCTTTCGGAGAAAACGCGCATCTTGCAGGAGCAGGCGAAATCGCAAAAACCTGCCGAAAAGAAGAAAGACCGGGGACGGCACTATGGACGATAGGATCGAAATCTTCTTCACCGTCGAGCCGATCGTGGATGCGATTCTGGATCGGAAAGATCTTCCGGAACCGATCGTAAAATTCGTTCCGAGCCGCACTTGCAAAACGGTGCGAAACGTACTATTCGTTAAACTGACAAAAAATCGAAAGGAGAAATCATTATGAAACTGACCTACACGAAAAGCGGGGAATACCTGATCCCCAACCTGAAGATGGACGAGCAGCCGGAGGGCGACATCGGCGTTTACGGACGGATGCGGAAGCGCTATTTGAAGGAACACCGCAAAGGCACCTACAACGGCATGCTTCTGAAAGGCACTCTGACGCAGCACCTGATCGAAACGAACGAGGCGGCGCAGGACATGATGGACAAGCTGGTCAAAGAGATGGCGGCGGCGGAAGGCGTGACCGAATCGCTCAAACGCCGCGACCAGATGGCGTGGGTACAGCGGATGAACAACATCCGCGCCCGCGCCGACGAGATCGTCCGCAACGATCTGATCTATGTGTGAGGTGACGTATGGCGAAAACGAAAAAACGCGAGGATCAGCGTTACGAAAAGAAGATCACGGTCGGACGGAATCCGGACGGAAGTTTGCGTCGAATCAGCGTATACGGCACCACGAAAAAGGAGCTGGAGCGAAAAGTAGCAGAAATACAGACTGATCTGGAGAGAGGCATCTTTCTGTCGACCGAAACGGTCACTTTCGGAGCGGTTGCCGAAAACTGGATCACCTTTTTCAAACCGCTGATCAGCGAAAAAATGCGTTTGCGATACAAAGGTATTATCGACGGGCATCTGAAGCCGCTCCTTGAAATGAAGGTCAAGGATCTGCGCCCGATGCATCTGCAGCGGATCATCAACGAAATGGCAAAGGCAGGGTATGCGCAAAAGTCCATGCAGATGGTGAAGCAGACGGCGTCGCAGGTTCTCGATCACGCGATGCAAAACGACCTGGTATATCGGAATGTGTTTGAGAAACACAAGGTGCCTCACGTCGAATCCATCCCGCGCGAGCCGATCACGGAGGAGCAGCGCGACCTGATCCTGCGCACATGGAAGGGACACCGAATGGGCGTTCCGGCACTGATCATGCTATACTGTGGACTGCGGCGAGGGGAACTGCTGGCACTTCTCTGGAGCGACATTGACCTTGACAACCGGACGCTTTCGGTCACCAAGGCAGCGGATATGCCGACCAACGCGACAACGATCAAAAAGCCAAAGACGCGGGCGGGTATTCGCACGGTGCCGATTCCGAACGCGATCCTACCGGCGCTTCAATGGGCAAAAAATGAGACGAAATCATTGTATGTTTGCCCGAACATGACAACCGGCGGAATCATGAGCGCACAGGCGTACGGTCAGGCGTGGAGAAGCTATATGCACTATCTGAACATTCAGGCAGGCGGCAAAGACCGCAGCAGAATCAATCCTAAGATTGTTGCCATGGAGCCGTTCACCGCGCATCAGCTGCGGCACAGCTACGCGACGATGCTGTACGATGCGGACGTCGACGTCAAGACGGCGCAGAAGCTGCTCGGGCACGCGGACTTCGGTGTGACGATGAAAATCTACACGCACCTTTCCGCAGAAAAGGAGACAGCAGGGATCGAAAAGCTGAACGAGCATTTGGATCAACTTCTCGGCAGCACCATCGAGGACAAGGTGAAAGAAAGGTAAATTGACAAGCAGAAGGGCAGCGCATCGGGCAACCGGTGCGCTGCTTTTTCTACAAGTCCAAGATAGCATGCAAGATAACATCAAAGATAACATACAAGATGTGTGAAAACGCAGTTTTGTTTTGGATAACAAGGCATGAACGGTTTGCATATTCATCAAAAAATCAGGCAGATAGTTCGATTCGATCCAAAACCGCAATTTCAAAGTGTCGTAATTTTGTCGTACAATCGCAAAAATGACCGAAATGAGCACAAGACAGAAAAGGGAAAAGCCCCAGATTTGGGGCTTTTTCAGTGGTTGCGGGGGAGATTTTCATTCACTACACAGATGAGCGGTTTCCTTTTTTGCTTGGCAGAAAAGGCACTTTTGACGCAAAAGGCGCCTATTTATCAGTGATTTGAAGACAGCCTGCGCTTTGACCGACGAACTCGTTTTCTTGCATGAATTTATGCAACTGCTGTATATAGGATGCGGGGGTTTCCTTGCTTACGCAGAAATAAGGGGTAAATCGGTTTTGAATACAGTGTTTTAGGAGCCCTAAAAAGCCCCGATAAATAGGGGCTTTTTTACAAGTGGCATGTCGGAAAACACGATTTTTGAAGTGTTTCTTGGCGCCATTGGAATACAAAGGAATCCAATTTCAAGACTTTTGCCGGAACGGTTTTGGGAAGAATTGTAGTCAAATTGTAGTCAAAACAAAAATGAGAAATAAGCCCTGCGTTCAAATAACGCCGCTAGGTTTCAATACAAATCTATTTAATCCACCTAATAGGTAATTATGCTTGAATCTTGAAATAAAACAGCCCCATCAGCTCTTTACAGCCAGTCTTTTGCAAATGTTTGGAAATCAAGGTAATTCGCTCGTTCTGCAGGCCTCGCTTCAAGCGGAACGGAAATACTGTAAATGAATTCATGGAAATCCGTATCTGCCGAAATCCATTCTTCAGCACGACTGAGCGGCACGATGACAGGCATGCGCGGATGGATATGTTTGATGCTCTTTTCCGCATCCTGCGTTAGGATCGAAAACGCCCTCCGTTTCGTCCGTTTCGGAAAGCACCTCGCCCCACGGCGAGCAGACGATCGAATGTCCCCATGAACGATAGGAGGCGGCAGGATCGCGCGCAGGCGCCGTTCCGACGGTGTAGACCTGATTGTCGACCGCGCGGCTGCGGAACAGGAGCTCCCAATGCGCCGGACCGGTCGTCATGTTGAACGCGGCGGGGACGAGGATCACCTTTGCGCCTGCGTCGACCATCAGCCGGGAAAGCTCCGGAAAACGGAAATCGTAGCAGATGCAGAGTCCCATCGTGCAGAACGGCGTGGAAAAGATCGTCACGCGGTTTCCGGGGGAGAGCGTGTCGGATTCGAAAAACCGCTGACCGCCTGTCACATCGATGTCAAAAAGATGCATCTTGCGGTGCTTCGCGATCTGTGCGCCGTCGGGATCGAAGACGTACGAGGTGTTATAGACGCGATCGCCCTCGCGCTCCGCGATCGAGCTGCCGCAAAGATACACGCCGCGCTCCCTTGCGAGATCCGAAAGGAACCGCCACGAGGGTCCGCCCTCCGGCTCCGCAAACGCGGGGAACCGCTTTGCCTCATATGGTCCGTTCCACATCTCCGGCAGCATGATAAGATCCGCCGCGCCGTCCGGGATCCCGGAAACGAGTTCCCGTATATGTTCGTACGTCTGCGATTTTGTTTCTCTCTGCAAAAACTGTATGCCTGCGATGCGAACCTGCGCCATGCAAACCCTCCGCTCTGATGATACCGCTATTGTATCAGCTTTTTCCGCAAAAGAAAAGTGCCCGCATTCCTTGTAATTCAGGTGTATATGTGCTATAATATAAAATTGATAAAATTGATCGAAGTGAAGGGAGAAAACTATGGAAGAAGTCGGAAGGGAGATTTTGGAAGGCGTAATGAATCACGACGCGCTTTCGATCGCGTATTTGGTCGTATCGTTGCTCGTCGTTATCATGGCGATCGTTGCTCTCGTAATGAAGATTCTCATCGCGGTTCGCTACTGGAAAGCAAACAAGATGCCGATCTCTTCTCACATGACCGGCGCGGAAGCAGCGCGCTTCGTGCTTGACAGGGACGGGCTCACGCACATCAAGGTCAAGAAGGCGGGCGTCATCCGCGGCGTGCTGTTCGGAAATTATTACAACGTCTTTACCAAGACGATCTATCTGCGCAGCATTCTCTTCAAGATTGACGACAAGAAGTCCGTTACTGCAACGGCGCTCGCCGTGCAGAAGGCGGGTCTTGCAAAGCTGTGCGAACAGGGCGACAGAGCAACGCTTCTGCGCAACCGCCTGTCTGTGATCGGTATTTTCGGACCGTTCCTGTTCCTCCCGGTGATCCTGCTCAGCGTTGTGATCGATCTGTTCCTGATGAAAACGAGCGGCGTGTTTACAATGATCGGCATGGCGCTCGGCGGTCTGCTGCTGATTGCCGGCTTCATCGTGACGATGCTGAACATCCCGGTCGAAAAGAAGGCGAACGAGCTTGCGCTTGAAATGATCCGCGAATACGGTCTCGCGAACGAGTCCGAAATGGCGGTCATGAAGAAGGTGTTCGACACATACATCATTTCGTATATCTGCGACTTCATTCTTGAAGTCCTGCGCGTCGTCCAGTGGGTACTGGAGATTCTGATAAAGGTGCGCGGCGGCTCAAAGAGCTGAGGATGCAGTAATATAAAAGCAGTAAACAGAAGGAGAAAGAACAAATGAAGAAACTGGTTGTATTGTTACTCGTCATCGCGATGTCCCTTGCGGCCTTTGCATGCACGAAGATCGAAGAAACGCGCGTAGAACCCATTGATCCGAACGGAAGCGGAAACGCTGCCGCCGTTCAGGAGGATACGAAGTTCGTCGACAAACTGTCCTTTGTGAAGGACGGCGAAATCTTCTTCGACCTGCACGTGACGGATTCAATCAAGGGTTTTAAGGTCACGGTCGACGGCAAGGAAGCAAACAAGGCTGTGCCGTTTACCGCGAACAGTGTTGTCGCGTTCGAGGGTGAAGGCGATCCGGAAAAATCCGTTTATGCCTATATTGTCTACGCAAAGAAGGACGGCAAGGAATACACCTACGATATGCAGATCCTGAACGGTCTCGACGCGGATAAGGGCCCCGAGATGTTCGGCAAAAGGCTCAGCAATGTGATCGGCGGCAATGATAAGCTCTTCGTTTCGATCTGCGATACGGCAGAAGGCTGGGATCACTCTCTCAGCGAGTCGCTGAACACTTTGCTGCTCGGAAACAGCACCGGCAAATAATTTTCGTGTAAAGCGAAAGGGACTGTTAAAATGTCCCGGCAGCAACAGCGGGACTCCCAAGCAGAACGCCGCGCGTTTGTACAGGCGGCGAAGCCGACTGCTCGGCGCTGCTTCCCTGTCCTTCAAATCCAAAGCAGCGCCGTAACGCGCTGAGGACGCCATCCCCCGAAAACACTGCGTTTTCGGGGGTATTCTTATCTCTGTGTTTTTTTTTCTTTTACTGCACACGCGGAGTATTGCCTGCTGTCGAAATGCATGGTCAATTACAATATGCACCGGCAGATTGTCCCTGTCTCTGTTCTAAACTACGGATTTACTACATTTTTAGAAACACATTGAACAAGCAGTGCTATATTTCTCCTTTGGCGGTCTCGTAATCGGGAGACGCACCAGAGAATAAACTCTTCCGGGAAGAGGCGATTATCCCTATTAGAGATGTTTACGGAAATGATGCTTTCTATGAGAATTCGAATGAACATGCCATTGATGAGTTTAGCGGTATTGCTTTTGATGATGATGAAACGTCTGGTTTTTTGGACTTTTCCAGACGCCGTCCAGGTTTGTTGATCATCGCCGAAAAGCGAACTTCTAAGAGCACTTTCCGGAATAATGCATATTGGTTTGCATTTCAAAACCGGAATTACCTACCGGATATGTGCTCGGAGTGCGCTAAAAAGGATCTATGTGATGGTGGATGTCGCGAACTAGCTCATGTTATGCTTGGAAAGATTATTGACATAGATCCGATAGTATTCTGTCCTTCAATACCGCAGAATATGGCGTCCGGTGAGAGGTGCCGGACGCCGCATTCGATCTGGCAGGAGATCGGGTGATACCGGTTGTCGCGCTCGTCTGCGCGCTTCAGAAAAGCGCGGATCTTACGCTTGTGTTTCATTTGAAAAACTGTGATCCGGATCTCCGCCCCTTGATCGTGCGGCGAGGGCCTGATCGTGATCTTGTCATGCCGAAGCGGTGGAATCCGCTTCCAATGAATCTTTGCCGAATGTGGTTCTGTACGATCCGTGCTTATAAAATGCCCTCCTTTTTCTCACAAATCCGTCCTTTGCAATTCACCGTTTTGCATAAAACTTCTTTATGCAGTGCGGCATACAGCTGATCAATCCTGCAGCAAATGTGCCGAAAATCCCGATAAGTTGCTGTGTTTTCCGGATGCTTCATCCATGGTGATAGTATAATACAGGGCGGGCAGGCAGCGGCGCATCCCGCGCCGGCGGGGGGATTTATTACGATATTATAATTATATTGATTTCCGGCAGTATTTCTGTTATTATATTAAATTAGGATATATAATAATTCAACAGCACGTATCCGGATACGGCAAAACGGGCATAAGACGCATCACAGGACAGGATCCTGTCCTGTTTGGAATGTTTGCGCGAAGAACGCGCCCGGCGGCGGAACCAAACGGAAACCGGCATACGGGTCCGGACGAACCGGATTCCCGGAAAAAAGCGAGGAAGAAACATGGCGGAGAACGATCAAACATTATTCCGAAAAAAAGCGATGGACAAGATTTCCTCACCGGAGCAGCTTACGGATTATCTCAGGGTTACGTCGCCGCGGATGTGGATCATTCTTGCGGCGGTGATCATGGTTCTTGCTGCCGTTGTCGTCTGGGGGATCCTCGGAAGGATGGAGACCGTGAAGGACGTCAGGGTGATCGTTTCCGACGGGCAGGCGCAGATCGTGACCGTGGACGGGACCGTGATCGAAGAGGGCATGGTCGTGCGGATCGACGGGCAGGAATATAAAGTCAACGGAACGGTATCGGACGAATTCGACAGGCCGGTCGGCTTTGCAACTGTCGCGCTTCCGGACGGATCGTATGAGGGAACGGTTGTGATCGATCAGACGAGGGCGGTTCTGGCTCTCTTCGGAAACAGGTGAACCGGATGTTCAGACGGCGCGAAAATCAAACGCTTTCAAAGGGCGTTGCCAAAGTACCGGTCATGATGCAGCTCGAATGGTTGGAGTGCGGCGCTGCATCCTTGGGCATGGTTTTGGCGTATTACGGGAAATGGGTGCCGCTGGAACAGCTGCGGACCGACTGCAGCGTCTCGCGGGACGGCGTGAACGCGGAGAAGATCTATCTTGCAGCGAAGCTTCACGACCTTGACGTGAAGGTCTATAAGATGACGCCCGAATCGCTGAAAGAAAACGGACGGTTCCCCTGCATCATTCACTGGAACATGAATCATTTCGTCGTGCTGAAGGGCTTCCGCGGCAAGTACGTTTACCTGAACGATCCGGCAAGAGGCGCGATCCGGGTCACATGGGAGGAATTCGACGAGTCCTTTACCGGCATCGCGATCGTTCCCGTTCCTTCCGAGCGGTTCCAACCGGGCGGAAAGCCCGCGAGCCTATTTTCGTTTGTCAAAAAGCGTCTGGCGGGGATGGGCGCTGCGCTTGCGTTCGTCGCGCTGACGACGCTGATTTTTTATCTGTTCAATATCACGAATTCCGTTGCGGCACGGATCTTTGTCGACAAGCTCCTGATCGGGCGAAATGACGCCTGGATCCGGCCGTTCCTGTGCATCCTGCTTGCGCTCGCTGTTTTGCAGATCGTCGCGGAATGGGTGCGGGCGGTGTATTCGCTGCGCATCAACGGCAAAATGGCGGCGATCGGCAGCACGTCCTATATGTGGAAGGTGCTGCGTCTGCCGCTGGACTTTTTCGTACAGCGCAGGGCAGGCGATATTCAGTCGCGCGCCGTGATGAACGCTTCCATTGCGGGTACGTTCGTCAATACGCTTGCGCCGCTGGTCATGAACACGCTGATCATGATCCTGTATCTCGTGCTGATGCTGCGGCAGAGTCTGCTGCTGTCTTTGATCGGGATCGCGGTCCTGATCGGGAACGTCGTTCTGTCGATTGTCATATCCCGGCGGCGCATCGACATCACGCGCGTTCGCCTGCGCGACGAGGGGAAGCGGGATTCGACCGCGCTTTCCGGCATCGATATGATCGAATCGATCAAGGCAAGCGGCGCAGAAAACGGGTTTTTCCGGCGTTGGTCCGGTTATCTGGCGTCTGTCAACGGGCAGAGCGTCAAGGCGGAACGGAACGAGCAGTTCCTCGGTATGCTGCCGGCGTTTTTCATTACGCTTGCCAACTATGCGGTTCTATCGCTCGGCGTTCTGCTGACCATGCAGGGCAAATTCACGCTCGGCGCCGTGCTGATGTTCCAGGGCTTCATGAGCGCGTTCCTGTCTCCTGCGATGACGGCCGTCAAAGCCGGGCAGACCATGCAGGAGATGCGCACGCAGATGGAGCGCGTGGAGGACGTGATGCAGTATCCGGAGGACGAATCACTGGAGGAATCCGCGAAAGACGAAAGGATCGCGGACCGAAAGCTGAAGGGCGGCGTCGAACTGAAGAACGTGACGTTCGGATACTCCAGAGCGAGCGTGCCGATCGTCAAAGATTTCTCTCTTTCCGTCAGACCGGGGCAGTGGGTCGCGCTTGTCGGTCCGTCCGGCTGCGGAAAATCCACGATCGCGGGCATGATCGCGGGTCTGTATCAGCCGTGGTCGGGCGAGGTTTTGCTGGACGGAAGACCGAGAAACGACTATCCCCGCGACGTGATTACGAACTCTCTGTCGGTCGTCGATCAGCAGCCGATGCTGTTTGAAGGTACGGTGAGCAGCAACATCAAGATGTGGGACGCCTCCATTCAGGATTTTGAGGTGATCATCGCGGCGCGCGACGCGGCGATCCATAAGGATATTGCCGAGATGGTCAACGGCTATGGGCATAAGCTCAAGGGCGGCGGCAGAAACCTGTCGGGAGGGCAGCGGCAGCGGCTCGAGATCGCGCGGGCGCTTGCGCTGGATCCCTCCGTTCTGATCCTGGACGAGGCGACGGCAGCGCTGGATGCGGAAACGGAATATGAAGTCATCAAGGCGATCCGCAACAGGGGAATCACCTGCATCGTCATTTCACACCGCCTCTCCGCGATCCGCGACTGCGACGAGATCATCGTTCTGGATCACGGCAGGGCGGTCGAGCGCGGCACGCATCAATCGCTTATGGAACAGGGCGGCAGATATGCCGAACTGATCGCAAAAGAATCGTGAGGTGCCGTTATGAGTTTGTTTGAAGAACAGATCAAAGAACGGAAAAGCGCAGACCAGCGGATCCTCGAAAACTCTTTCGATGAGATCGCCGGCGTTGTGCTCGGCACGCGCAGGGTTTTCAAGCAGGAAGACGAGCGGACGGTCGCGAAAAACGCGATCGACGAGATCCTGCTGCATTTTGAAATGAAACCGCTCGATATCCCGGAGAACTTCGTCAGCACGGAAGAGATGGCGGAGTACTGTCAGCAGGCGTACAGTCTTATGTTCCGCGATGTCGAGCTGAAGGAAAGCTGGTATCGCGACGCGTTCGGACCGATGCTTGCGTTTACCGAAGAAGGCGGCGTTCCCGTTGCGCTGCTTCCGGGCAAGCTCGGCGGATACGTGTTTACCGATCCTGAGACGAAGCGGCGCGTGAAGGTCAACCGGAAGAACGCCGAGCGGTTCGAGGCAAAGGCGCTGAGCTTTTTCCGACCGTTCCCGCAGAAAGCGCTCGAGCCGATGGATCTGATCCGCTATATCCGCAGCGTCATTCCGCTGAGCGAGTGGATCGTGAACATCCTTCTGCAGGGCAACATTCTGGTGATCGGGCTGATGCTGCCCTATATCACAAAGGTCATGACGGGCGCGGTGCTTTCCACGGGACGTCCCGATCTTTTGATCGGCGTCTCCGTTTCGATGCTCTGCATTCTGATCGCTTCGCACCTGTTCGGCGTCGCGAAAGGGCTCTTTTCCAAGAAGAAGGAGCTGAAGACGGAAAACGCGGTGCGCGCGGCGGTCATGATGCGGCTCCTTTCGCTGCCGACCCGGTTTTTCGGACGGTTCGGCGCAGGCGAACTGAAAGTGCGTATGGACGCCATCGTCCGGTTCAGCAAGGAGTATGTCAGCTTCGCCGCAATGACTGCGCTGACGCTGGCGACGTCGGTCCTGTACCTGTACGAGATCTGGCGTTACGCGCCCGGTCTGCTGCCGGTTGCGATCATCTATCTTTTGCTCATGCTGGTCGTATCGCTGATCACGGTGCGCACGAGACGGAAATTCCATGAGAAGAGTCTGGAAGTCGACGCGGAGGAATCCGGTTTCAGCTATTCCGCGATCACCGGCGTCCGGAAGATCCGTCTGGTCGGTGCGGAGAAGCGCATGTTTGCGCGGTGGATGAAGCTGTACGCGGAAAAGGCGGGGCTTACCTACCGCCCGCCGATCCTGGTACGGATCAACAGCGCGATCGTCATGGGGATCGGGCTGCTTTCCACGATCCTGACGTATTGGCTGGCGCTCAAAAATCACATTGATGCGTCGTCTTATTTCGCGTTTTCGGCGGCGTTCGGCGCGATCGTCGGCATGACGTCCTCCGCATACGGCGTTACGTTTTCGGCGCATGAGACCCGTCCGCTTCTGAAGATCGCCGAGCCGATCCTGAGAACGGTCCCGGAGGAGACGCAGGAACAGGAGATCGTCACAAAGCTTAACGGCGGCATCGAACTGAATCACGTTTCCTTCCGCTATGACAAGGAATCGCCGTACATCTTCCGGGATCTGTCGCTTAAAATCAAGCCGAAAGAATACGTCGCGATCGTCGGAAAGAGCGGCTGCGGAAAATCCACGCTGATGCGGCTGCTGCTCGGCTTCGAGCAGCCGGAGACCGGCACGATCTTCTACGACGGAAAGAACCTGAGCAAGCTGAATCTTTCCTCCCTGCATAAGAAGATCGGAACGGTACTGCAGCAAAGCGAACTGTTCCCGGGGGATATCTACACCAACATCGCCGTGATGACGCCGGGGCTTTCGATGGAAGACGTGTGGGACGCAGCGGAGAAGGCGGGCGTCGCCGACGACATCCGCGAGATGCCGATGGGCATGCGGACGTTCGTTTCGGAAGGATCCGGCACGCTTTCCGGCGGGCAGAAACAGCGCATCCTGCTTGCGCGGGCGATCGCGGCAAAGCCGAAGCTGCTGCTGCTCGACGAAGCGACTTCCGCACTGGACAACATCACGCAGAAGAAGGTGACCGACGCGCTCGACGCCTTGAACTGCACGCGCATCGTGATCGCGCACCGGGTCTCGACGATCAGAAACTGCAGCCGGATCATTGTGATCGACGGCGGAAGGATCGTTGAGGAGGGAAGCTTCGACGAACTGATCGCAAGGAACGGCTTCTTTGCCGACCTGGTGAAACGGCAGATGGCGGAATAAAAAGGGAAAAACCGGTTTCGGTTGATTCATAGAAACAGAGAGGAAAACATACAAGGAGGAACCCACATGACAAACAGATGGACCAAAATCCTGAGCACGGCGCTCGCGCTTTTCATGCTGATCAGCATTCTGCCGATGAGCACGATCGCGGATGCCGTGAAGGACGAGCGGCAGGATGTTTTCATCCCCGAGATCGAGCTCGGGGAAGACGTCCTTATGCACGACGTCTTCTATCTGACCGCTCCGGCGGCGGAGATCGAAGAAAACGCCAACGCGATCTATCTGCTGCGCATCGGACGCGGCGGAAGTGCGGAAAGCGAATCCACGGCGCTTGTCAGGATCTCCGATATGACGGCGAAATACGGCGAGGACTATATCGTCCGTGTACGCGGCACCGAGGAGGAGGTCGTAAACCCGGATTACAACATGTCCCTGGCGGAGATGATGGAAGATTCCGAATACGGCCAGATGCCGCTCGAGGATTACGAGGCTGCAGTCGAGGAGATCATGAACGATCCCGAGGCGCTGGCGGAGCTTCAGGAGGGTGTCAATGAAGCGCTGGATTTTTTGGAGGAGCAGAGCGGCCTTGACGAGAAATACGACGGCGAAAATCCCTATGCCGAAGCGGTAGAGGAACTGTACGGCGAGGATGCGGAGAAGCCCGCGGAGGAACCCGCGGAAGAGCTCGCAGAAGAACCGGCGGAAGAGCTCGCAGAAGAACCGGCGGAAGAGCCCGCAGCGGAACCGGCGGAGGAACCCACAGAAGAACCGGCGGAGGAACCCGCAGAGGAACCGGCGATCGAGCCCGATCCCAACGTGGTCGTCACCGACGGATCCGAAACCGTGACGATCGGCGAACCGGATGACGGTCTCGATCCCGTGCAGCGGGCGTCGAACCTGTTTACCGGCGAGGACGCGATTTCGCAGCGGCTGACCGCGAGCACGGATCTGTTCCAGGATCTGCAGAAGGTCGCAAACGTCCTGACCGACGCCGTTGTCGGCGCATACGTCGAGATCACCTTTGCGCCGGGCGAAACCTCCAAGTATATCGAGATCATCCCGCTGAACAACGATAAGAGCGACGGCAACAGGATGTTCTACCTGATGCTCGGCGCGCCGAGCGGCACGACCACGAACAGCGCAGCGAGCGCATGCGCGTTCACGATCCTCGACGACGAAGAACCCGAGGAGTGCGTGCTTTCCTTCAGTCAGGTCGAATACGTCCATACGCCCGGCGAGGAAAGCGTCGTGATCACGGTCGAGCGTACCGGCGCGATCAATTCCGTCGTCGGCGGCACCGTAAAGACCACCGGCGAAGGCAATGCGGTCATGGGCAGGGACTATTCCGAGGTCGATCAGACCCTCATCTTCCCGTTCGGCATTCCGACGCTCACGGTCACCATTCCCGTGCGCACGGAGTACTTCAAGGGCGACGCTTCGTTCGGGCTTTCCCTTGAGGCGGACGCGGGCTGCACGATCGGCGTCGATCACGCGACAGTTGCATTGAAGGGCACCTACGGAGAAAAGAAAGCGGAAGACGCTTTCACCACGGACCCCGGCAGCGTTTCCGACAAGAGAACTGTCAGCGACACGAAGGACGGCACGGAGCCGGTGCGGCGTGAGCTCAGCAGACCCGAGCTGATGGACGAAGTCCGAATTGACGCGCCGTATTATCACGGCCACGAGGACAATCAGTTCGGCGGCAACGATAAGTACGACAGCAATAAACAGGCATGGGACCTGATGTGGACGGATCAACACTGGTACCGTGACCGCAAGGGCCTTGTAGGCGTTATCTATCAGATCGGCAGCAAGAACTCTCCGTACGCGATCGCGGGCGCGCAGGTTACGTGGGCCCGCACGGGCGATCACGCATACATGAAGGTCACGTTTGAGGGCGGAGACGAGCCTACCGATTGGATGAAAACAATGACCAGGAGTTCGAAGGACAACGCAAAGGAGCTTTCTTATGATTCCAAAGCGAGCTTCGGCGAGAAGACCCTGAACATGTTCCCGAGCAAATACCTCATTGACCTCGCACCTAACGGCGTCAGACCGCAGTGGATCGGCTTCTACAACCGCGGTCAGTGCGACGACTGCAACCATCTGTATATCTACAGAGTTCAGCCGATCAAGCGCATGTTCCAGTTTAACCTGAAGCAGGCGGACGGGCTTCTGTTCCTGCAGGAAAACGGCGCCCGGAACAGCGATGCCGGCGTGGCGACGAAATCGTCCATTGTCGACGGCGGTAAGGACGTGCTGCTCATTGCGGACGACAGCATCACCGTGCAGGACGTCTCCGACTCCAACGTCACGCAGTTCGCTTACATGAAGGAGTTGAACTGGGTCCGGGAAAACGACACGACGATCTATCAGCTCGGCAGCAACCAAAGCGCATCCAACCATTCCATTACGTTCACGCTTTCGAACGAGATGATGAATGAGATGTTCGGCGGAGGGCGCGATCAGTATTTCAGAGATTCGATCGTCGAAAACACAGGGCTTGCAAATACGGTCGGCTATGCAAACTACAGCAAGCTGTACATCAAGCCGGCGTTCGACTACATCGATTCGAAGGTCATTCTGCGGAACCCGTACAGCTACGACGTGAAGTTTACCATCAGCACGATGGAATACGTCGTTCCGGCAGGGGAGACCGTTGAGATCAAGGCTGGAGACGTCAGCTTCCATAAGGGCGACACGCTTGCGCTGACCTCCATCGAGATCCTGGATCCCGACGCGAACAATTTCAATAAGGTCGTCGGCGCTAACCAGTATTATAAGGTCAGCGGCGCCGAAGCGGATTACGAAGCCGATCCGCGGGTGTTCTGGGACGACCAGCCGATCTACATCGCAGGCGAACCGAATACGAAGCGGCTCTGCGCGGTGGAGGTCGTGGTTGAGCCGAATATCCAGAAAAAGGACAACAAGATCACGGTCCGCGTCAAGACCTCCGATCTTGCAAAATTCGATACGACCAGCCTTTCCGCCGGTCTGCTCAAGCGGGCGGGCGATACGACCGTTGAAGCGGGCTACACCTACTACACCTTTGCCAGCGAGGACAAGACGGTCGCGGGCAAGCTTTATCCGATCACCGTGAATCCGCAAAAGGGCTGGGTCGCGGTCTGGACGGACCGCAACGTCGCCCGCACGTACACGCAGAACACGCTGTACTTCAAGCCCGGCACGCTGCCCGACCGGAACATCATCGACCTGACGGCGGCGCCGCAGCACGGCTCCGTTACGCTGACGGGTACCTTCCGGTACATGGATTACAACCTGAAGGACAGAGGCGCGGGCAGCATGTCGAACCGCCCGGCGGTCGGCGCGGTGATCACCGCGGGCTCCGCGGGCGGCACGGCGGACCAGGACGGCAAAGTGACCGCGGGACCGGTCCCGGGCACGGGCGGGGAGAACAAATATCTGCGATACCTCGTTTCCGTCAACGGCACCGCCATGCTCTACGAGGTCCCCATGCCGACGGGAGAAAATGACGCCGCGATCGATATCTCGGCGAATTTCCCGAACGGCGTCAGCCCGGTCACGGCAAACATCTTCAAGGGGATCCAGATCACCGGCGTGATGAGCGATCCGGCGTACGAGATTGCCGACGGAAAGTTCATTCCGATCCTTCCGATGGGTAAGAATGCGCAGATGACGATCGAGATCAGTCCGCGTCCGTATGCGGTCTCCCTGACCACGCCGATGGGCGTTCTCGAAACGAGAAAGGTCGAGGCGCCTCTCGGGATCCAGCTCGTGGTCTATGACGCGAACGACGTCTACAAGGGTGAATACGAGCTTGTCAAACCCGATGAATACGATGCGGCGAGAGGCGTATACATCTTCCGGTCCACGGTCGAATTCGAAATCGCCGCTCCGATCGAGATCGATCCGGACGCGCCTGAACCTGATCCGGACGAGCCCGAACCCGAAACGGAGGGCGGATTCTCGGTCGACCCCGGCGACAAGCTGTATATCCGAGTCATCACCAACCGTATGTCCGCGGCGGACGCGCTTCTGACCGATCTGCAGGAAGCGGTCGAACTGCTGCCGGAGCCCGAGACGGTCACCTCCAACGAAGCGACGGTCATCGTCACAACGGGCGCAAACGGTTCCGTCGTCGATCCGAATACGCGTGAAGCGGAAGAACCGAAACCCGAGCTGACGGTCGAAGCGACGGCGGACCCGACGGAGGATCTTCAGGTCGGCGATCCGATCACCTATACGATCAGGATCACGAATACCGGCGGCGTTCGTCTCGGCAACATCAGGATCAACCAGTCGCTGACCGATCTGGAGCAGGTCACCTCGCCCGATATGTCGGTTCTGAATCTCGACGAATCCGTCACGGTCAAGTACTGGTATTACGTCACGCAGGCGGACGTCAACGCCGGCAGCGTCACGAACAAAATCACGGCGATCGGCGAGATCGACCCGGTCATCGGAAACTTCGCGGACAGCTACCAGTATTCCGACGTCTATACCGGCATCAACTTCTACAACCCGCTCGCCATGGAGATCCCGCCGAAGCAGACCTTCACGAGCCCGGTGACGATAACCTATCCGGAGCTGCCTCTGATCGGCAGCACGGGCATGGCGCTTCCGTTCCCGTTCGTAACGGTCGGATGCATGCGCATCCCGCAGGGCTACCGTCTGTATTTCGGCGTGTCGGTCGTGCAGATCTATGACACGGTCAAGGAAACGCATATCAGTTCCTTCCACTCGGACCAGCCGGGTCAGGACGGAACGGATGATTACTGGAAGAGCACCTTCTCCATGGCCAATCCGTTCGGCACCTTCTGGAAAGGACTCAAGGACTCCTGGAACAAGGTCGGTACGCTGCATGAGAAAGCCAAGTTTGCAAAAGAACTGGGCAGGAAACTGTCCCTTGCGAGCTTCGGCAGTCCGCAGTGGAGATTTGACGTCATGATCGGCGCGTACTTCAACTTCCATTACTTCACGATCTACGCGAACAGCATCGAAAAGACGGTGCTGAAATTCTCCGGCATGGGCGCTTACTTCTGCGTGAACGGCGGGTTCAAGGTGGCGTTCTACACGATCATTCCCCTCGTATTCATACCGGCGTATTTCGGGATCGAGATCGAGGCCTATCTCATGGCGTTCATCGGCGGCGGCTGCGATCTGGAGACGTCCGTTACGCTGGACGAGGCGCAGCAGTCACAGGTCGACTATGCAAATTCGGGGACCCGCTTCGACGGCGGCGTCCGTTTGCAGGGCTATATTCAGTTCAGTCTCGGCGTCGGGCTTTGCGATGTCATCGGCATACGACTGGTGGCAAGGGCCAACGCCATGGGCGCCTGGGAACCGAATAACAAGTACGGGGCGTTCGGTCTGTACCTCAGCGTCTCGGCGGGCATCATCGTCGACCTGTTCCTGTTCTCGGTTCCGGTCGTGATCGAGCTTGCCGGCAAGCCGTTCGGATTCTTCAAGCACTATGTTAATAATCCGGACGATGTGGCCGGCAATCAGGAGCCGGGCATGAGGAAGTCGACCTCGTCGCAGGGCTTCCGCCTCCGCCAAGGCAGCGGCACGGATTCCACCTGGGTCGGCGGAAAGAACGCGACGCGCTACGCGTTCGCGCCGGGCTCCACGCAGATCCTTGCGGAGAACGCGTATGAACGTGCGGATTCGCAGCTCATTACCCTGGATGACGGCACCGTCGTACTTGCGTTCATCGACAGCGACAACGCGAAGGGCGAATATCAGCGCACCACGCTGAAGCTCGCGACCTACAAGAACGGCGTCTGGAGCAACCCGGTCCCGGTCTCCGTGGACGATACGGCGGACTTCCAGCCTTCCATCGCGGAAACGAAGGACGGCAACGTGCTGGTCGCGTGGGTCTCCACCGGCAGCAACGATATCGACGAGAATACAGAGGTTACGGACTACCTGAACAGCATGGAAGTCTATGCGGCGCTTGCGACAATCGGCGAGGACGGTTCGATCACGATGGACGAGCCGGTCAAGATCACCAACGACCATCGCATCAAGGACGGCGTCGAGAAGGGCTATTACGACTGCATGCCGACCGTCGTCTGCGACAAGATCAGCGGCGACGCGATCGTCTACTACGTCAAGAGCGGCAACACCACCACGGACGGCGCGACGCTCGCGAACCCGTACGTCAACGACTGCCGCGTGTTCTACATGATCTACAACGCGGAAGAGGACGTCGATACGGACGGCAGAGTGGTTCCCGAAGGGTGGCTCTTCAACAACTTCTACTTTGCCGAGTTCCACGGCAATACGGCAAACGAGCAGTACATGATCGAAAACTTCGGCGGTCAGCGCTCGCTGGCAGGTCCGACGTACACGGATGAGAACGGCAGCACGGTCGCATATGCGATCCCGGACTTCACGGCGATCGGCTACAACGGTCTTGCGGTCTACGCCTACACCGTGGATACGGACGGCAGCAACGACACTTACGAAGACAAGGAGCTGTATCTGCAGGTCTACAACTTCGAGCAGCATGAGACGAAGTACCGTATCCGCATCACCGACGACAACGTGGCGGACACGCTGCCGCAGTTCTTCCGCTCCAAGGACGCGCAGCTCAGCACGGAGGAGGAAGCGACGCACACCAAGCTGTTCTGGTACCGCGACAACAAAGGCGTGGTCTACATCGACGTCACGCAGCTTATGCAGCAGGGCATCAATCCGGACGGCACGCTGAAGATCAAGGGCGACGGCGGCGATTCGACCTACGCGGATCCCATCGAGACCGGTTTGAGACCCAAGGACAGCAACGAATCCAGACAGTCCGCAGACTACCGCGTGGTCGAGGACGCCAACGGCAGCTTGTTCATTCTTTGGACCGACACCGTTGTCGACGGCGATCCGGCGGATGAGAACGCGTCCGTTTCGCAGGAGATCTTTGCAACGAGCCTGATCTCCAGCGGCAGGGTGTTGACCGACGAGGAGGCCGACGCGCCCGACGCAGATCTCGGCAGCACCGGCTGGTCGAAGCCGTATCAGCTCACCAGAGACGGATACTTCAACGACGAGCTCGCCGTCACCATGACGGGCGAGAACCTCATGGTGGTTCACAACCGCTTCAAGCAGGAGCTGGTCATTCCGAAGACGGATACCCCTGCCGAGGACGGCATCAACTACAACGGCGAAGTCGACTTTGACCCGCTTGTGATCACCGAAATGACGCTGGCTGCGACCGTGATGGAGCCCTGCGGCGCAGTCGAACCCGAGGAGATCGAAATCCGGCAGCCCAACGAGGACGGCGAGGCATCCGCTCTGACGCTCGATCATCCGATCGGCGGCGAGGATACCGTCATCACAGTCAAGGCGTCCAACAACGGTCTGACCACGGCACCGGGCTATATGCTGACGCTGTATGCGGTGGATAAGAACGGAACCGAAACGCAGATCGGCACGGTCGAATCGACCGATGCGCTGCGTCCGAACAATTCGCGGACCCACGAGTTTGCGTACACGCTGCCCGACGATGTCAGCGGATTGACGTTTAGGGCGGTCACGAAGGAGCTTAAGGAGGAAGGCGTCTACTTTACCAACACGGCGGAGTACGTCTCCGAGCCCCTGCTTTCCGATCCGGATTACCGCATTGAGAACATCGTGACCTATCAGACCAACGACGGCTTCCGTGCCTCGTTCGAAATCACGAACACGGGCAATGCGCCGTCCGGCGAAGACGATATGCTGACGATCGATTGGAAGGGCCCCGAGAACCTGATCATGGATGTCGACAAAGATGCGCTTACGCTGGTACACGTGCCGTTCGAGACGCCGATCCAGCCGGGCGAGACCCGCGAGATGGACATCGCAGTCCCGGTCACGATCGAAATGGTGCAACGCTACGGCTTCATCGACGCTTCGTTCGCCGTCACGAGAGAATACGTAGAGACCTATAATGATATCGACTACACCGGCCGTCGATACGTCGGCGACATCGCGTATGACTGCTTCGTGCAGACGCAGCCGATGAACATGACGCTTGAGGATGTTGCGGTCAGGGAAGATGAAACCGCGGATATCGTCTTTGCAATGGATCTCGGCAACAAGTTCGGCAACAGCGCCGACGTGGCATATGCGGTCGAGGACCTCGAAATCGCGCAGATCAGCGACGGCAAGGTGCTCGGTATCGGCGGAGGCACAACGACGCTTTATGCGACGCATGTAGCAACCGGCACGACGGTACAGGCAACGATCACCGTCACGCCCAAGCCGCAGCCCGAAGCGCCGACTGCCGTGACGTTCGCCGGCGAAGACATTGTCGGCAACGACGAATATGAGATCGTCGACGGCGAGGTCCTGTATCGCTACGACGTGCACGTTGAGGATCTGCCGGAGGGCGGTTCCTTCATAAGCAGCGCGCAGATCTTCCTCGCATACGATCCGGCAGTCCTTGCGCTCCGCAAGACGGAAGGCGCGTTCGATTGGACGGTGAACGACAAGAACGGCACGATCTCCGCAGTCTGGGCGTCCGATACGGAACAGCTCCTCAAAAACGGCGAAGAAGTGCTGACGCTCTGGTTTGCAAAGATCGGAGATGCGGAGAAGACGGATGTCGCGTTCACCGAGAACACACTCGGAACAGGCAGCTCGATCGGATTCGCGGCGAACGGCAGTGTGGTTGAACTCGAAGCGGGAACCGCGGACGGCAGCATCACGTTCGATGCGATCCTGTACGGCGACGCAAACTGCGACGGCATGATCACGGCGGCGGACGCGGCGCTTATCCTGCGCTCGATCGTCGGTCTGTCAGCGCTCACAAAGCGCGGCGCGCTCAATGCGGAGGTCGACGGTGACGGCAGCGTTACCGCGGCGGATGCGGCGGCGATCCTGCGCTATGTGGTCGGCTTGATCCGGGAGCTCCCGGTACGGAACTGAACGGTTGAACAATTCACGAAATCTATGATCTGAAAGGAGAAATCATATGGAACTCAAGAAAAAAACAGAGCAGGAAAAGAGCGTCAACGAAGAAAAGAAGATCGAGGCGGAAGAAATAGCGTTCGAGGATCTTCGGAAGATCACGGGCGCAGGCAGCGAGTGGGACGACGTTCCTCCCATTGACGAACATCCTTACGATCCGGATACGATCAAGAAAACCTGAGCCAGGAAGGAAACCGCGTCCCCGAACGGCTCGAAAAAACAGAAAACGGATCGGAAACGGCGGCGTCCGCACGGCGGAAACGCCGCTTCCGTCCCACAAAATCCATTCGATCGGAAACGCTCCCGGTTCGGGAGCGTTTCTGTCGTTCAAGGAATCCGGCGGACCGCACGTGGAATCTGCGATCGGAAGGCGGGCTTTGCATAATCAGAAACTTTCCGCACAATGAATATCAGACGACAGGTGAAGTTTGATTATAATCTAGCCTTGTGATTGCGGTGTGAAATTGTACACTTAATTGTTCCTACCCTATTTTTCCAACGACGGTTATTTATCGTGTGGGACGGCGGTTGATCTTAATAATGATCGTTCAGTTGGCAATTAGATCATATTGTTTTTTGTGCCAGATGTTCACTTTGAACAGATCCCCATTAAAAACTTGGTTTCAAATCAAGATTATCAGAGAATACAAAAGTTGGACGAGCACATAAGAGAGAAGAAAAATGAGACTGCAAAACGTTTATTACACATACTATGAGAATGCGTTTTTCAAAAAAGTGCAGTCAAAGTGCAGTCAAAACCGGTTTTGAAGCCATCAAGCACCGTATAAAGAACTGTATATACAATAATGATATACGGATGTCAAAGTGATGATGTTTGCTTAGAAAAGGTAAGATCTGGAAAAGGTAAGCCCCCGAAAACACAGTGATTTCGGGGGCTTGGCGTCCCCGGCGCGATTCGAACGCGCGGCCTTTCGCTTAGGAGTTGTATTCCGACAATCTGTTAATTCTGCCCTAAAACACTGGAAAGTGCCTATTTCAGGGCTTTTTTTCAATTCCATACAACCCTGTTTTAGTCCATATAGTCCACAAAACAGGCTTTTATTTCACACGAAAGTTAGTCAAAAGTTAGTCAAATAGTTAGTCAACAATACAGGCTATTGATAAGGGAAAACTGGCATTCTCATATGCACTAATCTTATCGGATATCTGTATTTAACGCTATAATAATGTCATGATAGCTTTTTCTATGTATAAGCACTCGTAGTCCTTATTGGGAGAGCATAGGGATATTACAGATTCCATATCACGGTTAAGAAGGTTGTTATAACAATCAAATGGGATACGAAAACTGTCTGCTGATTATAAATGCGGGGTCAGAAAATGATTATGATCATCCCAATCCTTCGCCGCTGCCACATAGAAAGCCCGAGAAATCGGGCTCTTTTCGTACTTTGCCGTCGGACGAAACGAACCTGATTTGTGCTCATTTCGGGTTTTGACAACACTTTGAAAATCAACGAGTGTATTTGTATGGTTTTTTTGAACAGAATGAACCGAATAAGAACGCCGAAAACCCAGATATTCAGGCGCTTTTTGCGAAATAACTTAGGTTTTCGGCAATCGCTTTTCTGCCCTTCAGCCCGCTGTTATAATGCTTAGTCCTGCGGGAATACGGCGCAGAAGAGATCGCAAAATGCGTAAAGGGATCCTTCGCGCCAGCCCGGAGACGTTCATCTGCGGCGCATGCCGGTTCCGTGCGGGCGACGGCGAAGCGATCAACGCGTACTTTGGAAATATATAAGCGCCTGATCCTGGGCGAGCATGACGGAAAGCATCCTGTCCGGAAAAGCGAATAAAACGGAATCTAATACAAGATAAGAAAAGGAAGCCGCTTTCATCAGGTTTTATTGAGAAAAAGCGGCTGTTTCTTTGGACATCCTTTGGACATGCTTTGCTATACTGAAATGTTGAAATAGTATATACTGCAACAATCTTCAGACATTCGGCATACTGCCGGTTTCGGCTGCGAAGGCGAATGGATGCGGGATACGATCATACAGTTTTGAAACGGAGGAAAAATGACGGTCGGACGAATCACGACGCTGCTTCTTGTACTTGTCATGCTTCTTGCGTTTGCTGCATGCAAGCAAACGGAGGAAGAGCCTGCTTTGCCGCATGCAGAGACGACGGTCCAAAGCATTTCCAAGCACGGCAATATCGTGCTGGAGATCCCGCCTTTGGATCTGTTTGCGCTCGGCTTTGAATACGGCGATACGGTCGAAGTCACGATCGGCGATGCGTCGGTCGAGATGCCGGTCGGTTCCGATTTCAGCGATGTGGACACCGGCAAGATGGTCTGCCGGGTGAAATACGATCCACAGAACGAAGCGGAAAACAGCGTAACGCTTGCGATCATGATGGGCGATCTCGCAACGACCCTCGGCATTGCCGCAAAGGAGACGATCGAAACGGATCCCGGCTTTGTCTGGAATTATGCGGTTTCCGCGCCGGTCGCCGTTTCGATCACCCTCAAAGAAAAGGGCGGCTATTACGACGAATACATGCTGCGGCAGCTCGTTCGCAGCAACGAGCGGGCGGAATACCCCGAGCTTACGGACGAGGAATTTGCCAATTTCCGGATGATCGCCGCGACCGGCGTTGCCGCGGGCGTGCTGTATCGCTCCTCCTCGCCGGTGAATCCGGAGCTGAATCGCAACGTAATCGCCGATGCGGCGCTGGAGCGCGCTGGCATTCGGACGGTCATCAACCTTGCGGACAGCGAACAGGTCATGCGGGCGTATGAAGGCTATGCCGAACGCGCCTACGCAAAGTGCGACGTCGTCTGTCTGGACCTGCCCGTGGATTTTATGTCCGACGCCTTCCGGTCCGGTCTTGCCGACGGGCTCCGATTTCTGGCTTCGCACGAGGGACCGTATCTGATCCACTGCACCGAAGGCAAGGATCGCGCAGGGTTCGTTTCGGCGCTGCTGGAGTGTCTGATGGGCGCTTCGAACGACGAGGTGATCGCCGACTATATGATTACTTATTATAACTATTACGGGGTCAAGCCGGGGACCGAGCAGTACGATACCGTTGTTCGTGCGAGCATCCGGCAAATGCTTTGCGCGGCGTTCGGGATCGAGAACCTCGAAAACGCCGATCTTTCGGCGTGCGCAAAGAACTATCTGAAGTCGATCGGACTTTCGGACGATACCGTTTCCGAAATCATAGGAAAGCTCAGCGCCGGTCCGGCCGATTGACGGCGGACGGTATTGAGAAAACGCCCTGTTTTCCCGCGTCGATCGGATAGGGACGGCAAGGCGGAATCCCGTAGGATCGTCTTCAACGCGCTGAAGGGCTGAGATCCCGTAAAACGTACAGGACAGTTCATAAACACATAAAAGATAAGGATCAGGAGGCAAATATAGACAACAAACAAATCTACAAAAAAACGCTCGGCTTCTCCCTGCGCCGTGTATTCTGGGACATCATTTCGGTCGTGCTGCTTCTCGGCGCGGGAACGCTCGGGTATTTCCTCGGTGAAAAATACGCGCAAAACGGACCGATCGGTCTGTTGATCGGCGCGGTGATCGGCGTCGTTGCGCTGATCCTCATCACGCGGTTCATCTCGTATGCGCTGAAAGCGGGACAGATCGCCATGATGACGCGCGGCGTTGCCGAAGGCGAACTGCCCGACGACGTCATCAAAGAGGGCAAGAAGGTCGTGAAGGAACGCTTTGCGACCGTTGCGGTATTCTTCGCGATCACCGGCGTGATCCGCGGCATCTTCAACCAGATCGGCCGCGGCATCACGAAGCTCGGCGAAAGCATCGGCGGCGATACCGGCGGCGCGATCGGGGGCGCGGTAAGCTCCGTCAAGCAGACGATCATCAATTATCTTTGCGACTGCTGTCTCGGCTGGGTTTTCTACCGCAAGGAAGTCAAGCCCGCAAGGGCGGCGTGCGAAGGCGCGGTGCTGTTTTTCAAGCACGGCAAGACGTTTGCGAAGAACATGGGCCGCGTGTTCGGCATGGGCCTTGTTTCTCTGCTCGGCATCGGCGGCGTGTTCGGCGTCGTTTCGTACCTGATCCTGAAAGGGCAGACGTTCTATGAGCCGCTTGCGGCGTGGATGACGGAAAACCTTACCGATACGTCGAGTTGGCT